>Ga0172371_10005410_pt1 | contig 18921 bp, 18 predicted proteins | sample Lak12m_FD_114543 | JGI IMG/M metagenome (GOLD analysis project Ga0172371, IMG submission 114543) | Freshwater microbial communities from Kabuno Bay, South-Kivu, Congo - kab_022012_12m | ecosystem: Environmental > Aquatic > Freshwater > Lake | place: Democratic Republic of the Congo: South-Kivu...
ACGTTCGAACCGTGCGTCATGTGCGCCGGAAACATCTATTGGGCCAACATCGGAAACCTGGTCTATGGCGTTGAGGAAACCACATTGAAAAAACTGACCGGCGCCAACAAGGACAACCCCACAATGAGCCTGCCGTGTCGTAAGGTGTTCAAGGCGGGGCAAAAGCCCATCCTGGTGGCGGGCCCCTTTCCGGAACTGGAAGGCGAACTGGTCGCTCCCCACAGGGCCTTCTGGAAATGAAGCAGTCCTGTCGCGAATTCTTTAGATACTACGGTTTTTACAGCAATGTCTCCCGGGGAAAAAGGCAGAAGGCGGGAAACGACGATGCCCTGCCCTGTATTCTCGAATTGCAGGGAGATGAAAAGACCTTCCGGCGTAATTGGGCGCGATTGATCTGAAAAATGTGCTCGCCTGAAACCTAATTAAACGTGAAGCAAGCCGAGAGCCGAGTATGCGATTAAGCTTGGAATTACTTCAGAAAACCTGTTGCCCCGCGTGCAAATCCAAACTACGACGAACCGAGACTGAATTCATCTGTGCAAATCTCTCCTGCCATTCGCATTTCCCCATTGTAAATGGTGTTCCTATACTAATTGATGAGGCCAATAGCCTCTTCTCTCTCGACGCATATGCAGGCGGCTCGGGAGTCTATTTCCGCGAGCACGGCCGAATCATTGCGTGGCTGGCTCAACGGCTGCCCCGCATCGGCCGGAATCTCAAAGCCGAGAAGAACTACAAGAAATTCGCAGAGCTGCTCGTCGCCGGGCAAGCTGGCGCCCCCAAAGTCCTTGTGATAGGAGGGGGCGTTCAGGGGATGGGCGCCGGATCTCTCGCAGAGGCCGATGTGCAGCTTATCAACACTGATGTAGCGCTGACGCCTGCGACGCAGATGGTCCTTGATGCGCACGGTATCCCATTTGAAGACGAGACGTTTGATGGAGTGGTGGCTCAAGCGGTCTTGGAGCACGTGCTCGATCCCAGCAAATGTGTGGGCGAGTTCTACCGCGTTCTCAAGCCGGGAGGCCTGGTGTATGCTGAAGTTCCCTTTATGCAGCAGGTTCACGGAGGCGGATACGACTTCACGCGGTTTTCGCACCTGGGGCTCCTCAATCTTTTCCGGCGCTTCGAGGTGATCGATAGCGGACCGTGCTGCGGGCCGGGAATGGCTTTGGCATGGTCGATTCAACATTTATTGCTGAGCTTCACCACGGATCGAACTCTCCGGCGCATCATCAAGGGTCTCGCTGCCCTGACGCTCTTTCCACTGAAATATCTGGACAGATTTCTTATAGATCGGCCGGGAGCTTTTGATGCTGCTTCGGCATATTTCTTCCTGGGGAAGAAGGCCGGGGGCGATGACAAGTTTCCCAAGCAAATACTAACGCTGTACCGCGGGGCCGTTCGGAAGTAGTCATAGCATTATGTGCGGAATCACGGGTATATGGGACTTTAAACAAAAATCGCATGAGTCTGAGATCATGCGAATGACGGACCGGCTCGCTCACCGCGGCCCGGATGACTCTGGTTGCTGGTCCGATCCGAAGGCCGGAATCTATCTCGGACACCGACGATTGTCGATTTTGGACTTGTCCCCTCGTGGCCGTCAACCAATGTCAAACGACGATAGGTCGCTTTGGATCACATATAACGGTGAGGTCTATAATTACCGTGAACTCCGCCGTGAACTGGTGAGCAAGGGCTTTACATTCACCAGCGACACTGACACCGAAGTAGTTTTGAAAGCCTACGAGGCATGGGGAACGGAGTCTTTTTCACGTCTACGCGGCATGTTCGCGTTTGGTTTGTGGGACGCCAGGCAGCGGGAACTGCTGCTTGTGAGGGACCGAATAGGGGTAAAGCCTCTCTACTATTACTTGGATGGAGGGCTGCTACTCTTCGCTTCCGAACTGAAAGCGTTTAGAGAACATCCGGCGTTTCCCGGGCAGTTGAATTTGACTGCTCTGAGTTCCTACCTCCAAATGGGACACGTCCCAGGGACTTTGAGCATCTACACACATACGCACAAAGTTCAGCCGGGTCAGTGTGTAAGAGTGCGTGAAGGCGCCGAGCCGACCAGTTTAACATACTGGGACCTTGCGGACTGCTTTGACAAGCCGCCGGTTGAAAAGCCTTCGGCAGAGGTTGAAGAGGAGCTGTCTTCAATCTTCAAGGAAGCGTTCTCCTACCGTATGGTCTCGGATGTGCCTGTAGGCGTATTCTTAAGCGGCGGCATGGATTCATCCCTAGTTGCAGCGGTTTTATCCGCGGAGACAGGCCGGAAGCTGCGCACTTTTACAGTGAGTTTTTCTGAAGAGGACTGGGATGAATCGGGCTGGGCAGCCGCGGTGGCGCGCCACCTGGGCACTGAACATGCGACTCTGTCCTGTTCGCCGGATGAGGCCCTGGAAATCGTTCCTCGTCTTCCTGATATCTATGATGAACCTTTTGGCGACAATTCGGGAGTTCCTACTTATCTTCTTTGCCGGGCAGTGCGCAAGCACGTGAAAGTGGCGCTTTCCGGAGATGGCGGCGATGAATTCTTCTTTGGTTACACTACTTATACAAAATTTCAATCCGTTTGGAACAAGATAGAGCGGCTTCCGATGTCGGTCAGGCCGGCGCTTACAGCTTTTCTGCAGAGTGTTCCGGAAAAGCTGCTGGAATGCGCTGTTGCGCCGGTGTTTCGTGTGGCGTTTCCTCACATCAGCGCTGACGATCTACGAGATAAACTCCGCAAGTCAGTCGAATTGATAAGAGCGGCCGATTTTCTCGATGCTTACGGCCATGCGGCCTCTCCTTGGTCTTTCGATGAATTGCGGAAACTGGCCCCGGCCTTGAGTTGGAAAATCCCGTTTGAGGGTTTTTCCATGAATCAACACGAACCTGCCACCATGATGATGCTGATAGATGGAAAAACCTTCCAACCCGATGGGTATCTGGTCAAAGCCGATCGAGCTAGTATGGCGGCCGGCCTTGAAGTGCGTGAGCCGATGCTGGATCATAAACTGATCGAATATGCCTGCGCGCTCCCTCTGCAACACAAATATGCCCATGGGATGACCAAATACTGCTTGCGCCGGGTTTTATACAAATTTCTCCCTCGCGAACTGGTGGATCGCCCCAAACACGGATTCGGTATGCCGCTGCGATCATGGCTTAGAGGCCCTTTGGCGCCGCTGCTCCGGGAATATCTGGACCCCGCGAGGATTAGACGGCAAGGTCTATTTTCACCCGAAGCGGTGGCTGATGTTACCAACGATCTGCTCTCGGGAGCCAGGGTTAATCCGAAGAAAGCCTGGTTTCTTCTGATGTTTGAGCTTTGGTACGAGCGATGGCTGAAAAACTGATCGCGCTTACCAGCACAATGGCTCTCAAAGGAGGCACAAACCGCGTCATCGCGGACCTCGTCCGCGGACTAAGCAGACGCATGGAGGTGGCCATTCTCTCATTCGAGGCCCCAGGCAGCGTGTATGAGCTTCCGGAAAACGTTCGTATGATTTCGGCGGCAAACGGGTTTTCGCACACTTCAAGCCGGGCGCTTCGCACGCTCAACACCCTCTGGTTGACCCGGCGCCTGGCCCGTGTCATCGAGACTGAGCAACCGGCCGCAGTAATAAGCTTCACCACCCGGCCAAATGTGGCAAACGCTCTCATTAAATCTCTGTACAAGAAGAAATACCGCTGCATCCTCTGTGAGAGAAATTTTAATTCGATTTCGTACCGCAACAGCCTGTTGGGTAGGGTGCTCTTTCATCTCATGCGAGCCACTTATCCATTGGCGGATGTCGTAATAGCCAATGCCTCTGATTTGGCTGCTGATTTGAATCGGAGCTATGGAGTGCCGTCTAACAAACTGAGTGTGGTTTACAACCCGTTCGATTTGGAAAGAATTGAAACCCTGTCGTGTGAACCGGTCGAAGGGGAGTGGTTTGATGATAATATTCCGGTGCTGCTCAACGTAGCCCGCCTGATTGAACAGAAAAACCAGGAACTTCTGATACGAGCTTTTGCCCGCGTCCGCCGCAATGTCCCTTGCCGGCTGGCGATCCTTGGAGAAGGAGCGCTCCGAGATCGCCTCCGAAATACTGCCCAAGATTTGGGCGTGGAGAAAGACGTGGCATTCTTAGGGTGGCGAGACAACCCGTTCAAATATATGCGTCGAGCCCATGCATTCGTGTTGTCGTCGGATTATGAGGGGTATCCCAGTGTCTTGACCGAGGCGATGGCGAGTGGTTGCCCGGTGATCTCCACCGACTGTCCTTCCGGTCCTAATGAGATTCTTGAAGCCGGCAATTGTGGGCTGCTGGTTCCGGTGAAGGATGAGGAGGCTTTGGCAGGGCAGATGCAAAAGATACTGCTGGACGGAGAACTGAGGCAAAAATTGATTGCGCTGGGGAAAGAGCGAGTCAAGGATTTCGACCTGGAGCCGATTGTCGACCGATTCGAGAGAATTATTCTAAATGCAGCTTGAGGTCATATCGTATATTGTTTGGGGTGTTAACCTCATACTGATGATCGCTCTGTGCGGGAGCCTGAAGCTCCATCGAACCGGGATCTTCACCTTCGGCTTCTTCAACGCGGTGGGGGGCCTGTTCCCCCTGTTCATAGCTTTTCCACTTTACGCCATGCTTTCCGAGCACCCCGTCGCCTCTCGAGACAATTTTGTCACGGTCCTGGTGATGGTCACGTTGATGCTGCTAGGGCTCTTGACTGGTGTGCTATGTGACGGCCGCAAGACAATCCCTTTTTATAACAGGGTGCGCGAATTGCCTGTGCCTTCGTCGTATATTTTTGGATTGCTTCTACTGGCCCTGGGAGCGCTCCTGGGTCTGTTGTCGATTTTTCGGGGCACATTGAATCCGCTTGAACTGCTTCAGGGGGCCCGTTCGCCCGATTTTCGTATCCTGTACGGCGAGCACGAGCTTGGTTATCCGATATTGTTCCTTCAGGGTAGCATCCTTACTCTACAGATGCTGCTGGTCTTCAATCTCTATCGTAACGCGCGAAAACTCTTCAGTTTTTTCAAGGGATTAATAGTCACCCTGCTGACCGGCTTTGTGATGATGTCCTTGGGGAGTCGAAGCGGCTTCTTTCTGCCCATTGTCCTGTTCATCTTTGCCACCCATTACCTCTATCGGCGGATCCCTACCTCGTTGATTTTAGGTCTCTTTGTAGCCGCTATGCCGGTCTTTGTCTTTTTGCGGATAATGAGCGCGGGGCATTCTGCGGAAGAACTCTCCGCAAGCGGGACTTTGACGGACGTTTCCGTCATCTTGGAGGAATTTATTGCTCGTTTCTCCGGTTTCATCAATTTTGTGGATCTTGTCGATTGGTTCGAGAACAAGTCGTGTGTGCTGGGCCAGACATTTGTGGAGTTCCTCGTGCGGCCTATTCCCCGGTCATTGATGCCAAACAAGCCTTCATCAATAGATATCTTCTTGACCTACGAAATCTACGGTAGACCGCAATTCGGAGGAAGTGTAGCCATTTTTGGCGGGCTGGGTGAGATGTATTATAACTTTTATTTTCCCGGTATTTTCCTTTGGTTCATTCTTGTAGGTATATTGCTCTCCCGAATCCATTTTGGCACGCTAAGGCTCATAAAAGAGCATCGGTTTACAGCGGCCGCTCTAGTCGTCGGGAATTACTCATTGCTACGTGGAATTGCTAATCTCGGAGTAAATGCGAGCGGAACCCAGACCATAATCATGACCTTCGCTGCCCAAGCTTTCATCTATGTCTTACTTGTGGTGGCAGCAGAGTTGTCTAGAAAAAGCCCATACCAGGAAATGAATGGCGTTTTCCGAAAAAACGTTAGGGTAAGGCCGTGAACTCGAAAACCAACATGATCCCGCCACGTTGGAGATTTCCAGCGTAGGCCGAAGTTGGCTATAACTCAAGACGTGGAGTCCTGAGACATGAACAGGTTTGAGAAGTACCCGAAACTGTCCATGTGCATCTTCTTGCTAACCGCTATGGTGTTGACGAGTGTGGCATTAGAGGTTGCGCTTCCTCTCTTCACTGGACGATTCCCCCACAAGCGGAACATTCGACTGAGTGAATTGTCTCCCGGACAGCAATTGACTGTGAAGCCTTCCCAAGATTACATGTCGACGACCGACAACCTGGCAGTTCGTGATTATCCTATGGCTGTGGACGCCAACGGGTTTCTTATGCCCTCATTCGTTCATGCTCCTGCCACTGCGAGTGATCGAAATATTTTCTTCCTTGGAGGGAGCACGACACAATGTCTTTACAACTCCGGGGAGAAGAGATTTCCGTACCTAGTCGGACGGCTGCTGGAGGGCGCCACACGATTCAGAATTAATACCTACAATTGTGGGGTATCCGGTAATACTTCAATGCATTCCAACGCCGCGCTTATGAGCAAAATACTTGGTTTGAAACCCTACCTAGTGGTGATGATGCACAACATAAATGACCTGAACGTGCTTGTGTACGACGGGACTTATTTCAATAATCACCCGAGGAGATCGCTTATCGTTGATGTTTACAGGCAAGGCAGGTTGCGTGCCTTGAGAGACGCGGTTTTTCCCAACCTATGGTTTTGGTACGGTCCTGCAGTCATGACCCTGATGAAAGGGTTCACTACGGATGAGTGGTCCCATGCAAGAGGCAAGCCCATTATAATTCAGGAGGAGAGATGGCGGCATGATTTCGCGCGGAGCCTGCGTTTGTTCGTGAACATCTGCCGGGCTGGCGACATAATACCTGTTCTTATGACCCAGCCGAACCGATTTGTGAAAGACCCCGATCCATTCGTTCTTCGATGGGTTAACCAGAAACTGGGCGGGGGAATATCGTATGAAGAGTTCAGGCTTCTCTATTCCTCATTTAACGGGCTCATCGAAACAGTCGGCCGGGAATGTGATGTGAAGGTTATAGGCTTGGCCGACGAGATTCCCCAAACGAAACACTATATATACGACCCCGTTCACCTCACGGAACAGGGATCGGAACTCGCGGCCCAGATTATCGCCAGGTCACTTGCTGACACGGCGAATTCGATTGATTCAGGCTCTTTGCGTAAGTGAATTCCTGGCCCAAACACAAGCGGGACTCAGCAGTTGGTGATGAACCTGGCCGCGCAAGCGGTGATTTACTTTCTTTTGGTGGTGTCGATGTCACTGATCAGAGGAAATCGTGGACAGAGACCGGAACTCTACGTTGGCAGGCAAGAGAGCTTTGCCGATAGACTATGAGCCAGAGACTCCTCGTGGACAAATGAATCGTCGATTAAGCATTCTCTTTACGGCCAATAAGGCCCTTCCAGATAACGATCATCGTCTGGTTTACGGCGAGCTGTCAAGAGTCTGCTCCATGACTTACGCTCTTCCAGGCAAACCGGATACTGTGGATCCCGCCGCCTATATTAAGCTGGACATCGGAGAAGGACTACGACTCCGATATTTTTTTCATCTTATGCTATTGGCCGCTCGTCTGTTACCGAAACGACGCCTGTTTGATGTTTGGAGCCACAGCTCAACATTGCCCATTTTAATTGGGCCGCTGGTTTCGACTCTTATCCGCGTGCCGAGTGTCATAACATTGACCGGCTTCGGTCGGCTGTTCACCAGCAACGGTTTTAGGAATCGTATCTTGAGGCCCTTGTACATGGGGCTCCTGGGACTTTCCATCCGGCTGTCCCGAAGGGTGCTTTTTCAGAATCATGGTTACCTGGCCGATTTGGCCGACAGGTTTCCATCGCAATCCCACAAGTTTCACTACACAGGCAGCGCAGTGTCTATGCCTGTTTTCGGAGAAAAGGACTTCTCCGCCCCAACTTTAAAGGTCTTCTTGGCCTCTCGGCTGATGCCTGACAAGGGTGTCGATGATTTCCTACAGACAGCAGCGAGGCTTCAAGGCCAAGGTTTTGAGTTTATCCTGGCCGGCCCGCGATCGATAGGTTTTGACTATATCTTCGAGACAGTGAAGGAATATCATACTCTGGGGATTATCCGTTATCTCGGAGAACTGAATTCCGACGAGATGCTCACCGAGTTCGACCAAGCCCATGTCTTCTTCCTGCCGTCGTACGGGGAAGGCATGGCAAGGGTAATGCTGGAAGCGGGCTTTGCGCAGACCTGTCCGATCGGCTACGACATCTCGGCCAATCGCGACCTGATTTCCGAGGGAAGAGGCTTTTTGGCGCCACGCGGGGACTTTGATGCGGCAGTCTCCATTTTGCGGACTCTGGCCGGGGACCGCAATGCGCTGCGAACGAACGCAATCAATTACCAAAAACATATTCTTCAATACTACAGTATGGAAGTTTTCTGCCAGCGTCTGGACGAAATCTTCAAAGACCTTGCTGTGGAACTCGGAATCGAGGTGATGGAAGCGCCCTGTCCATCGCTTTCTCCGTACACCACAAAATAAGACTAGACCAAGAATTGGATAGGATCGATCAAGCCCATAGAGGGCATATTGTTATGGCGCCAACTGAAACTCTCATCGACGGACATGCCAAAACGAGCAACTCTGAAACGATAGCTGTCGAATCCGCCAAGCTGCAAGACCTCCCCGAGATCGTGGAAATCCATACGCAAACAAATCCGGAGTCTTACCTGACCCTTCTCGGAAGGCCTGTGCTTCTCTCAATATACAAGCATTTCATACGTCATTCTTACGGTATTGCGCTTGTCGCAAAGAATGAGTTCGGACAAATCGCCGGCGTAGCCATCGGCTGTGAATACCCTCGCCGCTTCTATCGCAGGCTTGCCTTGGCTGTGCTGCCGGCGTATCTGTGGACCTCCGCGGCAAGGCTTTTTCGCCCCGGTTCCGTCGGCGCCGGTCCGGCGAAAAGATATCGGAGCCAAGACAACCTGTTTCCAAAACAAGATATCGTCTATTTTACGCAACTCAATGTGGCGCCGGCTTTTCAGCGGCGCCGAGTGGGGAGCGCTCTTGCTCATGCTATGTATGATGAGGCTGTGGGACGTGGCCATTGCGAAGTCTATCTTATTACGGATCGGGACAATTCCTCGGTGCGAGCTTTGCATGAAAAAATGGGCTGCAAGCTTATTCGCGAATTCAGGACCCCCGCAGGCATTGAGCGCTGTCTCTACCTTAAGGAACTGGCTCCGGCGCCAGCGACAGGCGCTCCCTTTGCTGCGCCGAACACACGATCTTCCTGAACTACCTCTCCAGACTTTCCCGCCGTCTGCAATTATTCTACCCCTCACTTCCCCATATGCCCTAACTTACCTCCGGATTTGCGGCCGAAGATGTCCCCTCTCCCTACCCTCTCCCGCGAGGGGAGAGGGATTTGGAATCCCCCTCTCTGGACGGGAGGGGGCAGGGGGAGGGTGGTAAGAGAATGAAATCACTGGAGTGTGCTCATATAGCAATTGCCAAACTACCATGACCAGTTGGTCACAACGGAACATGAAAATACCCTTTACACGAAAAACCATGGCATCCTCAAGAAAAGACTTCAAAAGGCGCGTCCACAAGTTGCTTGAAATGGCGAACATTAAAATTGGTTCCGTACTGAGCGACATCTTCGGAGCCACTGGTCAAAATCTTATCCGTTTGCTGCTCAGCAAGAAGCCCATTGCGCTCTCCGACGTGGAGGAGCGCTTGAGGGGCAAGCTGGCGAGTAAGAGAGACCGGGAGAAAAAGACCTTCGAACTCTATGACGCAATTGAAGGGTTCTTCGGGGATCATGAGGAGATTTTGGGAGCGAAATGGCCATGCGCCCAGGGCTGACACACAGTCCGTCCCTACAGAATCGCTAATTGGCAAACCGCCGGCCTGCCGGAGCGTCGGGCCGCAAGCTTTTGCCACGCGGCCCCATTCCTTCTACCTGGCGACAACCGTGTTCGTGCTCACCAGAAGAGTGGTCAAGGATGTCTGGACCTTCAGAGCGTCGGCCCTCTGGTAAGCTGTTCTGGCCTCGGTTGCTGAGCCGGAAGTCTTGCAGCAATCTCCCAGGCGCACGAAGATCGATGCAAGCAGAGGGAGGTTCGGCGCGGTCTCGTTCTCCAGAATTTCCGCAGCTCTCCGGTAACAGGACGCTGCCTGAGCGTATTTTGAGTCCCTGTTATCGATCTCGCCGAGACCGCACAAAGCGCTGACAGCCATTTCATCAAGTGAAGGATCATACTTACGGTATGCGCTATGGATTGCGAGCGCTTTGCCGAGATAATCTCGGGACTCATTGGTCCGGCCGTCGCGTTGACACAAAGATGCCAGTCCCAGCAGCGCAGGAGCGGATGTGCGCCCGAGTTGCACTGCGTCCCGGTTCAGGAGCAACGCTTTCTTGTACAAGCGCTCAGCCCTGTCGAGCGCTCCCTTTTGCTGACTCAGCGCGGCCAGAGCCACCAAAGGTCTGATCAGGCCAGGCGCCTCATTTCCCGAGGTTCTTTCAATGATGCTTATGCCGCGAGTGTAATGCATCTCTGCTGATACGCATTTGCCGCGGCGTGAGTAGAGGTCGCCCAGCAGGATGTGGGATTTCGCCGCTTGGAGACTCTCGACGCCGAACACCAGATTAGCCCTCTCCAGGGCGGCTTTCGCCATTCTGAGCGCCTCCGGCCAGCGGCCTTGTTCGTGCAGGGTTAGTGCCATTTGACGCGCATTTTGGCAGGTGGGAGGCGACGTCATTGTGGCCGAAGCTACAGTAGGCGCACAGATCGCCACAGCTAATACTATCAATACGACTCTGATCAAGATTACTCTAATCATGACTCTTCCCCCGCTGTCGAATATTCGGAAACAAGCTGTAATCGTTCCGGCATCCCATGTGTGGGACGGTCCCCTCGCCGGGTTGGTCGGTCTTGGATGTGCAAGGGGACCTCTCAACGCAAGGATGCGGCCGCGCCGGAGAGCACGACCACGACCTTTTTGAGAGCAAGCGTCGTGCCAGTCTAAGTGGCCACTCGGTATTAAAAACATAACCTGGGTGAATGATTAGCAAAAATAAACGGAGTTTGCGGGACTGGCGGGCGCATCTGTGAGCTGACTCATTGCCATGAAGCGGGGAAGTTTCCCCAGCGCCATCGAGAGAAGGGGGAAAAGGGCTGTTTAAACAGGATGTTGTCGAATGTGTGGATTTCCCCTATCTGCGTGGAATCCACAGCTTATCGGTCGTGTAAACCCATGATTTTCATCTGATGTCTGAGAACGTCTCGGGATGTTCCCAGCAAACGCGCCGCGGCCGAGACATTCCCGGCGGAGCGAAGGAGCGCTTCGGTGATCAGGGCCTTTTTGGCAGCCCGGATTTGCTCGTTCATAGGCGATGTCGGCGACACCGCCAGGACGAAGCTCATTGCATCTTCCGATGCAGCCCGATGGCTCGTATTGTGGGGCCACAGGCCGAGATGAGCGGGCATGATGCGATTCCCGTCACATTGAATAACAGCCCGCTCAAGCGCGTTCATCAGCTCACGGACGTTTCCGGGCCACGCCCTGTGGCATAGGACCTCCAAGGCTTGCGAATCCACTACGGGCAGCCGGGTTCGGCCAAGCCTCTTTCCAATTTTCTCCAATAATTCAGCGCACAATGGAGGAATGTCTTCAGTTCTGGCCCGCAACGGCGGCACGGTGACGGTAAACACATTGATTCGATGAAACAGATCTGCCCTAAAGCCACCGGCCAGCGTTTCCTGCTCAAGGTCCCGATTTGTGGCGCAAATGATCCGCGCGTCCACAAGGATTGTCTTTTCGCCGCCCACCCGCGTAATCATCCGCGTATCCAAGAACGTGAGCAGTTTTGCCTGCGCAACGAGAGAGAGTTCTCCAATTTCGTTGAGCAGCAGTGTCCCACCCTCAGCCAACTCCAGCAGTCCTCGCTTCCTGCGATTTGCGCCCGTAAACGCGCCCGGTTCGTGCCCGAATAGCTCAGATTCGGCTATCTCAGCGGTCAGCGCGGCGCAGTTCACCGCAAAGAATGGTCCTCTGGCGCGGTGTGAATGCTCATGCAGCCACCGAGCCCAATAATCCTTGCCACTGCCGCTCTCTCCCAATAACAGCACTGTGGAATCGCCGGGAGCAACCCGCATGAGGCGGGGAAGAACAGCCTTTATGGCAGGCGATACATACTCAGTCGGTTGTCGACAAAAGCTAAAATCGTGGAAAGCGTCATCAGTGATATCCCGTCCAATGCCGCAGATGCCGATTATGTTTCCCGATTCGTCCCGCACCGGGGTCCGCGATATTTTCAACGCCCGAAACTGATTGCCCACGGACATTACGTGCTCCGATTCGATCGACTGGCCTGCCAACACCCGGGACTCGATGTGGCCGAACTGATGAGCTTCTGCAGGGGAAAAGATATCAACATCCTTTTTGCCGATGACCCCTTTTTCCGGGCGTTCCAAGATCTCAAGCATAGCCGGATTTACGTGGGTATATGCCAAGTTAGAGTCTTTCATAAAAATACAATCTTCCGCGTTCGAAATAAGAGCCCTGAGTCTCCGTTCATTTTGGGACAATTCGATCCGTGCGTCGTTAGATTCGGACATAGCCAGCAAGAGCTTCTCGTTGAAATCTTCAAGATCTGACGTCCGCTCTTCTACCCGTTTTTCGAGACTATCTCGTTCAGCTCTCAAAGAAGCTATAAGAACGTCATTCTCAAACCGTAAGGCGAGCGACTCACGGCCAAGGGCATTAACGTACTTGGCCATTGTCATTAGTATTGCGGTCATGGGTATTGCCGCGATCCCGACGGCAACTTGGAAGCTCTGTCCCTCCCAGAGAAACCTTACGCCGACCGATCCCATCATTAACAATACGATTGGATAGCAGGAGGACAGCAGTGGCCAATAGACAGTGACCGCGGCGGTGGCGACCCCGATCATAACGAGGATGAGAAGGAATTGGTCGGAAAGAGGAGACTCCGGGAAAAGCATCCACGGGGCAAGTGCCCAGATCAGCCCGGCTAAGATATTACCGGTAACTATCCGCTTGGCCCAGGGCGCCAAATCTTCGTCGCCCGGCTCCTTGCGCTTATAGAAAACGACCAAGAGCTGGCGGCACATGCTCAGGAACAGGTAGCATGCAAGCCATGCAATAAGGACCCGCCGTGGAACCGAATCCCATACCACTATCGTCAGAAATACGGCGGCAACCAAGGCGCCTATGAGACCGGCATGGGCCTGTCTATACAGATGGCGAACGGCCTCGGCGTAGACTTTGTCTTCAAAGTCCGCCGTGATTGCCGACTTTCCGGGCTGCAATCCGCCGCTTTCGCGACTCATGGGCGCTCCCATGGACTATTCTGAACCAAGAGACCTGCGGGTAATCTCCGCCGAGCGCTACACCGTGGCACTGCTACCCACATATTACCTTGTTTGTAACTCTACTATTTGCTCAAGCCTCGGTCAATCATGATTTGCGCTGAGGGGCCTTGCTCAAGAATGTTGATTGACCAGCCACGTCCGCCGCGGTATTCTTGGCTTGGGAATGACGCATCTAAGCGAGGAAAGCGCATGAAAGAACATGAACTCTATGAGTTCTTGAAGAGACTGCCCAAACGGATCATGGCTAACCATACGGACCTCCTCACAACAGATCTTCCCAAATTTCTTGGAATTTTGGGATATGAGGGGTCGACTATCTTTTTCGAGTTCTTGCTCAGTTTACCACATCGTGTCCAAGCGGATGCCTTAGTAGCGGAGCATCGAACCGGAATGCCGTGGATAATTGTCGAGGTGAAAACCTGGCAGGAAATGCGTGATTATCCAAAGGAGGCATGGAATGCGGTACAACAGTCCTATCGTCAATTTCTTGCAGCCGACGACCAGTGGTTGCTGTTGTTTTCGCCGAAAGTCTTGGGTATAGCGTCCAGGTCCGAAGCGCATCTCTATGATCTGGTTCAGTTGACTGAGAAGGAATCGTCCGAAATCTATTCACTCTTGCGCCGGCCATCGAAATCCTCTGATGAACCGAGTGAGCAACCCCCCGGTGTCGGCGCAGAGGCGCCCTTATGAGCGCCACGTTCTCGATCGATGTTCAACAATATTCAGCGGCCCTGGCTGCGGTGAAGAGCGCGCGTACCAACCAACAGAAAAAGCAATCACTCGAGGGCCTCGCCAAACTGTTGTTTCAAGGCATCCCCTTCTTGAAATTCAAATATTCCAATCTGAGGACCGCAAGCGCTGAAATTGACTTAGTTTTCCTTTATAGGGGTTTCAAAGAGACGACGGTTTTTGATGAATTGGGACGCTATTTCCTTGTGGAGTGCAAGAACTGGAAAGACCCGGTTGGAGCCAAACACGTCCGCGATTTCATTCAAAAAATGCGCAAATCGCGTGTGAGATTGGGCGTTCTTATGGCTCCCAAAGGGATTACAGGGGCAGGCGACGGCGCTGACGCATTGCGAGAGATTCATGCGACCTATGACAAGGACGGCCTATTCCTTGTGGTAATTGCTGAAGAGCATTTGGAAGGGGTGCAGAAGGGCTTGAACTTCTATGAGCTGCTCGAGAATGGGATCGATAAGATAAGATTTGATTTTGTTTCCAAGACTTGATCATTCCGCTTCGTGGTTTCGTTTGTATAAGATGAACGGAACAAGCCTGGAATCCTGCCTGTATTGGGGGAAGTAAAAGGGCGACTCGCTGGCCGCGCCGTACATCCAGCCTCCATGTGGCGCCAACGGTCCTCCTGATCATTCTGGTCAGACACACAGGTCCGCCCCTACCCTCGAGGTCGGTGGTTCCGCCAGAAGGTAAGGCGGCCCGTGGCCGCCGTCGTGGGTACCAATACATTTGCCGAGGCTGTGAAAATGTCGGGCACGGCCCGACCTACCAAGTGGCCAGAGCCTGCCCCGGACTACGATCCGGAGGACGCCGTTCGCTACCAAAATCCCCCTGTATCCCCCTTTAGAAAAGGGGGAAGGAAGAGGGCGACTCGCCATGCGCCCCTACATCAACGTTGGTGGTTCCGCCAGCCATATAGGAGTTTTTTGCGGAGGGTGCGGGAACCGCTTTTTTTGCGAAAAAGGGGTTCCCGCATTCTTTCCCTATTTCCGTCTCTCGATTTCCATTATCTTTTGTTTGAGCCATTTTGCGTGGCGCATTTCGTCGAGTAGCTGCTCTTCGAGCATTTCCAATGTCTCTATGTCGGTCAAGATGTCCGCCACCGGCGCGGCGTAGGCCTTTATGGCGTGTTGCTCCTGCTCCAATTCCAGCTTCAGCATCGCCAGTGTTCCTTTGTCTTTGCTCGATTCGCCCATTTCTCGCCCTTTGGTTGACGCAGGCCCACCCGGCCTGACGGGAACCCCGCCGAGTTCGGCGATCCTGGTCGTTAGACTCACCGCATGAGCATGTTCCGCGGGAAGAATTGAGGCGACCCCTTCAGCGATTTCCGGTTCGGTTATGCTGTCGGCGTGTATACGGTAGTATTCCACGGCCATGAGTTCCATTACCAGGAGGTGGTTCAGCATGTCTATCATATTGTTGGAATTCATAGGCTCCCCTCCTCATATTTTGCGTGCTGAGACGAAAAGCACCGGCAAACTGGTCCTTCGTCGCACTTTTTCTTCAATATTGCCGAAAAAGAACCGGCCGATAGGCGATCTCTCACGGTTGGCGAAGACGATGAGGTCGAAATTGTTGTCCTCAGCGTACTTCACAATGGCGTCAGGCTCGGGTTGTTCCACCACAAGGAATTCGGTGTTCACCTGTATGCCAGCGTCAGTCAAAGCCTTTTGTAACTCAGGCAGATATTTTTCCGCTTTCCCTTTTGCTCTCCATCCGGACGATCCGTCTTCCATCTGCATCTGTTTCTCAAAGGGATCATCCGATGGCGCGAGCCGGAACAGCAGGATCAGTGTGACCGTAGACCCGAATTCTTTTGCTAATTGCTTCACATGCTCCAGAACAATGTCGTCATTCGTGGAGCCGTCCAATGGCGCCAAGATTCTTTTGTACATGGAACCCTCCTTTCCACGGCCATTCTCCCGATCCGCAGGCCTCTTCCCTCGTGGGGCAGGCTTTCCAGCCTGCCATTGTCAGCATTTTGGAACAGGCAGGCTGGAAAGCCTGCCCCACACCCATTACCTCAACTCTCAGTGGACCGGACTTCCCCCCCCCTCAGTCCCCCGTGGACAGGGGTGAGGCAAATCCCCCCATACCTCCTTTAGTAAAGGGGGACTAAGGGGGGATTTTGATTAGGCTATTCCTGTCCCAATATCTTCGGAATATTCGACGATCCCCGATAAATCCCCCTATTATAAATCTGATTGTAAGCCTCCGGACCAAAAATATCCATCGGCGAGAGGCTGAGGTTTTTGTCAATTTTGCTGTACAAAACGGCCTTTTGTTCAGAGTCGGTCGGAATCGCATTATTGTCCAACAGCATTCTCGCGACCCAATTTGCCGCCAAGTAATGGCCCAGCGGGCTCCAATGAGCATCACAAACGTACCAAAAATACGGGTCCTTTAGATCAAATTTGACTCGATAATCGTTGAAATGCGGAGCCAGGTTCAGCACACCGATGTCGTGCCGCCGGCCGAGAGCTGCCAGCCCTTTTTCAGCCAGGAGCGGGTCAAAGTCTTCAGGAGGTTGGGCCAACCCTGTCGCTTGCTCGAAGGATTTCTTCCAGTCCGGGACAACGGCGAAGTACTCGGGAACGGTCACTATGTACAGCCTGCCGCCAGCGGATTGTACTTCCGAATTCAGTTGGCGTATCGCTTCGGTGGTGATTTTCCAGCCTTCCTGCCACGGTTTTTTGACCGGCCCCGGCGGGTCTGCTCTGAAAGTGTTATATAGGAATGGCACATCTCCGTCTCTATACTTGTTCCAGAGGTCAAATTTCAGCGCCCTGTATCCCAGCAGGCAAAGTCTGCAATTTTGTCGCAAAAAGCGTTTCAACCGACTTTGACCGCGGACGTTGTCGTTCTGATCGAAACTGGTATTCCAGACGACTTTGTCCTCGGATATGTAACCGCAGGGCCCTGAAATGGGCTCGCCATACATGCGTGTGAGTTCACAAGAATTGTCTTTGACATCATTTCCCGGATAGAAGAACAGGAGCGTAATTTGAGGGCGTAGAGGCTTCAGGAAGGTCTTGTACACAAAAAGCTCGTGCGTTGTCCCATAGTTATTGATCCCCGCGTTCAGAGTGCGGCGGTCGAGCAGCTTCGATAGTATGGAAGCCATATTCAAATCCACAGGGACTTCAATGGCTTCAATAAAGGAATCGCCCAAAATCGCTATTTTGAAATCATTTCCCGGTAGGAATTCCTTGTCCCTGAAACCCTGAGAATTGAATTGGATGCCTGATATCCTGTAGCAGGTGTTATTAAATGAAGCCGAGGAGTTGGCCGGTCGGGTGAACCCTACAATGTCATTAGCTTTAAGCGGTATTCTGACGTAAGTCCCCTTAACCGGAAGCACCCTCAACAGTCCTTCGGCCAACAGCCAAGCAATTACGAGTCCTACAAAAATGGCCAAGATCGTTTTGGTGAATTCTGCGAGGCGTCCCCCCATTTGCGATGTCCCTCTCGGATACTATTTGCGATTGCTCGCCAATTTGAGCAAAGCATAGCATGTGTCGATCTCAATTCAATGAAGAGGATCGGACTCCGATTAATATAATGCCTGATTTTGCGGGCATATTGCAAGCGCGGCTATTGTCGATAATGACCGGAGATAGATGCAGAGGATAGCTTCTTCCTTGACAAGGAACTTGGGACGGTCCTAGAATGTTTATTTAAAGATAATTATTCTCGTCAAAGGACAAATTACGGCGGTAAAAGGGGCCCTGATGGCTGTTGATGATTCAAGAGAAAGTGAAGCCCGTTTCCAACAAATGCTTTCGAAGCTCAAGAATCACGATTGCCGAATCACCCCCCAACGTTTGGCAGTGTTGCGAATCCTGGCTAGCTCTGAAGAACACCCAAGCGCTGAGGACATCTACGAGAAGGTGAGAAACGAGTTTCCGACAACAAGTCTGGCCACGATCTACAAGACTATTGCGTTGCTCAAGGAGCTCAATGAAATACTCGAACTAGGGTTTCCCGACGGTAGAAATAGATACGATGGGACCAAGCCCTTTCCTCACCCTCACGTGATTTGTACCGGGTGCAGGAAAATCGTGGACCCTGAGCTGATCAGTCTCGATGAACTGGAGGATGAGATTGGCAAAAAGACAGGCTTTAGAATTCACTATCATCGCTTGGACTTCTTTGGTTTGTGCCGGGAATGTCAAGAAGATACGTGACACGGAAAGTTTTTTGGCTACAAAGAGATAACAGTTCTTGGGAGATAACGATTCTCGATAAAAACGTTGGCATTTGCAGCTCAAGGGCAGAGATACAGCCATCTCACTGACAGAAGAAGGAGGGAGGCCCGAAGAAAAATGAGTCAGGAGACAGCAACTATTGGGGATTTCTGAGGCCAGGGTTGCACGTAGCGAGAACGGCCGTGGGGAAATGGTGGTCTTGGACGGCCGCTGCGAAAGTCCGCCGTTATGGGCTCCCGCAGTTGGCCTGCTCTTCAGGGTCAGAAAGTGAAGGCGGCTGCTCCAGGAGCCGGTGAAAGGAGTGTCTTGGCGGTGTCGAATTTGCCTTTTTCCGCGAGATCTTCCTCGTCAACCTGACGAGCCTTGGCGCAGGGGATTCAGACAACGAAAGGAGGAAGCTTTATGAATGAAGATAGCAGGCGCCCGGTAACAGGCGGAGCAAACAAGCAACCAACCGGCAGAGGCACATCGAACCGGGACTGGTGGCCGAACCAGTTGAACCTCAAGATTCTTCATCAGAACACGCACATGAGCAATCCGATGGGCGAGGAGTTCAACTACGCTGAGGAATTCAAAAAACTCGACCTGGAGGCCCTGAAAAAGGACCTCTATGCGCTGATGACCGACTCGCAGGACTGGTGGCCGGCCGATTTCGGTCACTACGGGCCGTTGTTCATTCGGATGGCGTGGCACAGCGCGGGCACCTA
>Ga0172371_10005411_pt1 | contig 18919 bp, 16 predicted proteins | sample Lak12m_FD_114543 | JGI IMG/M metagenome (GOLD analysis project Ga0172371, IMG submission 114543) | Freshwater microbial communities from Kabuno Bay, South-Kivu, Congo - kab_022012_12m | ecosystem: Environmental > Aquatic > Freshwater > Lake | place: Democratic Republic of the Congo: South-Kivu...
ACTTCGGCCAAATTGCCGCGGATAAAAATATCGGCCGGCAAATAAAGGACGGTGAGATAAATTACGGCGCCGAAAAGCGACGGATAAAAGTCGAAAAAAATCCGTAGAAAAAGATATGAAAATACAAATGAAAACAATATCGCCAATAAAAAAGACAGCTTAAGGGAATTTATAACATCAAAACCGACAAGATTTATTAGGCTGCTTATCCAATAGGCAGTGGGGGCATAAAAGTTAAAGACAGGATAACCTTGGCGGTCATTAAAATCGGGAGCTACCCGCGGCGGAATCTGTCCGTTCCTCAAATCAAGAGTGAACTGTTGAACTCTCGCCGCCTGCGTAATATCGTGGAATTCGAACATGCTGTTGGAAAAAATATTTAAATTTTTTCCCAAAAATATCATGACGGACAGGAAAACTAAAAAAAATAATCCGCTTTTTTTATAGCTCATGTTAATATTTTAAATTATCCGCGAATGAATAAGCGGCAGATTGAGTTGAAGTGGGAATCCGCAAGTTGAAAGCTTTGGTAAAGTTGATTCTTGGGAATGATTTCACCTCTTTAAAACCGGGTAACAGCGTACATTGGCCAGCGTCAACGATAAGCGAGCGGGCATCGATCGATTCGGTATTTTTGTAGATTTGTTCCGACGGGCAGGCTCCGTAACCGAATTTTAAATTATCAATTCGGCTGATTTTAAAATCTTTCCCGAATTGGCCGATATATTTTTTTTCAAAATCGTTTTTATAATAAAGATAATAAACGGGTAACCAGCCGCCGTCTCCCGTTATATGGATCGTGTCATATTTATCCTTATTCCCTAAAAGGTAATCGACCAAATTCTTATTGGCTTCATTACTCCAGGCGCTTCTGTAAAACGAGGCGTGCTGGAAATAATTATGGCTGAAATTGATAAGTTCCAAACCAATAATAAGAAACAGCAAAAAATTAACAGGAATTCTGTAGTGTTTAATGCCGTTGAGTTTAAAGAAGCCGTAAGAGGCAATAAGGATTAAAAAAATCGACATTGGCAGGCTTCGATGCATATTGGGTGTGTCGATTACCGTCATGGCCGACGAAAGGGGCGATATTAGCAGCAGGCAGCACAGGTATAAAAATAATGGTTTGTCGATTTTACTGAATAAATGATGTCCGGCAGGGATCAAGGCATAAATAATTAATCCCAAAATAAAAAAATATAACAATCCATTATTGGGTACGGCATAGACCTTGATCAATGATTCTTGAGAAAATAAATATGCAGGGGAAAAATATTGCAGGTATTGATTTAAAAATTCACGACCGAACCCGATAAATTTATTATTAAAAATTCTGGCGATCCTGATATCCGTTTCGTTAAATATGAGAGATTGTGTTTTTATCTGGACTCCCGACACTTTGTTAAACAGTGAAACTTGTTCGAATCGGCCTTTGCCCCATGTAGTGGAGGAAATATATAAAGTCAATAATAAACTCAAGATAACTCCCACAATAAAAACGGAGCCGTAAATTTTATTGCCTTTTTTATGGATAACGGCAAGAAATGCAAGTAACGCAAGCGGAATGATAATCCGGTAAGAAATATATAGAAAGTAACAAAGAAAAAGAATCGGCAAAGAAATAATCAGTGCCTTAGTCGACTTTCTTTTAAGCGATAAAAAAAGAAAAAGGAGTGCGGTAGAAAAAAACATCAGCCCGACGATTCCTTCAGCATTGACGCGCGAGAGAACAATGTGCCAAGGTAGAATTGCTGTAAGAAAAGCGGAAAAGAGAGCGGTTTTTTCGTCTCGGAAAACAATTTTTGACAGAAAATACATCGGGAAAATAAGCAGGCTTCCAGTCACCGCAATCAGTATTCGGGAACCGAACTCGTTGTTGCCGAAAATTACCGAGCCAAGGCCTGACAGATACATGGGTAAAACCGGAGTGTAATCTCCAAATTTATCAAAATATAAAAAGGGCCACTTATTGCCGTATAGGTCGCGGCCATTTTCAATAATGAAGCGACCTACATAAGTATTGGCAACTTCGTCGTCATGAAGACTGAGGGGGACTGTTCCCAGCCTATGAATACGTAATGTAAAAGCTAAGAGAAAAATCAAGAAAAGAAACAAATATAATATTTTATTTTTCGGCATTGAGGCTATGAATAAATAATATGATTCTTATATATTCTTAATCGTCCCAATAGGTAAATCAGACTCCAGTAAACGCAGCTTAGGCCGTAATTGACGCTCCTTAAAAAATTTATGGATGATGCTTCGGAGAAATATTTGCAAGGACAGCTCAACTCACCGATTCTATAACCATTAGCTAGAATTTGTAGCAAAATTTGATTGTCGAAAATAAAATTATCGGAGTTTTTGTTAAAATCGATTTTTTTTAAAACGTCAGACTTGAAAGCGCGCAAACCCGTATGGTATTCGGTGATTTTTGCGCCAGTGCATATGTTTTCAAATAAAGTCAATATCCTGTTCGAAATGTATTTATATAAAGGCATCCCGCCTTTGACCGCATTGCCGTCGATTATCCTTGAACCCAAAATACAGTCGTAATTGCCGCTATTTATCATCTCGACCATGGCGCCGATCAGTTTCGGGTCATATTGGTAATCGGGATGAATCATCACGATAATATCCGCTCCCAGCTTCAATGCATTGGCATAGCAGGTTTTTTGATTGCCGCCATAACCGAGGTTTTTTTTATGCTCAATGGCGATAATTCCTAATTTTTGAGCGACTTTAAGGGTGTTGTCATTGCTGTGGTCATCTACCAGCAAAACATTACGGCGGTATTTTATAGGAATATCAAAATATGTTTTCTCAAGCGTTTTCGCCGCATTGTATGCCGGTAAAACAATAATTACTTTCTGGTTTTCCATAATTTTTTCTAAATTCTTTCCAACAAAAGCATGTCGTAACGGTCATTGATTTTCCATTTATTAAGGATTTTATTGGGTTTAAAGAAAGCAACTTCATAAGACAAGGTTTGGAGATATTTGTTTCCCTCGGTAACGACAAACAGATATTTATTATGATAATAATCCTCATAATCTATTTGATAGCTATCTCTTTTCATAAAGTATTTTACGACGACCGACTTAGTATCGTAATAGGCAAGATTGGCGATATTGAAATCCTTTTTCATGCCGGTTGCGCGAATAATGTCGTATATTTTTTTCTCCGCTAAATAATTCCAGGGGGAAGTCGGCGCCCAGAAAGCCGCCTTCGGTTTCGACACATTAATGATTAGCGCATAAATGCCGATAAACAAAGCTGAAAAAAAGATGACGTAAGAAGGAAACTTCTTCATTCTCTCTCTAAAAATTCCTGAAATTCCTAAAATTCCCATAAATGAAAGCGCAATGTAATAATGGGGCATGGCGGCATTTCCCGGTTTATTTACTTTATCCCAGTTTTTCACAAACATGATCATTGTTTGAAGATTATAAAAATTATGCTTAAGTTCAAAAAGAATAATGGGCGAAAAACCAATTATAAGACCAAAGATAAAAAATAAGATATAAAAAATACTTAATTTCTTAAAAATAAAATAATAAAGAAAAATCCCGAAAATCACCAAAATAAACTGGTAATGAAACTGTAAAAGAACTCCAAGCCAAATAGCCGTCAGAAATAAATAAGTCCATTGTTTTTTTTCTTTAAACAAACCCATCAGTAGAATCAGTATGGGTAATAATGAAAGTTGAAGCGTTGTATTCCATAGGAAACGGGTATAGTTGAGGTAATACGGAACGAGCGTATAAATAACAATGATAATTAAAGCCGCTTTTTGATTGATCAATTTTTTTACCCCGTAATAAAGAGGAATAATCATGAGAGAACAAAAGATCATAAATAAGTAAGACGCGGTTACAGGATTCCATCCGCCAATAAACAGGAAGAAAATAAAAAAATAATAGATTAACGGTCCCTGAAAGATAAATCGACCGTTAAGAGTGGCGGATATTTCCGGACCAATTAAGGTAGGAGTGCGTGTGCGGAAAATATTTAAGGCCTGGGTAGCAAAACTGCCCTGATCACCCGACCAATTTAAATGATAGATGTAGTTGACCGATCTTATCCCGATAAAAACGACAATGAATACGGCCAGGACCATTAATTCTTTTTTGAACATTTTCATGATATTGTATCATCGGAAATGCAATGATTGGATCAGGTTATGATCGGACTCGATTTTTATCTGTTTATCCGTAAGTGAATATTTTTCTATTTCGAAACCGTTCGGATACCTGAATGTCTTTACGGGTTTGTTATCCAACTTGACTTGATTTTTCTTCCACCAGTCACCGTTCAAAAAAAGCCGGTCTGCCGGAGGGGCAGCGATAAATAAATAAGTTGTCCTTTTTTTTGCATAAGGATAAGATTTAATATCGCGATGCCGGTTTTGGACGTAATTCAAGGCATAGCGGGGAGTGTATCCGTATTGGTCAGGCGTATAAATATAATAGCCAAATTCATCTTTAGCATCTTTAAAGACTTTTTCCGCCTGAAGATAATTGAATTTCCAGGAGCTGGCATCTTTGCCGATAAAACTTCCGGCATTAACCGTTTCCTTGAGATTAAAAAACAGATTGATCGACAGCACAAGCGTAAAAAGAGCATAAAACAGTTTTTTATCCACGAGTTTTTTTAAGGAGGAAAAAATAATTACCGTCAGGGAAAGAAAAGGCCAATAATAATAACTCCAAATTTCGCCTTTGAATAATAATGTAAAACACCAAAAGCCGATGTAAAAATAAAAGAACAAAGTATAGGTTTCATTAAATTTTATTTTTTTATGGAGATTGAGATAAAAAAGATAACTAAAGGGCAGAGTTACCAGAATAATATTTAACGGCAGGTTGCCGGCCGAGATGCCGAAACCATCGACAAAAAAACCTTTCAGCCGAACGGTCAAAAAATGGAGAAAATCAAACTCGTCTTTGCGGTTAACAGGAGAAATAAATTCGGCAATGGCTTTTATTTGCAGGAAATTGTGCCGGAGTTCAAAAAGAACGTAAGTGGAAAGGGGAATCAGAAGGATCGGAAAAGCACAAAGATGGTGGTATTTTTTTGTTTTCGACCAGTGACGGACAAGATATGCCAGCGTCAATAATAATATGGGTAAAGCGAAAGCAATTTGAAATTGAATCATCAGGCCGCCAATGAAAAGACCGGCAGCCAGATGAATGACCTTATTGTTTTTCAGATAATCAATAAGAAGATAAAAGAATAACGGAAAGAGCATGACGGCGCCATAGGGATTAAAAAGTTGTTTGATGGCGGGTGCCGAAAGAGCGGAAAACAACACCGTACTTAATAGGGCAATTTCCTGATTGAAAAGCTTCTTGCCGGCTTGATAGATTATAAATAAAGTAGCCATAAATAACAAAACCCAAAAAAAGCCGACTGCAACCGGATTGCCTTTGCCGATCATTAAAGCAGGTAAATTGAGGTATAACCATAAAGGGCCGTGGAAAACTCCAGGGATGCCGCCCGACCGCGGGCCAATGAGCGTAAATAGTTTGTTCTTCATCATGTCTTCAAGCAAAAGAAAATCGCGGGCAATATCGGTATGAAAATAAATATCGCCATTGACGGCAAACCAGGCACCGAAAAAAACATTCAGGCCAATCAGAGAATAAATAACGTATTTGAGTTTAAGGATCTTTGACCCGGTCATTTGATGAGTTCCAATAAGTAAATGGTCGATTTATGGTTAGGTTTTTCATATCTATTGATTAGTGTCATCGGCCAATTTTCCGGTAATTTATTGTCATGGGACATGACAATAAAAACGTAATTATTCGTCAATTCTTTCTGATTGCCGACTAAATCGTTTTCCGTTAAAGGCCAATAACCCTTAATGGAAATCCGGTCATCTCTTTTCAGTAAAACGTTTAAAACGTCGCCGGTCATGCCGAAATCGCCTTCGGCCAAAAGAATTACCGGTTTTTCATGCGATTTGTCCCGGGCAAAATCCATGATTTCCTGCATTCCCCAACCGGCAGTCCATCCTTCCAGGTATTGGCCGCGGTCAACCGGCGGAAAAGGAATGTTTTTTACGTCAAATATTATCGGATAATCAAAAACAATAAAAGAGATCGCCAAACACAAAGCCAATCCGTAACTTACAATTTTATTCCCGTTTCGGGTTAAGAAACAGGCGGCGGTTATGAGAAGCAGGGTCGAGAAAAAGATGACATAGCGCGGGTAAAGGACGATCGTAAAAAGCGAGACGCCAACATACAAAGCAATGAGCCATAAACATAAATAAAAAAATAAGGCTTTTTCTTTTTTATAAATCAGAAAATAGCCGAGCAGCCCGACTAACGTCAACCCAAATCCCATTTCCCAGGAAACATACAGAGGCAGCGTATATAAATTATGAAAAGCGACAGCCGTCGGATGCTTGAGAAAATCGCCGAAGGTCATAACAAAGACTTTGTTTTTTTCCGCCACAAAATGAAGAAAAGGCGAAAGACGCTGAATGTTATAAATCGCAAAAGCAATGCCGGCCACGATTAAATAGAGGAAATAGTAATTGGATACCTTTTTCCATCCGAACCTTTCCTTGCCGGTAAATAAAATCGGGCTTAAAGCCGCCAATAGAAGAAATACCTGAGCCGACGATTTAGTCAAAAGGGCCAGACCGGCGGCCGCTCCGAAAATCAAAGCGATATCCAATTTTATCGTTTTGGCGAGGACGATCGAAAAAAACAAAATCCAGACAAAGCCGGCATTGACGCCGGAGTCAGACAGAGCCATCCGGTCATAAAAAAGAAAATAAGGAGTAAAAATATAAAGGAGCGAACCGATATAGGCAGTTTTCTTGTCGAATAAATAAAAAAGCAAAGAAAAAATACCGGCTAAAGCCGTCAGTCCCGTCGTTACGGCAAACAGCCGGCCGGCAAACAAAGCATTATCGGGAAACAATTTTAGGAACGGAATCGTTGCCCAAGTCTGTAAAGGCTGTTTGCCATCAGTTAGGGAAATGAACCGCCAGCTGGCATCGTGCCAGGCGGTTTTTGCCCATCTGATATAAATGCCTTCGTCGTTGAAAATAGGGAATTTTTCCAGGTTAAGAAGCCGTGTCAACAGATAAAGAAAAAGCAAACCGATGATAAAGAGGATGTCTTTACGACTGAAGTTTTTTTTAACGAAAGAGGTGATGTTTTCTAAGATCATAGGACTATCAACTATTTTACAATACTTAGCCAATCTTTAGATTGGCAAATGTGTTGGCCGTCTCCGGCCAATGTCATTAAGGTTTTATTAACCCCGACGTCTTTTTTCGACAAAACCATAAGATGATATCGGTCGCTTTCCTTTATAAACTCATCAATGCCGTAAAAATAATTAACTTTTTTTCGGGAATAATAAACAAAGGAAGGTGAGCCGCCGTAATAAAAAGAAGAAGTGGTATCGTAATGGGCGGCTTCGAGAAAATTCCTGACTTTTCTTTCTTCTTCGTCAACAAGAAAAGCAATCACATTATCTTTTTGTCGGGAAAGACAGGCGGCCAACCTCAATTTCTCCGGCGGCTGATAATCGGTTTTTATAAAAAACGTATTAGGGATGAAATGGACAATAAAATAAAATAAAACGGTCATAGCCAGTCCGATCCGCCAAAAACGGTTTTTTGATACGAGATAAAGATGTGTAAGGGTTAAAGACAGCAAGGGCAGAAAAATGATTACATACCAGGTAATTTTCGTTTTCATAACCGTCAAAAGAAGAAGAAAAGGAAGCGGTGAAAAATAAATTAAGGTTGGAAACCATTTTTGCGAACCCAATATCGATAATTTCCCCTTTTTGAAATATTTGAGAAAATCTATCGCGACGATGACATAGGCAGCGATAATGAGAAAGCTCATTAATGTTCCCAGGTTTTGCCAAAGATACTGAAAATAAAAGAATTTGTCGCCGAAATGAAGCTCGATCGGCACGTAAAGCCTTTTGAATACCTGACTTAAAAAATGATTATCGATAAAAAATTGTCCGTATTTTAATAATCCTGCGATGTACCAAAGCGAAGGGATGATTAAAATTAACAATACTTTCAATGGATTCATTTTTGTTTTTCTACCGGATATGATGTGGTTAGCCAGGTCAAATACCAAAGGGTAAAAACCTAAAATCGATTTACTCCAGACGCCAACCGTGAGAAAAAACAGTTTCCGCCAGAACTTATCCCGGAATAAAAAATACCCAAGCCAGCCGATGGCCACCAATACGTCCGAATTCAGCATCGTTGCTCTTTCCAGGAAAATCGGTGAAGCGGCTAACGTCAAGACCGGCAATAGCGCGGCAATTGCAATCTCCTCCCCATTTTTACTCTTGGAAAAAACGACGGCAATTTTCCTAGCTAAAAAGTAAACCAGTATTAACAGTATTAACGATAAGATAACCATTGCCATTCTCATCCAAAACTCCGAGCGGCCAAAGGTCGCGAGCATCAAAGCGATTAGACTGTGGGAAAGCGGCGGTTTATCAAGCCATACGTGTCCGTTAAAAGTCGTAAACAGAGACTTGTTTTTGATAATTTCCTGAGCGATTTGCGCATACATGCCTTCATCCCAATCGTAAAAGAGGATTTTAGCCATCCGCCAGTTTCTAACAATCAAACCGGCCAATACGAATAAAAACGTAATGATGGTCATATTTATTTTGTGTTTTGAGTGCTTTTTTCGATCACTTTTAAATAGTCGGGTTTGTCGAAAGCCTGTTTAAAAGCCAATGCCTGGAATTTAAAATAAGTCCGCAGTTCATAGAAAGAAGAGAAACACAGTAACAAGGCAACACAGTAACACAGTAACATTTTATATTTCATTTTTAGTGAGCAAATATAAACAATACTTAATCCAATAAAGAAAATAATAGATGGTAAAGCGGTATAGGTACGGAGCATGTTGGGATTTTCCCAGGGATAGGTAAGGATGGTGGGAACGATTGCTATCATAAAGTAAATTAGAAAAAATTGATTCACTCGATTTTTATTATTTACGACCGCAAGAATCAATCCCAATAGGAATAACGAGCCGAGGACCGGGTTAAGAGCAGGTTTATTCGGATAATTATGATGGGCGTTGACATCGCCTTTAACGACGAACATCAAGCCGGTTTTCTGAATGTTATCGGCCAGAAAATCAGCTTTTTTTTGCCAACTCAATTCCGTATTTTTCAAAAAAAATTGCTGGTCGATGCGGATATCGTTACCCGGATGGGTGAATAAATAAATGTTGATCGGCAAAATGAAGACAATAAAGGGAATAAGAAAAAAAAGCAGCCGCTTGAATTTTATTTTTGCCAGCAAGAGCATAAGGAACGGAACGAGGAAAAATATCCGTCCGGGTTGATAGGAATTGAAAGCCAGGCCGGCAAAGATTCCGGAAAAAATAAGAAAAATAGTCTTTTCCCTGCTTGAGTAATTAAAGAGGAAGTAAACGGATGCCAACTCCAAAAACAACAGAAACGGCATCTCGAAAGAAAAGCGGACGAAATTCAAATACCAGTGGGAAGTAAGAAGGATCAGTGAAAGAGTAGCAGATAGTAAATAGTGGGAGATAGATAGAGTTTTGTTTTGTTTGAAGATTTTTATCGAAATTAGGCAAAACAAGAGAATATTGAGAATGCCGAAAATGCGGGAAGGCAAACGTAACGCAAATTGGTTGGCGCCGAACGTTTTAAAAGACAATAAGAGCGTGTAAAAATAAGGAGTGCCGTGGCCGTCGGCTACCGGAGTAAAGGGGGTATAAGGTTTGTTTTCCAAAGAAAAAGCAACTCTTGCCAATTCGGTTTCGTCATGATTTAACCCTTTGGGTATTTGGTCGTGTTGATAGAAGATAAGAAAAGTGGAAATAATTAATAAAACCGCAATTAAAACATTCTTCATTTGACATTTGTTATTTGTAATTTGAATTTAATTGTCATATTTTCCCTGCAGTTCGTACCACTTTATTTTTGCGATATCGCTTAATGTTTCGACGGCGTCTTTAATGAAGTTGACATTCCGCGTCTCCATGTGCCGCCAATGGACCGGTACTTCCTTGACTTTATATCCCAGTTTAAAAGCTAAAAAAAGGAACTCCAGGTCAAAGGCGGCCGTGACCGAAGGGCCATTGACATGGCGCTTACCTTTATAAAGATAGGATCGGTCAATGATGTCGTCCGCCGCCTTTCTTTCAAAAAGCTTGAAACCGCATTGGGTGTCGCTTATTTTCTGAAAGTTGAAAAGAAACGATCTGATAAAATTGCCCCCAAAAGATAATATTATTCTTGGTAAAGGCGCACCTTCCCTTCTTGACCGGCGGGAACCGATAACGATCTGTCCGCCATTTTCCGCTTCTTTGATCAACTTTTCGGTTTCTTCGATCGGCGTCGCCAAATCAATATCGGAAAAAATCACGTAATCGCTATGAGCCGCTTTGATGCCGGCAATGATGGCGTAAGCTTTTCCCTGATGGGTATTTTCGCATAATTTAAATTTGGAAAATAATCCGAGATATTTTTCTTTGATAATTTTTTTTGAATTGTCGGTTGAACCGTCATCGGCAATAATTATTTCCCGGAAGCGCGGATCGTTTTTGGTAAAGTTGCCGATCTTGTCAAGAACGCCTTTTTGTAAGTTGGCCTCTTCGTTATAACAGGGAATTATCAGCGAAATGTTAATCGGATTTGCCATTTGATGTTTAAATTTTATGGACCAACTTATATATTTTAACACCATCGACCGGCCATTCGTTTACTATCTTAAATTGGCCGAACATGGTGACATTCCATGATTTGGTTTTATAAAGATCGCAGGGATCGCCGCAGACGACAAACATTTGTCCGGAGACTTCGTTTTTTTTCCTGTCCGCCGGTCTTTTGCCGTAAAGTTCCAAAAAATACAGATAGGAATCTTCCTGCCAGGCATCGGGCTGGACGGCAAAATTAAACGGTTGGTTATTTATTTTTTTGTCCAAGAATAAGGCAACCTTCTTGGCATGACGGATTTGGTTTTGCTGGTTACGGGTGAAAAACCAATAATTTCGGCTGTTTCTGAAAATAAAAATACCGATCAGAAAGACGACTAAAAAATATCCTGTCAATTTCAGGCGGAGCAAGCGAGAGATGAAAACAGCAAGAATAATAAAATAAAAAGGAAACAGAATTCCGAAATAGTGAGCGTGTTTTGGTCCGGGATAAAAAGAAATGCCGACTAATCCCAAAATAAAAAAAAGAAAAACAGACGGCTCCATTTGAAAATTCTTCCTTTTTCCGGCAAGGATAAAAATTGCATAAAATGCCAGGCAAATCAGGATGATATTGGTGAATGTTGCCGACAACCGATAATTAAAGACATATTGATTCAGGTAATTGAAGGTTACGAGCAAGTTTTGAAATTTGTCGGTGGCGACGGTATTGGAATTCTCGAACAAGGTTATCAGGCTTTGAGTATTGATAAAACCGTGCCTGATGTCAAAAATGATCAGTGGAGAAATACTGATAATAAAGAAAACAAAAGCAATGAAGAGATTGATGATTTTTTCGCCGACCGATTCTTTTACTGCGAATAAATCCACGAAAATATAAAGCAGTGCCGGCGGTATCAGAAATAGAGCAAGGTAATGAAGCTGGATGGAAAAAGAGAGAAAGGCGCCGAAAAGCGCAAATAAAAACCATTTTTTGGTTTTTAGTCCTCTTATTAAGAAAAAATAAGTGAGAAATGCAAACAGCGGCAGCAAATTCGGATTCCAGGAGAAGCGGGAAAATTCAATCATGGTAATTGAAAAAGCGATCAGAATACTGGAAATTATGGCCGTTTTTTTATCGATAAAATCCTTAACGATAAGATAATTGATTAAAATATAAAGGACGGAAAAAAAAGCAACGCCAAAAGCCGGTCCGACCGGTTGAAAATTGAATAAGAGCAGCCAGGGGGCGATAAAATAATAATAAAACGGCCCCATAAATACCTGGCCGATCGAAGTTGGAGGGCCGATAGCCGTAAAATGTTCCAGCGTCGCAATCCTTTTAATGATAATCGCATCTCTTCCCTGGTCGGCAAGAAACATGGCAAATTGTTCCAGTCGGTAAAATCTCAGGAAAGCGCCAACAGCCAATAAGATGACCAGCAATATTTTAAATTTCACGGGCTATGTTAGAATAGTAATAAATGAACTTAGAAAAATTATACAATAAATATTTTTCTTACTTGATTATTGCATTGGTTACGGTTGTTTCGACGCTGGTTTTATGGACGCCCTTTATTTTCAGGCAATCTTCCTGGATCGGCCTTGACATTAAAGATCCGGATTTTCACTATATATATAAACAATTTGACGGCGCCCTATATATTATTCCGGCAAAAACTTTATATGAGGTAAAAAAAATCGATATTCCCGGTATCGGATTCATCCTTTCGCTGCCTTTGTTTCCCGGATATTTTGCCGCCCATCTGCCGCTTTACCCGATTTTGATCCGTTTGGGGGCGGCTTTTTTAGGATATTTGAAGTCGATGATTTTCGTCAACATTTTTTTTACGGTTATTCTGGGTCTGTTTTTTTATTATTTTATCGGCAAGTTGAAATTGAGCCTGAAACCTTTATTGCTGGTGATTGTTTTCCTTTTCCTTCCCCGTTTTTTAGTCGTCAGGTCGGTCGGCGCTCCGGAAAGTCTGTTTATCCTGCTTATTCTTAGCTCTTTGTTCTTTTTTGAGAAAAATAATTATTTGTTGGCGGGTTTTTTGGGAGGTTTATCCGCCGCCACCAAAACACCGGGAACCCTGCTTTTTATTGTTTATATATTGGCGATTATCGAAAGGTTTCATAAAGAAAAAAAATTTAATTGGCGGTGGTTATATCTGTTCTTGATTCCGATCGGTTTATTAACCGTATTTTTGTTTTATTTAAGACAATACGGTGATTTCTTTGCTTATTTTCATACCAATGCCGCGGTACCCATGCCTTATCCGTTTTCCGCTTTTAATTGGCAAACCAAATGGGTGGGAACCGCCTGGCTGGAAGAAATAATTTTCTATTTTTTGCTATATGCGTTAACGGTTGTTTCATTTTGGAAATCGAAGTACCGCAGTTTTTTTTATTTTTCTTTAGTATTCTTTATCGCGACGACATTTATTCAACATCGGGACATTTCCCGTTATAGTTTACCGCTTTGGCCTTTCGCCTGCATCGCTTTCGAGAAATTTTTCACGTCGAAAAGATTTTTGCTGGCACTTTCGATTATTCTTCCGGCGATATATCTGTATGCCTGGAATTTTATGAGTTACAATGTGATGCCGGTTGCCGATTGGACTCCTTTTTTGTGATGAAAAGTTGAAATAAAATCCTTATAATCTTTATTATGGTTAAATTGTTAAAGAAACGCTGGTATCTGGTGGTTTTGATTGTTATTGTCGCCGCCGGAATATTTTTTTATCGGCAGCAAACAATCAGAGCCCGGGCGAAAAAATCAAAACCCTTTACCGTTAAAAAAGAAATTCTTCGCGATACCTTATCCTTATCCGGTGAAATCGCCGCCGAAGAAACGGCAACTTTACGTTTCCAATCATCAGGCAAACTGGTATGGGTCGGAGTCAAAGAAGGGGATTATGTCAAAAAATACCAGGGTATCGCTTCATTAGATCAAAGAGAAATCGAGAAAAATTTGCAAAAATACATGAATTCTTATAAATCCGCCCGTTGGGATCTCGAACAATCCAGAGAAGATAATGAAAATCAATTGATTGGCGGGCTAACTGCCAAGCTGCGTGATGAAGCAAAACGGTTGATCGAGCAATCTCAATTTGATTTGGATACGGCTGTCATAAACTACGAATTACAGAGTCTGGCTAAAGAAAACGCTTATTTATATACGCCGATTGAAGGTATTGTGGTCAGGGTAGCGACTCCATATGCGGGTGTTAATATTACTCCTTCCCAAGCGGAATTCGAAGTGGTCAATCCGAAAACTATTTATTTTTCGGCAACGGCCGACCAGACCGACGTTGTTAATCTAAAGCAAAATATGTCCGGCGACGTTATTTTCGATTCTTACCCCGATAAAACGGTTAAAGGAACAGTCGACAATATTTCATTTACTCCCAAAACGGGAGAAACGGGGACAGTATATGAAGTCAAACTCGTGATCAATGAAAACAATGACGGTTACCGTTACCGCTTGGGAATGACCGGAGATGCGGAATTTCCTATCGGTAACGGTAGAAGAACCTTAATGATACCCAATTCCTATATCAAAACCCAGGGGAATGAAAAATACGTCAATAAGAAAAAAAATGGCGGCAAAGTGAAGCAGACAATCAAAATCGGCGAAAGCGTCGACTCTTCAACCGAGGTAACTTCCGGATTATCCGAGGATGATATTATTTATGATTAAACTGGAAGAGGTAACTAAAAAATATATTCTTGATCGGGAAACCGAATTTGCGGCATTAAAAAATATTTCCCTGCAAATTAAGTCGGGGGAGCTTTGTGCAATAACCGGTCCTTCAGGCAGCGGCAAATCGACATTAATGCATATTATTGGTTTGCTCGATCAACCTTCATCAGGCAGGGTCTTAATTGACGGAATCGATGTTGCCAAATTGAACGATAATGAATTATCAAGAATAAGAAGTGAATTTGTCGGTTTTGTTTTCCAGCAGTTTAATTTAATAAATAAACTTACGGTTTTAGAAAATATTCTTCTTCCGACAATTTACAAAAGGAAAGATTTGGGTTATAGTCCGCATGATAAAGCTTTATATTTGACCGAAAGATTCGGCTTAAAGGGGAAAGAAAATTCATTTCCTAATAAAATTTCCGGCGGTCAGCAACAGCGGGTCGCGATCGCCCGATCATTGATTATGAATCCCAAACTGATTTTGGCGGACGAACCGACGGGTAATCTTGACACGAAAACCGGTAACGAAATCCTGAGGCTTTTGGAAGAACTCAATGGCGATGAGAAATTGACGGTGGTAATTGTTACTCATGAAGTTGACGTGGCGGCAAGAACCAAAAGAATAATTAAAATCGTTGACGGATGTCTTGTATGAAAGACTTATATTTTTTGTTCGTAATCAAAACGGCACTGTACGATTTTTCAAGGAATAAAGGACGGACTTTTTTGACCTCCTTGGGAATTCTTATCGGCGTGATGGCGGTTGTTCTTCTGATGGCGCTTGGCTTGGGGCTGAAAAAATATATTCAGGATCAATTCGACAGTTTGGGAGCAAATTTGGTTATGGTTATGCCGGGCGACAAACAGGCGCTCATGCAGGGCGGAGGAATCGGCGGTATTCAATTTGATGAACGCGATGTTACCAAACTCAGAAGAATTAAAACGATAAGCAGTATTACCGGTGTTTATGCCAAACCAGGTTCAAAAATTCAAGCTAACGGTAAAACGGAAGCGGCTGAAATTGTGGCTGCCAGTGAAGAAATAGTTCCGGTCATGAATTTGGAAGTGGAGTATGGGAGGTTGTTTGAAAAAAAAGATAGTCAAAAAGGCCAAAAAATTATTTTGATAAGCACGACGATGGCGGAAAAACTTTTCGATACGAGCGAGAATGTTTTGGGAAAAAAAGTGGATCTTAACGAGCAAAGTTTTAAAATTATCGGTCTTTTGAAACCCAAAAGTAGCGGGTTGGGAAGCAACGGTGTCGATAACCACGTTTACATTCCTTTTAAGGCTTCTTATTCCATCAATCCCGATAAAAAATTTTATGGTATTTATTTAAAAACGGAAAACAAAGAAGTAAATGCGGAAACAAAGACAGAAATAGAAAACGTTTTGCTTAAAAGATATGATAAGGATGATTTTTCTGTTTTAGAACAAAAAGAAATCATGGATACGGTTTCTTCGATATTCAATATCATCAACTCTGTTCTGGTTGCGATCGCGGCGATTTCACTGATTGTCGGCGGTATCGGAATTATGAACATTATGTATGTTTCGGTAACGGAACGGATCAAGGAAATCGGTATCAGACGCGCTTTAGGAGCAAGGAAGTCGGATATTCTTTACCAGTTTATTACCGAGTCGGTGCTGTTGTCTTTGCTTGGTGGTTTTCTTGGCTTGAGTTTTTCGTTTCTCATTGTTTTTGGTATCCAAAAATTATTTCCGGCATATATTGATCTGATGTCCGTTGCGCTTGCTTTGGGTGTTTCCTCGGGAATCGGGATTATCTTCGGGGTCTTCCCGGCCAAAAAAGCCGCCGATCTTTCTCCTATCGACGCGATCAGATACGAATGATTTATATTTGACAATTCGGGCAAAAATAAGAACTTCTTCCGCCTTGTTTTGTACGCTTCACTGTTCCTCCGCAATTGTTCGGACAGGGTTTACCTTCGCGGTCGTAGACTCTGGCATGGTTTTGATAATTTCCCCGCCCGGCGTCAGGAAGAACATATGCTTCATCGCCGGCCGAGGCACCGCTGTACTTTAAACCATCCTCAATAACCTTTTTGATTCCCAAATATAATCGATGATTTTCATCGGCCGATAACGTACTCGATTTACGTAAGGGGCTGACTTTGGCAACAGATAAAGCGTCATTGGCATAAATATTGCCGACGCCGGCCATTTTGTCCTGATCCATAATCAGCAGCTTAATTGGCTTTCCCGATCGTTTGGTAATATTTTTCAGGTATTTTTCGGTAAAATCTTTCGATAAAACATCGATCGCTTTTGGCCTTTCAGGTTCATTAACCAATTTTATCCAGCCGAATTTTCTCAGGTCGTTAAAAAACAGGGCGGATCCGTCGGTAAAATCAATAATGATTCGTGTTGTTTTGGCAGGCAGGCCATATCCTGAAACGAATGGGATTTTATGTTTGTAAACCGCCTTTTCCCTGTTGGGGCTAAAAAGCAGTTGACCCGACAGCTTAAGATGAATGCTTAGAAATAATCCATGCGATAATTCGATCGAAATGATTTTGCCGGTTCTTTCGATATCGGTGATTTTTTTACCGATAATTTTCTTCGGATCACCGGCAAACTGTTTGGCCGAAAAAATCTCGACTTCTTTTATTGTTTTTCCGACAATATGATCCGATAGTGATTTTCTGATTGTTTCAACTTCCGGTAATTCGGGCATTTGATTATTAAGGTGACGCCTTGCCAAAGCAAGGCGTCGCCTTACGAATGAATTCTAACAGGTGTTTTTTAAAATTTTCGAAAGAATATTTTTCGGATTCATGACGAGCGGTTTTTCTCATCTCCAAATATTTTTCTTCGGACAAAGATTCCAATAATTTTATTTTTTCGATTAAGGAATCGGCTGACAATTTATCGAACAAATAACCGTTGGCGTTTTCTTTAACCGTTTCCGGCAGCCCGCCGGAGCGGTAAGCAATAACCGGTAGTCCGTATCCCATGGCTTCGACCGGCGCAATCCCGAATTCCTCATCAACCGAAGCAAAGAGAAAAGCTTTGGCATTCCGGTAGACATTTTTAATGTTTTCATCGGAAATATTTCCCAAAAATTCCACCGTCGGTCCGGCAATATTCCTTAAATATTTTTCATCCCGTCCGGTTCCGACTATTTTTAAATTAAATCTTTGTTTATTGGCAGCATGAATCAAAATATCAATATGTTTGGCCCGCGCAAGGCGTGATACAGTAAGATAGTAATTGGAATTTTGTATTTGGGAAATTGATGCTTGTTTGGAGTTTGGTACTTGGAATTTGGAATTTTTTAAGGGAATATACACCGGCGGATAAATAACCGTTGCATCCCGTCTATAAAATTTTTCAATCCGGCGTTTTGTTTCTTCGGAGTTGGCAATATAGAAATTCGGCCTTTGCGAAGAAATGAAATCCCAAATTCTTAAATTATGATTAATTAAATTGCCGTAAATTTTGATTAAAGGATATTTTTGCCATTCGATCGCGGTTTCATAGCCGTATAAATATCGCGGCGGATGGTGAACGTAGCTGATATGGATCGTTGGCGATTTAGTCTTTATTCCTTTGCACATCCAGGATCCGGTCGAAGAAATAACCAGATCATATTTTGAAAAATCAAAACTTTCCCAAATCCATGGAGTAAGAAAACGAAGGGGAGAATAAAACCGGTTAATGATAGGGATTTTTCCAAACCATGAAACATTAACTTTCCAACCGTCAACTAAATTTTTATGGGATCCCAGGCTGTTTTTATCGAAAGTCGACGTAAAGATATCGGCTTCGGGAAAGATTTTTTTTAAAGCTACCAGAACGCGCTCGGCTCCGCCGAATTCCCGAAGCTGGTCATGAACTAAGGCAACTTTCATTTCATCAATTATAATTAATCCATGACAATATTTCACTCTTTAATCCTGGGAATCGTTGAGGGGGTGACGGAATTTCTACCGGTTTCTTCGACCGCTCATCTTATAATCGGCAGTAATCTGATGCGTTTGCCTCAGACCGATTTCCAGAAATTTTTCGAAGTCTTTATCCAGTCGGGCGCAATTTTGGCGGTAATTTTTCTTTATCGGCAATATTTTTTGAAACATAAAGAAATGATAATGAAAATAATTCTCTCTTTTATCCCAACCTCAATTATCGGTTTATTGCTTTATAAAATCATTAAAACGGTTTTTTTCGAATCGAACGAGCTCATTATCGGTTCGTTGTTTTTTATCGGCTTGGTATTTTTATCGGTTGAATATTTAGTTAAAAATAAAAAACTTATTCTTGATAAAAAAATTCTTGATATTGGTTCCCGTGATGCGATTGTTATTGGTTTGGGACAATCTTTGGCTGTTGTTCCGGGGGTCTCGCGGGCGGGAATCGTTATCGTGACGATGATGATCCTCGGTTATATAGCTAGCGAAAAACAAAGTGTCCGGTTTTTGCTAGACTGAATAAGTGATACCAATAAATCTTTCCGAGGAAGAAAAACGAATTCTCAAAAACTATTCCAAAACAACCTCACTCATCCTTG
>Ga0172371_10005416_pt1 | contig 18902 bp, 14 predicted proteins | sample Lak12m_FD_114543 | JGI IMG/M metagenome (GOLD analysis project Ga0172371, IMG submission 114543) | Freshwater microbial communities from Kabuno Bay, South-Kivu, Congo - kab_022012_12m | ecosystem: Environmental > Aquatic > Freshwater > Lake | place: Democratic Republic of the Congo: South-Kivu...
CCCAGGAAGCGCAATAACCCACAACTCCGAGCACGCGTATATTCTTCTCGGACAATAATTTTACGATTAAATCGTATTTGTCAAACACAAAATTATCATTCTGCGGCTCGATGTCTTCCCATAAGAAATCCATGCGCACAAAAGAAACGCCGCTTTCTTCTAAAAGTGCAATTATCTTTGGCAGATCCTCTTCGGGATATTTATAATTATTCCAGTCGTGGTTCCAGGATAAAAACCCAAGCACGCCGAAAGGCTGATAGCCGGGCTCGCGCCAGTCATACATAGAAGGGTCTACTTTGTTTACTACGCCGTCTGCGTCGATATCATTGCTCTCAAGGTCTCTTTTCTGTTCCAGTGATAGTATCGCCTGTGTTTCTTCGTAACTTGGCACAAGATGGTCGTTACGCGCATGCCACTGCCTTGAATTATTCTTATAGGAAATAATGTCTTCCTGGTATTTTTTCTCGTCTACCGAAACTTCAGCCTGCGCTTGTCCCATAAAAAGAACCAACGCAACCAATCCTATGCCTAATTTAAAACTGCTCCTCATAACTGTTTAAATTATACCTTAATTTCCTGAGATAGACCATTAAAAGAGATATGGCCGCAGGCGTCACGCCGGAAATCCTGCTTGCCTGGCCTAATGTAAGCGGACGGAATTTCTCCAGCTTTTCGCAAATTTCGCGCGACAAACTTGGTATCTTTTTATAATTAATGTCGTGCGGCATCTTTATCTTATCTATCCTGTTGAAACGCCCTATCTCCTCCAACTGCCTTTCAATAAAACCCTCATACTTTATCCCTATCTCGATTTCCTCAAGCGTATCTTTGTCAAAATTAAATCTTACCCTGCTCATCTTTATAAGATCGTCTATATTAACCTGCGGCCTCTTTAATAAGTCAGAAAGAAAAATATGGCCGGTCAATGCGCTGGTGCCCAGGGATTTTAACTTTTTATTTATTCCAAGCGTCGGCTTGATATTATTCGTTTTGAGGATTTTTAATCCCTGTTTTATATCCTGAATTTTTTTCTGCGTCTTTTTGTAATCAGCGGGCTTTACTAATCCAATTTCAAAACCAAGACTGCGCAGCCTCTGGTCGGCATTATCTTCTCTTAGTAAAAGCCTGTATTCCACACGCGAAGTAAACATCCTGTAAGGCTCATTGGTCCCTTTTGTAGTCAAATCATCCAGCAGGACTCCGATATACGCCTGATCCCTGCCTAATATAAACGGCTTTTTATTTTTTAGTTTAAGCCCTGCATTTATTCCGGCAATCAATCCTTGCGCAGCCGCCTCTTCGTAGCCGGTTGTGCCGTTTACCTGCCCAGCGAGGAATAAATTCTTTATCCGCTTTGTCTCCAAAGTCGGATACAGCTGCGTCGGCTCTACTATATCGTGCTCTATTCCGTAACCCGGACGAAGAATTTCAACTTTTTCCAGCCCTGCGATTGAACGAAGCATCTTTATCTGGACGTCAATTGGCAGGCTCGTGGACACGCCGTTAGGGTAAATTTCTATTGTATCCGCGCCCTGCGGCTCCAGGAATATCTGGTGCCTTTCGCGGTCGCTGAACTTTACGACTTTATCCTCTATCGACGGACAATACCTGACTCCTGTGGATTTAATCTTACCAGTATATAAAGGAGAATACTTTAACCCGTCCCTGATAATTTTATGCGTCCTGACATTTGTATAGGTAATATAACAAGGCAGCTGTTTTAATTCTAATTTATCCGTAGAAAAAGAAAACGGCTGCGGGACTTTGTCTCCGTCCTGCCTTTTTAACCTCGAAAATTTTATCGTCCTCTTGTCAAGGCGCGCGCAGGTGCCTGTCTTAAACCTGTTCAGGCTGAAACCCAAATCCTTAAGGGAGTTGGAAAGGCTTACAGCAGCTGCCTCGCCAAGCCTTCCACCGGGAAAACTCCTGAGCCCGATATGCATAAGCCCGTTTAAAAAAGTCCCCGCGGTTATAATTAACGTCTTGCAGAAAAATTCCTCGCCCAGCAAAGTCTCTACGCCTTTTACGGCGCCTGACTTTACAATAATCCTTGCTGCTTCAGCCTGGTATAAACTTAAATTCTCCTGATGCTCCAGCGTCTGTTTTGCAAACAGCTTGTATTTTGACATATCCTGCTGGCTGCGCGAAGAACGCACTGCCGGGCCCTTTGAGGCATTGAGCCTGCGAAACTGTATGGCGCACTTGTCCGCGGCAATTCCCATAAATCCGCCCAGCGCGTCAATTTCTCTAACCAGCTGTCCTTTTCCGACGCCGCCTATTGCCGGATTGCAGGACATCTGGCCAATGGCGTCCAAATTCATGGAAACAAGCAGCGTAGAAAATCCAAGCCTTGCGGTTGCCAGAGACGCCTCTATACCGGCATGCCCGCCGCCGACAACTATACAGTCGTATTGTTTCATCTGTTTAAATTGGATTTCTGGGGTCTGTAATTTCAGGCTGATTTTCGACGGGAGAATTCTACCAGCTTTCCTAAAAGCTCCCTGCCTAAAATTTCGCCCAGCGAGCCTAATCTGGCAGTCTTCTCGGAAAAACTCATACTGCCGTCCGGCTCTATATCGCCGCCGCATACCAAAAGCGGCACTGGGTCTGCGGAATGGGCCTTAAGATTACAAGGCGTTGAATGGTCTGCGGTAACAGCTATGATTACGTCGCTCAAATTTATCTTGGAAAGCAACGGGGTAAAAAAGTATTTATCTATATCCTGAATACTGTCTTTCTTTCTGTTAAAATCGCCGTCGTGCCCCGGCTCATCCGGGCCTTTGATATGGATATAAAGCCCGTCAAACTTATTCATATTCTGCAGCGTGATTTTTGCCCAGACTGTATAATCTATGTCAGGATGTCCTGTGCGCGAAGGGACATCCACAACTTCCATTCCTGTCAAAAGAGCAATGCCTTTTTCAACGGGCATCTCCACAAAAGAGCCGAACCTTAGCCCTGAGAAAACCTCTGACATCTGCGGGAACTTAGGCAGATGGTCTCCGGCATCCCTGGAAACGATGATGTTCGCCGGCAATTTTCCGTCGGCAATCCTCTTCTTGTTTACTGCCGACTCCTGCAAAACCTTGTGCGACTTCTGGGTAAATTCATTAAGCAGCCTTGCCGCTTCTTTTGCTTCCTGCGTATTTTCGTATCCGGGCATCGGCTGCGACTGCATGACTTTCGGCTCAAATCTTTCTTTGGCAATCCCGAAAACGCCTTCCCTGTCATAAGCCGGGTCTGTATTTGTCACCCAGCCCGACAGCCGCGACTGCATCGCGCGTATAACCAGTATACCGCGGTGGCCTATGGTATTCTTGAATTCAAACACGCCGCCGCTTAAAGTTACTTTGGAGTTTACTTCTTTTGCCAGAGTTATCGCCTCTTCTGTGGTTAAATTTCTGCCCACACGCCTGTCCTTTATGGTAATGCCGTCGTTTTCCGAAGTGGCAAAATTAACTCTCAGCGCCAAATCTCCGTCGTGAACCTCTACTCCTTCGGCAAACGACTCAAGAGGGCCCCTGCCGGTATAAAATTTATACGCGTCATAACCCAAAAGGCTGATTACCGCTATGTCTGATTCCGGGGCAATCCCTTTTTTAACGGGATAGACCAAGCCTGTCTTGCCGGACTGCGCCAACCTGTCCAATTTAGGAGTAAGCGCAGCCTCAAGCGGAGTCTTCTGCCCTAATTCCTTAACCGGCAAATCGCCTAAACCATCAAGAACTACGTATAGTATTTTTAACATAATATTTTAAATTCAATTATCAAAATGATACGGGATGATTTTGATTTTTGCAATTTGATTTTTGCGCTAATATTAGCACCGCGAATATCCGCAGGCATAACACTTAATGCAGCCTTCTTCGTGCCTTAAAGCGCCTCCGCAGTCAGGGCAGACGCCGATTATATTCCTGCCTGATTTTGGCCGAGGAGCTGCTTCGCCGCCAGCGCCTTCCTCATTTCTCAACGCCTGCGACATCACAGCTGTTTTATTTTTCAATTCGCTTGCTTCCTGCTCGCTGGAAAGCCTCTTTTCGATTACCCTGGCAATGGCGTCAGCGCAGGAAAAAATCCTCACGCCATCTCCCCACGACGGAGAAGGACAGCGTATGCTGCGCAGCTGCTCTATTATAGATTTAACGTCTATTCCGGAACGAAACGCCAAAGACACAAGCCTGCCTATGGCCTCAAGCTGTGAAGCGGCGCAACCGCCGGCCTTGCCCATCTGCGTAAACAACTCAAAGGGCTTGCCGTCTTCGTCGGTATTTATGGTTACGTATAAATTGCCGCACCCAGTGGCGACTTTTGTCGTTGTGCCCATTATTACTTCCGGCCGCGGCCTGGGGCCTATCTTACCTATATTAATATCTATCTTGGACTGAGCCTCTTTATCCTTCTTTATAATATTTAGAACCTGCTCTTCGCGCGAGCCGTCGCGGTAGATAGTTACTCCCTTGCAGCCTAATTCATAAGCCATTATATATACCTTATGCACATCTTCCTCTGACGCATCGTGCGAGAAATTTACCGTCTTGCTCACGGCATTATCTGTATATTTCTGAAACACCGCCTGCATGCGTATATGCCACTCAGGGATTATCTCGTGCGCGGTAACGAAAACCTTCCTTATGTCTTCGGGGATCTCTTCGATGCCCTGTATAGAGCCTTTATCTGCGATTTTTTCCATAAGCTGCCTGGAATAAAAACCCCTCTCTCTTGCCACTTCTTCAAACACAGGGTCAACCTCCACCAATTTATCATTATCCATTACATTGCGGTAATAACAGATAGCGAATATCGGCTCGATTCCCGACGTGGTAGGCCCGGCGATAATGCTGATTGTCCCTGTAGGCGCGATGGTCGTAAGGGTGGCATTGCGCTGCTGAGAATCCTTCCCGCTAAAAATGCTTTCTTTATAAGCCGGAAACGGGCCGCGCTCCTGGGCCAGACTAACTGATGCCTTGCGCGCCTCATCCAATATAAACGACATTGTTTTGTCTGCTATCTCGATTGCTCGCGGTGAATTATAAGCAATTCCCATCCTTGCCAAAGCGCTCGACCAGCCCATAATGCCCAATCCGATTTTCCGCGTAAGCTTTGTATTCTTTTCTATTTCGGCGAGCGGAAATTTATTAACGTCTATTACGTTATCCAGAAAACGCACAGCCATATGCACAACTTCTTTAAGGCGGCGCCAGTCAATATCAAAATCATCGCCATCTTTCCTTAGCAGTTTATAAATATTAATCGAGCCCAGATTGCAGCTTTCATACGGCAACAGCGGCTGCTCTCCGCAGGGATTGGTGCTTTCTATGGCGCCTAATTTAGGCGTGGGGTTGTCGCGGTTCAGCCTGTCTATAAAAATAATTCCCGGCTCACCGTTTTTGTGCGCGCTCTTTACAATCAAGTCAAATACGTTTTTTGTATTAAGACGGTTTGTAGCTTTCTTCGTGCGCGGATCGATTAAATCATAATCCTCCTGCCTCTGCAGTTTATCCATAAAATCGTCGGTAATAGCAACCGATATATTGAAATTATTTATTTCCTTGTCAGACTCTTTGCAGGAGATAAATTCTAAAATATCGGGATGGTCGACTCTAAGTATTCCCATATTTGCCCCGCGGCGCGTGCCTCCCTGCTTGACCGCCTGCGTTGCTGCGTCAAAAACCTTCATAAAAGATACCGGGCCTGATGCAATTCCGCCTGTGGTGCGCACAGGGCTTGCTTTGGCGCGCAGCCTGGAAAAAGAAAAACCGGTTCCGCCGCCGGATTTATGTATCAATGCCGTAGCCTTTATGCTGTCGAAGATACTATCCATAGAATCATCAATGGGCAAAACAAAACACGCCGACAACTGAGAAAGGGCCTTGCCTGCATTCATTAATGTCGGGGAATTCGGCATGAATTCCAGGCTCGACATCATACGGAAGAATTCATCGGAAAGTTTTTTTATCTCTTCTTCGCTCTTCCCGTATAATTTATCGGCCGAAGCAATGGCATCCGCAACCCGCCTGAAAAGGCCTTCAGGGGATTCAATTATATTTCCCTTTTCATCCTTATTAAGATAACGCCTCTCTAAAACCTTGATGGCATTCTCAGATAACTTAAGACTCATCGCTGCCTCCTTATTTAATAATAAATTCTAAATATGCTAAATCCTAAACTCTAAATTCTAAATAAACTCAAAATTTATAAATCCAAAATACAAAACAATTTTTAATTTTGAACGTTTGAGTTTTGGGTTTTGCCTGCCTGTCGGCAGACAGGGATTTGTTTAGAGTTTAGGGTTTCGGATTTAGGGTTTGATTTTAAAAACATCTATTCAAAAGTTTTATTAAAGTCTGAGACGATTATAACTTTTGTCTTATGACAAGTCAAGTAAAAAAACACAACATCTTGTGTGGTTATGTTAAAAAGAGCACTACGGGTTGTAACTTCAGAAACTCAGCCGTTCTAACCTTTCGACCCTATTTTTGATAGGTGGGTGGGTGCTGAATAACGTAAGAAGCGTCTGCCCGCTTAAAGGATTGACTATGAACATATGCGCGCTCTGGGGGTTGGCCTGCAAAGGACTCCGCTTTGCCTGCGCCTCTAATTTCCTTAATGCCCCCGCCAAAGGCGCTCCCGTGCGGATAAATTTTGCCCCTGTTTCGTCAGCCAGGTATTCCCTGCTGCGCGAGATTGCCATTTGAACCAACAATGCGGCAATCGGCGCAAGTATTGCAATTGCCAATAACGAAATAATGTTCGCTCCGCCTTCGTTTCTGTTTCTGTCGCGGGAATAACCTCCGAACATCGCTGCCCAGCGCGCCATATCTGCCAACATCATAATAGCCCCGGCAACAGCCGCCACAATCGAACCGATTAAAATGTCGCGGTTCTTCACGTGGCCTAATTCATGCGCCAAAACTCCCTTTAATTCTTCCTCGCTTAGCAAATTCATTATGCCTTCTGTCACCGCCACTGCCGCATGGCTCGGGTTTCTGCCCGTAGCAAAGGCGTTTGCCGCGCTCTGCGGGATAATATAAACCTTAGGCATGGGAATACGCGCGGCCTGCGAAATTTCTCTTGCCATATTATATAGCGCAGGCGCCTGGGCCTCTGTAACAGGCTGCGCCCGATACATCGCCAGGACTAACTTATCCGAAAACCAATAGACGCCAAGGTTCATAATCAGCGAGAAAATAAAAGCGAACAAAGCGCCCTGCTGACCGCCGATTATCCCGCCTATCCATACCAAAAGTAAGGTAAGGACGGTTAGCAATATGATAGTCTTAAAGGAATTTACCATTTATTTATATTATATAGGTAAGGAGATTATCTCTAAGGTTTTTAATTATACCACTCTTTGTTTATTTGTCAACCCTTCGTAGTGCTCTGTAATAAAAATACCTACTATATTTAACAAAAATGAAATTACCAATAATCAAAATACTTATTAAATCACCGATAACCAAGATACAAGATACAAATAATATCCAAATTTCAATCACCAACCACCAAACATGCCAGTTATTTCTTGTTTGGATATTGGAATTTGATAATTGGTCATTGTTTGGTTATTGTATCTTGATGTTTGGTTATTTACCTTTGGCACCCAATAAGCGTTTCTTGGCAATATAAAAAATATCTAAGAAATACAGCACACAATCTATTGGTTTACGAAGGATTTAACACGCCGCCTGAAATAATCATCCTTAAGGCGTCTTCCACAGTTATATCGACGGTAATAATTTCATCTTTCGGGACAAATATCAGATACCCGCTCAAGGGAGACGGAGCTGTAGGCAGAAAGATGTTAACCAATTCCCTGCCGGACTTTTCGTTGAAATGGCTGCAGCTGTTATTCGTAACAAAACCTATCGCATAAATCCCTTTGCGGGGAAACTCGACCAAGACTGTTTTACTGAAATTTTCCTTGGGATCGGTGAATAAAAAATAAACTATCTGTTTTGCCGCCGGATATATCTGTTTTATAACGGGAAACCTTATAAACCAATTCTCAAAGAATAAAAGCACCTTTTTATTGACCAAATGCGTAACTGAAAACCCGACAAAAAATATAAGCAAAAACGCAAGTATTATCCCTAATCCGGGAATTGCATATCCGTAATTATTCATCAAATAATTATTGATATAACGCCCCAAAATCCCGTCAAGAAACTTAAACAGCCACAAGAAAAGGAATACGCTTATGACTATGGGCAACACAATTAGTGAACCGGTTACGATATATTTACGAATACGCTTCATTTTCTATCTCTCTGCCTATCGATAAGTAGGCAAAAATACCAAACAGGCCCAAACAATAGAAATTGTCATAACTCCTATAAGCAATCCAACGATAATCCAACGCAAGAAACTTATCTTAACTTTCCTTTCTTTTTCCAGTATGCCTGCCGCCACTATATTCGCCGTCGAGCCTACAATGGTGATGTTGCCTCCTAAGCAACCTCCAAAAAGCAATGCCCACCATAAAGGGCCTAAATTAATATTCTGAAAACCCTGTATTATGGGAATAAACGCAGCGACCAAAACAACGTTATCCAAGACGCTGGAGCCTATCGCGCTGGCCCAGATTGTAAAACCTATAAGGAAATTGCGGTCGCTTCCGGTAAAGGCCGCTATTTTATGCGCGACCAAATCTGTTGTGCCGATATATCTCAAAGTCCCTGCCTGGGCGAACAACAGCATAAAGAACAAAAGCGTCCACCACTCCACTCCTTCTTCGATATATTTGCGCGCCCGTTCGTGCTTTAATATCATGACAAAGGCGGCAAATATTAACGGGACTGCGATAAGAATCGTATTTGGCTCAAGACCTAAAAGTATTTCCAGTCTATGGTGCATCGCTATAAAAAATAAGGCGGCGCCAAAAATAAAAAGAGCCTTTTTCAACCTCTGCTCAGGCGGTACGGAAATCAACCTTATCAACATCTCATTGGCGCCCAGCTTCTTCATCTTTCTGTCTAAATTCTGTATGTCTTTTTTGAAAATACGAAAAACTAAAATTGTGGTCACAAAAAGACAAAGAATCATAAGAGGAAACGCCTTTGTTATAAAATCTTCGAATGTTAAACCCGACTTGGTGGCTATAAGTATGCCGATGGGATTGCCTAAGACAGTTCCTGCACTGCCTATATTGGTAGCAAATACTGAAATCATAATAAAAGGCATAGGCTCCACCTCAAAATAATCGCATATTTCAATTACCGCAGCTACCATCAAAATTATGGATGTAACTTCGTCGACTGCGCAGGCAAGCAGCGCCGAAACCACAGAAACCATAATTGTAAATCTCCTGGCATTCAGCGTCCTTACCCTTAATATCAAAGTAATAATCCAGGCAAAAAAACCCGCCTCCTTAAGCATGGCTATCAATACCATCATCCCTATAAGGAAAAGTATAACCTCTAAGGAAGAAGAAAGTATCAAGTTCTCTATGTCTATTGTTTTGGAAATTAAAAGGATGCTTGTGCCCAGAAAAGCAAAAGCCAGACGGAATTCCCAAAAGAATACAGTGCCTAATATAGAAAGGGAAAATATTGACAAGGAAAGGGCCTGGCGGGAATTTAGGCCAAAGTCAATACCCCATAAACCTATAATAAATATTATAGACGCTATAAGAAATAATTTTATAGCTATTTTATTGCGCTGCATATTTTATATTTTGGTTGCTCTTGAATAAAATCAGTTTTCGCCCTGGCTGAACCTTATAAATGCCTTTACTACATCTTCCCTGGCAATAATCCCCATAACTTTCCTATTTTTATCCACAACGGGAAGGCGGCGGGCATTGCCGGTCAACATTATGCGTGCCACTTCAGACAGGGAAGCATCGGGCGCCGCGACAATAACTTGTTCACGCATAATATCAGAAACCTTGCGTTCTTTAAGCAATTCCTTTACCTTATTCCTTATTGCCCTGGGGTTATCCTCATAGACAAAACTGCCTACTTTGTCTAAATACCCCGGAAGGATATACTTAAGTACATCCTTCTCAGTAAACATGCCCACTAATTTATTATCCTTGTCGATGACGGGCAAGCCGCTGATTTTTTCTTTCGACAAGAACTCAAGCGCCTCACCTGCCGGGGTATCAGGCAAAACACTCTTTACTTTAACAACCATTATGTCGCTTACTTTCATTGGACCGCCTCCTTGCAACCACGGGAAATATAGAACTTATGCGAACAATATGCTCACGTAAGGCACGTGACTGCGTCTTCCCATGGTTACTTGAATTATTTTTGTGAGAGGCCTATTCAGATAAAACTAACGTCGAAATATTTTACTTTGTTAAGCATGCGATGCCCAGTTAATTATGAATAGTGCGACTGTCTGAAAAAGAAAATAAAGAGAGCGGCCTCTTTTCTAAGAAACCACTCTCTTCTTACGCCTTTAAAAATTACTCCTTGGCAATGGCAACAAACACCAAGCCTATCAGAATAATCAACGGGCCCAAACAGCCTTTAATTAAGGCGATTAATTCCCCTTTCCATATCAAACATAAATACGCTCCTGCGATTATCAACGCGATGCCCAGCAAAATCTTTACCGCTGCCTTAAAACCTCCGGATGCCTTAGAGGCTTCTTTATTTTCCTCTGCCATATTTATTCACCCCCTCTATTTCTTGAAATTATCTGTTAACTCATCAATTTCTCCCACACCACGCTCCGTGCTTTGCAGAATCCTGCCAAAGCGTAAGCGACGGCAGGAAAAATTTCATTGCTCAAATGACCAAAATATATATTTTTATTTTGTTTCGGTCATTGGCGCTTTGGTGATTGTGATTTATTTGAGATTTGGTATTTGTTATTTGTGATTTGATATCTATCTGCTACTAACTTATTTCACCATGGGGCCTTGCCTTCCACCTCCTGTGAATCCAACCCCACTCGCGAGGATAGCGGCGCACATATTTTTCTATAATATCTGTTAATTTCTGTGCGGTGAGATAAATTGTCTCTTCAAAATCGCTGCCCTGCGCAATCTCGACTTCCGGCTCGATGACCAACCTGTGCATATTGCCGTCCTCTCTATACATAAACATAGGCACTATGGGCGCCCGTGTCCTTAACGCAAAAACAATCGGGCCCTTTGCGGTAGCGGCCTTCCTGCCGAAAAAATCCACGAATATCCCGCCGCTGCCGAAATTCTGGTCTAATTGCATAAAAAGTATTTTATTGTTTCTAAGGGTCTCAAGGCTTTTCTCCACGCATTCCTTGCGAGGCTGGGTATAAATAGACTCCACTGCCAACGCGTGCCTTTTTGCCTCAAAATATTTATCGACCCACTGGTCGCGCATGTGGCGCATTACTGTAGCGACCTTATAACCCTGCTTGGCAATTTTAACAATCATCAACGGAAAATTCCCAAAGTGCGCGCTTAACGCAATTGCCCCTCTGCCTTTTGCCAACGCTTTATCTAAATTTTCCCGACCCTCAACTACTATGTGCCTGTCTATAAAATCCAAATCTTCCAGAAAAACCATAAACTCAACCGCAATCCTTGCCATTGTCTCAAAAGAATCCGCGGCAATCCGCTTGATTTCTTCTTCTGTTTTTTCCCTGCCAAAGGCAATACTTAGGCTGTCGAAAGCGACACGTTTGTACTTAACCAATATAAAAAAACCCAGCCTCGATAATAAACGCGCAAAAGAATAAGAATATTTTTCCGGAATAAACTTTAATATAAACAGGCAAATCTGTATGGCTGTCCTGCCGATAAATCTTCCTAGTTTTTTATAAATTTCTTTAAGCCGCATATCACAACCTCTTGCAATAAGTAATTTGGTCAAGGTAAAGTAGTGCGTTAAGTAGTGAGGTTAAGTAGTTGGATAATAATATCACACTACCCGCTTCGCACTACCTAACTCACTGCATAACCCTAACCGCACTACTATTAACCAACATTAACCTTTATCAATCTCCTATCTGCAATCTGCTTATCTGCATTCTACAGCTTGTATCCTATCTTCCTCAACAAATCCCTGCGCCAGGCTATATCAGCCTGTTTTTCCACGCCTTTGGGGCTTGAGCCGTCAACAACTCCTAAAATTCCCGCGCCTGTTTTTGTCTTTGCCACTATTGCCTCAACATCATTTGCCGAGGCGCAGAACACCGAACAGACTTCGCTGACATTTTTTACCGCGTTTAAGACATTAATCGGATACGCCCCTTTTATAAGGATTATGAATGCATGTCCTGCGCCGATATTCAAGGCGTTCTCTGCGGCAAGTTTGGTTAATTCCTCGTCGCTGCCCTGCGACCTCACCAGGCAGGCGCCCGAAGCCTCGCAGAAAGCAAGCCCGAATTTTATGCCGGGGACAGACTCCGCCAACGCCTCATATAAATCCTCAACAGACTTAATAAAATGCGTCTGTCCCAAAATAACATTTGTCTCCGCGTCTTTTTCGATTTTTATGGCTTGAATATCCATATATAACCTCTGTAAATTGCAATAAAATTAAAAATCAAAGTGTAAAAATTAAAATGACATATTAAATTTTACATTGTCATTTTGATATTTGATTTTTGATATTTAATATCAGTTATTCCGTTCTCCAATACAGCGTTCTTTCTCTGCCGGCGGGAACTTCTTCAGTCTGGATTATCCATGTCCACTGCGCAGGAATAGGATCTTCCTCTTCCTCGGTTATCTCCTCATCGCCGTTTAAATCCTTGCCTGATTTTACGGAAAATATATGGTTGCCGGCCTCCAGCCCGCTTAAACTCATCTGCGCGTTAGAGGACCACTCAGACCATTCCTCGCTATCCAGCTTGTAACTAAATAAAGCGTTCTGAAATGTGGATTGATATTTAAATTGCGCGCCGGTTTCTTTGGTGGGGCTGTAAGGACCTACGGTAATCAAAGTATCAATTGCCGCCATAAGCAGTATAATATCGTCGCTGTAGACCGAAGAAATATTTCCCGCGTCATCCTTGAACATACAGTAAACAGTCTTTTCGCCTACATCCTGGGGATTCGCCAAAATCCAGTCTGTGCGTAGCGCCGTAAAATCTTCCCAAGCCTCGGTATCAAATATCCCGTCGTTGGAAAGAACCATCTGAGATATTTCCGTTGTTTCGTCCTCCGCTTCTAAATTAAGACGCACCCGCGCATAAGGAGTGGATTCCTCGCCGCCGTTTATAAGAATAGAACCAACCGGCAGGTTAGCGTCCACGATAAAACCCCATGCCATATTTAACGAGTTGCCAGCCAAATCTTTTGCCTGTATATGCGCGGTGACATTGCCGTTATTGTAAGACGCTGTTGGCGTTGCTGTCAGATGGCCGTCTTCAAACTTAAAACTCAACGGCCCGTTGTCAATATATAAACTAATGGCGCTCTCGTCTATGCCGCTGCTTGCGTCAATTAAATCCAAAGACAGAGGATACATGCTATCCGTAATTACCTCGCCGATAGCGGGGTTTAAATTCTCTGCCTGCGGCGCCTTTGTATCTATCCAGAATTCAAAGCTTTCTACTCTCCCCCATATGCCGCCTGTCGTAGCCGCTTTCACATAGAAAGTATGTTTTCCGTCGGATAACGAAGAGGCAACGAAACCGTTATAAGACATATCCGTAGTATCGATTATCTCGTCGGGCTGCGTATCAATGGAAACGCTGTAACCCAAAATAAACGTAATAGGATATTTTACTTTCATCTTCCAGGTAAAGTAAGGGTCATTATATTTTTGCCATGTAGAGGCGGCAATTTCCTCTTTTGTGGCATAACTGAACGCGCGCAAATCATAAAGACTATATTCCTGTTCCATAGAGGCGGCTGCTTCCTCTACAGCCCACAAGAAACCTAATCCCACATAGGCGCCTAAGGTCGCGCTGGTGGAACCTGCTCCTGATGGCGATGAACCAGTAGAACCCACTACTATCTGGCTGACCGTCCCCTTACCTTTATAAGTTGTTGATAACGAGGCAAAAACTCCGCCTGAGCCGGCGTTTACGACTGCCTCATAGGCTGTGCTCGAAGAAACACACATCGCATCGTCCGCGCAGGCAAATAAAATAAAAACTGCGGATAAAAATAAAAAGGATAACTTATAAACTGATCTTTTCATTGGTTATTGCCGTTTATCATTTACTATCTACTATTTACTAAAACATATTCTTGTAGTTGGGTTAAGGTAAAGTAGTGCGTTAAGTAGTGAGGTTAAGTAGTTGGATAATAATATCGCACTACCCACTACGCACTACCTGACTCACTGCATAACCCTAACCGCACTACAAAACCACTTCGCTATTCACCGTCTACTATCTGTAATCTTTATATACAATTTACGCTATTCTCAGCACTTCCTCGACGGTAGTCAGCCCCTGTAAGATTTTGCTCAATCCGTCCTGGCGCAAGGCAGCCATGCCGCCTTCATAAGCCGCCTTCCTTATTTCATCAGCGGACGCCTTGGAGAGCGTTAGCATATTCAGCTTCGGCGTCATCTGCATCAGTTCAAATATGCCCAGCCTGCCTTTAAAACCGGTGTGCATGCAGCGCTTGCAGCCTTTGGCTTTATATATTTTTACATCTTTATCCTGCCCAGCCTCGTAAGATAAACCTAAATTCTGGCATAATTCCCCTTCTTTGACAGTGGTTTCTTCTTTGCACTCAGGGCAGAGCGTGCGCGCCAATCTCTGCGCTAGGACGCCCTTGATACAGGACGCCACAAGAAACGACTCTATGCCCATATCCAAAAGCCGCGTAATCGCCGACGGAGCGTCATTCGTGTGCAGAGTGGAAAACACAAGATGGCCGGTCAAAGCCGATTGTATGGCAATCTGCGCCGTCTCAAAATCGCGGATTTCTCCAACCATAATTATATCCGGGTCATGCCTCAACACCGAACGCAAGCCCTGGGCAAACGTCAGGTTTACTTTGGTATTAACCTGTATCTGCTGCGCAAAATCGAGATGGTATTCCACCGGGTCTTCTATGGTTATGATATTTTTCGCTTCCGACCTGACGGTATTCAAAGAAGCGTACAGCGTCGTTGTTTTTCCCGAGCCGGTAGGCCCCGTTACCAGGATAATTCCGAAAGACGAGGCAATCAGTTCTTTGTAAACCGATAATTTCTCCTCGGAAAAACCTATCTCGCCCAAGTTTAAAGGCGTGGCGCTCCTGTCCAAAAGCCTCATAACCACATTTTCCCCGTATAGGGTAGGTATGATAGAAACTCTGACGTCTATCGTTTTGTCGCCGGCAGTTATTTTAAACCCGCCGTCCTGGGGAATTCTTTTTTCGGCGATATCAAGGTTGGAGAGAATTTTTATGCGCGAGATGACCGCCTCGTGCAGGTAGCGCGGCGGCGCGCTCCTTATGTGCAAAACCCCATCAATGCGAAAACGCATCTCCAGAGTCTTTTCCTTCGGCTCAATATGTATATCAGACGCGCGCTCCTTTATGGCCTGGCCGATAATAAGGTTTACCGTATTTACTATCGAGGGTTTGTCAAAATCCTTATCCTTTGCAGTGGCAGCAACAGTCTGCCCGTCTTTTGAGGCGTAACAATTATTCAAGACCTCGGATAAATCCTCTTCCTTTACCAAAAACGGCTTTATCGTGCAGTTTAACTTAAAGCGCAGTTCGTCAACGCTCGCCATATTAAGAGGGTCGTCTATCGCCACAGCCAGGGTATTTTCTGTTTTATAAAGGGGGACTACGCGTTTATTTACGGCGAAATCCTTATCTATTAATTTTACGATTTCCGGGTCGATAATACACTGTTCGATATTCTTTACCTCTATGCCCAATTCCTCCGAGAGAAAACCCATCATCTCCTCGGCGGGGACGGCCTTGCTCTTCACCAAAACCTTATAAATCGGCGTCTTGGTGCGTTTTGATTCGAGCTCCGCGCTCTCCAAAACGTCCTTCTCTATTAAACCCGCTTCTATTAATTTTTGCCCTAATGACTTGTCCTCTTGCGGCATTATAACTCCTATCTACTCAAAATTTAGTTAACAATGGTTAATAATAGTTAACAAATTCTGATAAATTAGAACTCGTTAAAAATGGTTGTTTTTTTTGCAACCGATATTAACCTTTATTAACCCTTATTAACCAATATTAACCCCTATTAACCATTATCAATCTGCCATCTGCCATCTGCCAAATCTGTTTCTCATCCCGCCTACGCGGCTAAACCAATAGATCAATTCTCAAATTAACTTTAACTGCTGCAAAAAATCTTCCCATGGAAGAAAATCAATATTTTCTACCGCAAAAGGCCGCGGCGTCTGGCAAACGCATAATGCCCTGCTGTATCTATGGTCCTTCATAAAACTTCTTAAACCCCTCACATCGCTTAAGCGCGGCTGGCTCGAAGATTTTATTTCTACAGCCCATACCTTATCGCCGCTCTCCAATATAAGGTCCACTTCAGCTCCGTCGGTAGTCTTAAAAAAACTCATCTTCGCCTCTTTCTCACAATAATCGAGTAGCCTGGCTGCCTCCAATACAATCCAATGCTCAAAAGCCCTGCCATAAGGGTCAGTCCCGGAGATTAATTCCCGGGTAAGCTCGCCCCTGAGCGCGCTTACCACGCCATTATCAAAAAAATAAAATTTCGGGTGCGATACAATCTTTGTCCTGTTGGACTTAGCGTAGGGATAAAGCAAAAAACCCAAGAGGGTATCCTGCAAAATATTAAAATACTCCTTGATAGTCTTCGAATGAATCCCTACCTCCCTGGCTATATTGTGAAAATTAAGTATATTGCCGTTTTCATGCGCGGCCAATTCGAGAAACCTGGCAAACGCCGGTATATTCCTGGTTAACGACTCCTGCTGGATCTCTTCTTTAAGGTAGGTCTCGACATAGCTTCTCAAAAGGCGGACTTTTTCCTGTTTGTCTTTAGCTAACACGATGCCGGGTATCGCGCCAAGCTGAATGGCCTCCTCGAGAATAAAATCTTCCCCCAATTCCTGGCGCGTAAACGGATACAGGTGAAGCGTAATAGCCCTGCCTCCTAAAAGGTTAACCCCTATCCTTTTTAATTTGCGCGCGCTCGAGCCTGTAAGAATAAATTGGGTATCACGGCTATCCGCCATAATAAGCTGGACCTCGTTCAAAAGCTCAGGGCAGCGTTGAATCTCATCAATAACAATACAGCGCTCATTTTTGTTAATCGCCCTTACCTCTTTGGAAAGAATCGAAACATCTTTGGCATAACGAAGAAATTCATTATGGTCAAGCAAATCAATAAATAAATCTGCTGAAATAGTATGTTTAAGCAGATATGTCTTGCCTGTCTGGCGAGGCCCAAATAGAAATAATGAGTTTTTATATTGAGTGAGGTCTAATATCCTTGGAATCATAGGTTATAAGCAAATTATATACGTATATTTTGTAGTGTCAACCATTTTTTACGCTATTATTGCGGATAACCCTCTCTTTCTAATATTCTGATACCTGAACTCTCCATCTGATATCCTGGTCATCTGATAATCTCTAACTCCTCTATTAACCTTTATCAATCTCCCATCTGCTCTCTGTCGCCTTACACCGTTATCTGAAAACCGAGCTTATATTATTCCAGCTAACAACCTCAGCTAAAGACCTTTTCTGGTTCTCCTGGCCGCTGTAAATCAGATAGGAGCGCCCTCTGGCCCTGCCTGCTACTTTATTCCAGTATTTTAATCCTTTAAAAAAATCATCTGCGATTGTCTTTGAGGATTTTGCCTCAATGCTGAGCAAAAGACCGGCATCCTCAACAACATAGTCCACTTCGTTGCCGGTCCTGTCTCTCCAATAATAACACTGCGGCTCAAGCCCTTTATTAAACCTGTATTTGATTATCTCGGCCAATGCGAATGACTCAAACAGGCTACCGCTTAAATAATGCGTAGCGATCTGCTGCTTATTCTGGATGCCCAGAAGCGAACAGACCAGCCCCGTATCATAAAAATAAAGCTTCGGCATCTTTATAAGGCGCTTATTGAAATTTTTATAATATGGCTTGAGGAGAAATGCTATATATGTTGATTCTAAGATAGAAAGCCATGCTTTCGCAGTATTGTGGGTAATGCCGCAATCATTGCCGAGCGAGGATAAATTCAATATCTGCCCCAGTCTTCCGGCGCATAGTTTTATAAATTTCTGGAAAGTATTTAAGTCGGAAATATTCTTTACCAGCCGCGCGTCCCTTTCTGTATAGGTCTGGATATAATTGGGATACCAGTCAAGAGGATTGATTTTTTTATCATAGATGCGCGGATACGAACCTTTAAAGATATATTCCTGTAAACCGGCGGGATAGTAATCGGTGCCTTCTAATTCATCCAGGCTGAATGGAAGAAGTTTTAGCATGGCGATGCGGCCTGCCAAAGTCTGGGATATGTTTTCCTGAAGAAGGATATTCTGCGAGCCCGAAAGGATAAACTGCCCGGCGCTGCCTCGGCGGTCAACCTCAGTCTGAATATAAGAAAATAATCCCGGCGCCCTTTGCGCCTCATCAATGATAACCCCTTTATTATAGCCGGCAAGAAAGCCTCGAGGATCATTTGAGGCAAACTCCCTATTGTCTAAATCTTCAAGGTTTACATAGTCCCTATCGGCAAAAACGCTCTTTACCAGAGTCGTTTTACCCGACTGCCTCGGCCCCACGACGCAGACAACAGGAAATTTCCTCGCCAATGCCTTTAACTTTGCGGATAACTCTCGCTTTACCATATGGCTATATAATAAATATTATCGGACAGTTTGTCAATCTGATTTACAATCGGCACCCATCTCCCGCGTCAGGTTATCAGGAAATCATAATTCCCTACTCACCCAATCTCCCATCTGCTATCTGCCATCTGCGCAGCCATCGAGCATCAGCTAAATGCAAAAATCAAAGTGTAAAAATTAAAATGACATATTAAAATTAAAAATTTTAAATTTTACA
>Ga0172371_10005418_pt1 | contig 18894 bp, 16 predicted proteins | sample Lak12m_FD_114543 | JGI IMG/M metagenome (GOLD analysis project Ga0172371, IMG submission 114543) | Freshwater microbial communities from Kabuno Bay, South-Kivu, Congo - kab_022012_12m | ecosystem: Environmental > Aquatic > Freshwater > Lake | place: Democratic Republic of the Congo: South-Kivu...
TTACGGATTAGTAAAAAAATAAACAATCAAGAGATATACATTTTAGATCCGTCTTTTCATAAATATGGCCCACTGGATGAATTTGAAGACTATTCATTCTTTGAAGATAGCGCTAAACTTGATTTTGTAGAAAATAAAATGACGGATATTAATCAACCGTTCAATGTATTAATACCTTTAATTATAAGGAACAATTATCTTGTAGGGTTTACTGTTGAGAGTAAGAATAACGGGCTTTACCAGAAATATTTTGTTTTGGGACTGACCCTGACCAAAAAATATAATTATGCCGGTAGATATCTTTTTGCTTTACGCTATGCCGATGGCGATACAGAAATCTTTGAAAACAAGACATTGGCCCGTGAAATTTTAAACGAACAAGAATGGAGTATTTTAAAACAAAAAATAACAGAATTATTTGATAAAGAGGTGGATCTTATTCACCCATAAAATAACTGAAAAAAATTTATATTAAAATATGGACAGCGATCATTTTTTATCTCACCATCCCCAGTAATCCGCTTGATTCTAACTTATTGAAAAGTAAAGATTTACGACATATCCCTGACGGAGATGACTCGTCAGGGATTTTTTATCTGGCGACGTCTACAAAAATACCGGACAAAACCGGCAAATTACGCAAGGGAGTGCCCTTTCTCAATCTAGAATTTTATTGATAATTGCTTTCCCCGGCATTATAATACATACCTGTAAATAGTTGGAGGCTTTTTTCCGGATTATGCGATAGGGATTCCATTTTAAGGAGGCGGAAAATGAAACAGAAAATTCTGATAATTGCGTTTGCAGTAAGTTTTGTCGTGCTGTTTACATCTGGTGGAGCAATAGCTGTGACGGCGGAAAACATAGACGCCGGCGTAGAAAAATCACTTAATATGCTTAGAGGCGTTAACGGCGGAAAGGAAGTGCTGAAAAATTCCTCAGGCATGCTTGTTTTCCCCGCAGTTTTTAAAGCAGGTATCGGCTTAGGCGGCGAATATGGCGAAGGGGCGCTTGTAATTAACGGCAAAACAGTTGATTATTACAGCACTGCAGCTGCATCGATAGGTTTTCAGCTGGGCGGCCAAAAAAAGACGATAATTATAGCGTTTATGAATAAAAGCGCGCTTAATGACTTTCGCAATAGCTCAGGCTGGAAAGTCGGCGCAGACGCATCTGTAGCAGTAGTAGCAGTCGGAGCCGACGGCTCAATAGATACAGAGAAGACCAATAAACCTATCGTGGCTTTTGTATTTGATCAAAAAGGCCTGATGTATAACCTTACACTTGAAGGGTCCAAAATCAAGAAACTAAATAAATAGGTACTGCTGTAGCAGGCTGATATTATTACTGACTGCAATTTGTTTCAATAATAAAACTAAAAAATATTTGGAAAAATATAAAATACAGGAGTATCTGTGGAAGCTCCTCTTGATGGAAATATTGTAAAAATTAAACCCAGAGTTTTGTAGAAGATACAGGCTTTGGGATTTTTTATATCCGGATGTGACACAAAATGAAAAGAAAAAAACCTGGATCAACACATATCAAAAAACTGCGTAATTGCGCGGAGAAGACGCCGGCTAAGAAAAAAATCAATGGCATCCATAAACTACGGGCGTATCAGATAGAGCTGGAGGCGCAGAATGAATCGCTCAGGCGTATCCAGGCAAAAATCGAAAGCGCACAGGATAAATATCTTGAGCTGTACGATTTTTCTCCTATAGGCTATCTCACGCTTGATAAGAACGGATTTATCTTAGAGGCAAATTTTAGTGCGAGTAAGCTTTTTAATATGGATAAGAAACATTTGATTAAAAGCAGGTTTGTATTTTTTGTTGCGTCCGAGCATAGATATGCCTTTAAAGCTTTTTTAAAGCAGGTTTTTGCCTCTGAAAGCAAACAGATATGCGAAATAAAATTAATAGATAATAAAAACCAGCCTGTTTATGCTCACATAGAGAGTGTCCGGATGAATAAGGGTAAAGGCGAAAAGATGTTTTGTCAGACTGCAATCGTGGATATTAGTAAGCGCAAAGATATAGAAGATGCAGTAGACAGAGCGCGTGATGATTTAGAGGTGCGGATGCAGAGGCGTACCTTTGAGCTGGCCAGGTCTAATACGGCCCTGAAAGAAGAGATTAATAAATACAAAGACGCTCAGGTAGAAATAACAAAGCTTAATAAACAGATGGAGTTTGTGCTTGGCGCTACTAAGACCGGCCTTGACATAATAGATTCAGATTACAATATGATTTATATTGATCCCGAATGGCAGAAGGTGTATGGCGACCCAAAAGAAAAAAAATGTTATGAATATTTTATGGGCCGCAGTAACGCGTGCCCGGACTGCGGGGTTGCCAAAGCTTTTAAAACAAAGAAAGCGGTAGTTGCAGAAGAAATTTTAGCAAAAGAAGGAGGCAGGTCGGTACAGGTTACCACAATACCTTTTCAGGACGAAAAGAACAACTGGCTGGTAGCGGAAATAAACGTGGATATCACCGAGCGTAAGAAGAAGGAGGAAGAGCTTTTATTGAAGACAACCCTTTTAGAAGGGCAAACTGAAACAATGATCGACGGAATTTTGGTAGTGGATGATAATGGAAAAGTTATTTCATTCAACAAAAATTTCAGCCTGTTGTGGAAGATACCTAAGAAGCTTCTTGATACAAGAGATGATGCGAGCTTAATTGAATATGCTTTAAGCCAGCTCAAGTATCCGGACAGCTTTATTGCAGAAGTAAAACGCCTTTATCTTAACAAAGATGAAAAAAGCAGAGATGAAATAGAATTTAAAGATGGCAGATTTTTTGATAGATATTCATCACCTTTGATAGATTCTATAGGCAATTATCGCGGAAGGATCTGGTTTTTCCGGGATATTAGTGAACGCAAGAAATCAGAGAAGCGCATCTATATGCTTAATCAATTGCAAATCGCTTTATTAGATGCTGGTACGCTGGAAGAAAAACTCAAGAGGATTACGGATAGCGTTGTAGACATTTTTAATGCCGATTTTTCCCGTATCTGGCTTATGCGCCCGGGGGACAGATGTAATTCGGGATGCTTTCATGCTGCAGTTATGGAAGGACCTCATAGATGCCTTAATCGGGGAAAATGCCTTCATCTTGTCTCCAGTTCAGGGCGTTATAAGCACATTGACGGCAACGTGCATTCCAGGGTGCCTTTTGGATGTTACAAGATCGGAGGTATAGCCTCTGGCGAATATACGTCATTTTTGACCAATGATGTCGCGCATGATGCACGTGTTCATAGTCATGAGTGGGCAAAACAGATAGGACTGGTCTCGTTTGCAGGCTTTCAGCTGCGTTCCCCTAATAGCGAAACACTTGGCGTATTGGCGCTATTTTCACAGCATCCTATTTCTCAAGAGGAATACATAATGCTTCATATTATCAGTAACGTGGTAGTCCGGTCAATTCAAGCAGCGATAGCAGAAAAAGACCGTGTTCAGGCAGAAGAAAATCTAAAAAATACGCTTGAAAAACTTAAAGAAATGCACCTTCAGCTTATTCAATCAGCAAAAATGGCTGCCATAGGTACTTTATCAACAGGCGTAGCGCATGAAATAGACAACCCTCTCATGGGTGCTATATTGCTTTCAGAAAATCTTATGTCTGGAAAAGAAAAAGGAACCAAAGAATATGAAACTTTATCGCAGATAGATCGTGGCCTTAAACAAATTGCCGATATCATATCCAAACTTATGAAGTTTTCAAAAAAAGAACAGGTAATCTTTAAAAAACGAAGCATAAATAAGGTAATAGATTTAAGTATTTTGTTGATTTTGCATGAATTTGAGCTAAATGAGATAGAGTTAATAAAAAGTTATGGAGAAGATCTGCCTGACGTGGAAATTTCAATCAATGAAATGCAGCAGGTCCTGATAAATATTTTGCTGAACGCCAGAGACGCTAGTTTATATTCAGACATAAAACAAGTCACCATAACCACCTATTTAGAGGATGATATGGTAAAGATAAGCATCAAGGACAAGGGGTGTGGTATTGAAAAGAAATACCTGGACAAGCTCTTTGTCCCGTTTTTTACTACTAAGCCAGGCGGAAAAGGCCTTGGGATGGGCTTGCCTGTATCCAAGGATATTATGAATGAACATCATGGAAAAATAGAGGTGCATTCAGAAGAGCAAGAAGGAACAGAGGTAATATTGTCTTTACCAAAAACTAAATATAATATATAATATACAACACAAACAAAAAAATAAATAAAGAATAAATTTTTATGCTCAAAAAATATACTATTATAGAAGGCAAGCTTTCAGAAAACGGGGATGAAAACAGCGCTGTGCATGTTTATATAAATCCCGACGAAAATGAGAAAAGTTACATTATTAACAATCTTCAGATCGATGAACATACATTTAGCTCTGCCCTTGACCCTGATGAGTTGAGCCGTATTGAGTTTGAGGCCAACCATACGGCGATTATTGTCAAGCGCCCCAAGCGCTATACTGCGGAAGATAATTATCTTTTCAAGGTGTCTTCGCTGGGCCTTTTTTTGTTTTCAGATAAGCTGATTGTGATTTCAAATGAAGAAGCCACCTTATTTGACAGCAGGCCGTTTCACAAACTGCATTCTTTCTCTGAAGTAGCTTTAAAAGTTATATTCCGCTGCATCCAGCATTTTGAAGAACATCTTAACATCATCCATAAAGTTTCCAATGAACTTGAAATTGAAATCAATAAAGCCCTTACGAACAAAGATCTCTTATATATGTTCAGCCTTGAAAAAAGCCTCGTGTATTATCTTAAAGCTATAAACTCTAACAGTAAAGTGATTGAAAAAATTAAAACAAATTCTGCAAAGATAGGTTTATCCCAGGAGGATAATGAATTTTTGGAAGACGTCATAATAGAGACTGTACAATGTTACGAAGAGGCGAATACCTACTTGCAGGTAATCTCCAATCTGATGGACGCCTGGGTTTCTATGGTAAGCAATAATTTGAATATCCGCATGAAAACGCTCACTATTGTTTCAATCTGCATTATGCTGCCTACGTTAATCGTCAGTATTTTTTCTATGAACGTAGCGTTGCCTATGCTGCAGCATGGAACACTTTTTCCTTTCTGGTTTATCGTGACATTAGCGGTTCTTTCCACGGTTACTATTATCTTTATTTCCCGTCATCGGAAATGGTAGAGATGTAAAATAACCACTATGGCTATGAAGCTTGGAAAAGTTGCTCTAGAAAGGGCTTTGTCAAAAATGGGCTTGGCTTCCCGCAGCCAGACTCGGAAATGGATACTGGATGGGAAACTTAAGGTTAACGGAAAAATCATTAAGGACCCTTTTTATTTAGTTGTTCCAGAGAAAGATAAGTTTGTTTTGGATGGCTTGCTCCTCAAGAGAAGCAGTTGGCAGGCTGTCATGTTATATAAGCCCAAATCCGTTGTTACCACCAGATGCGATGAGAAGTCAAGGGCTACGGTTTTTGACCTGTTGCCTGAAGAATTTAAGCATCTTCATGCTGTAGGCCGCCTGGATATGGCTACGACAGGGTTATTACTGCTTACCAATGATACCAGGTTATCTGCTTATTTGACTGATCCGGTTAATGCTATCCTGCGTACTTATGTGGTAGTTGTTGAGGGAAAGGTTACGCATGAAAAACTCCAAAAAGCAATTCTTGGGGTTTGGGACGAAGGGGAATTCTTAAAACCTGCGAAGATAACTTTGCGCAAAGCCAGCAATAAAAAATCGCATTTGATCGTAGAATTAACTGAAGGCAAAAATCGGGAGATCCGCAGATTATTTAAATCTCTTGGCCATGAAGTTACCCGGCTTAAGCGCATTGCTTTCGGTTGCCTGAAGTTAGGCGAAATGCAGCCTGGCCAATTCCGCAGCCTAACCCCAGAAGAAATCAATTCACTTACCCATCTATAATACCCCCTTCCCGGCATAAACTTGACAATGTGACATTGTTAGATATGTAAAGATTATGCCCGTCCTAGTTTTGATTACATAAAGTTGACAATTGTGACATTGTTACAATGTCAAGATTATGGGTTGAGTTTAGAAAATTATTGCTATAAAGTGATGTTGCGTATATAATTTATTTATGAAAAAGATATCGTTAACGCAAATTAAGGCGAATAGTAAAGGTAAGATTGTGGAAATCTTAGGAGGCGCAAACTTGCAGACTAAGCTGATGAACATGGGTGTACGCAGCGGTAAAGAGTTTGCCAAGCTCAGCCATATTGGCTTAGAAGGCCCGGTAGTTATTAAGACAGGCAGGACTATACTTGCTCTGGGGCATAGCGTAGCATCTAAAATAATAGTAGAACCTGAATGATCAAGAAGATTTATCTAATCGGAAATCCTAATGTAGGCAAAAGCGTAATATTTTCCCGTCTTACCGGAGTCCATGTAATTTCCTCGAATTATCCAGGCACCACTGTAGAGATAAGTAAAGGCTACCTGCAGCTAGATACTAGCAGGATAGAGATAGTGGATTTACCCGGTACATATTCATTGGAACCGACTTCAAATGCAGAAGAAGTGGCTGTATCTTTATTGAAAGAGCACCCGAGAAATGAAATCGCCGTGATTAATATTCTTGACTCTACAAATTTGGAAAGAAACCTGCTTCTGACGCTGCAGCTTATCGAAGATGGGTATCCTGTTATTGTCTGTTTGAACATGTGCGATGAAGCAAGCCACAGAGGGGTTAGCATAGATGCTAAAAAACTGGAAAGCATTTTGCATATTCCTATAGTTCCAACTTGCGCGGTAACCGGCGCTGGCATAAAATCAATGATAGAAAGGATAAAAGAAATTGCGCCTGCTCGAAGGGATAAACTTAGCCATGAGGAGCGCTGGAAAGAAATAGGCCATATTGTTGAGCAGGTTCAGCATCTTGAACACCGCCATCATAGCTTAAGAGAGATACTGGAAGATGTATCTGTGCAGCCCTTCACAGGGATTATTATGGCTATAGGTATTATTTATGCTTCATTCAAGTTTGTGCGTTTTATCGGAGAGGCGATAATAAGTAAAATAACAGATCCGATATTTCTTAATCTTTATCAGCCAATTCTTGAAAAATTGACTTTTTACTGGCAGGAAAAAGGGTTCTGGTTTCATCTGTTCATAGGCGACCTGATAAACGGAAAGATTGATTTTAAACAGTCTCTTGGTGTTTTGACCACAGCTCCTTATATTGAATTCGGGATGGTACTGCCTTATGTTATATCTTTTTATTTTATTCTAAGCCTTTTAGAAGATGTAGGGTATCTGCCGCGCCTGGCGATATTATTGGACAATATTCTGCATCGGCTGGGCCTGCATGGTTATGCAATAATCCCTGTGCTTTTAGGTTTTGGGTGCAATGTCCCGGGTATTTTATCTACCAGGGTCCTGGAATCAAAGCGTGAGAGGTTTATTACTTCGACTATTATCTCTATCGGGGTCCCGTGCGTGCCTTTGCAGGCCATGATCTTCGGCCTGTTGGGCGCATTTGGAGGATATTATGTTGGCGGGGTATATCTTGTTTTATTTTGCCTGATATTAATACTGGGTATGATTTTAAACCGCACAATGGCTGGTTACAGCCCTGAGTTTTTATTGGAAATACCCTCCTACAGGTTTCCGCCGCTGTTAATGCTTGGGAAAAAATTATACTTCCGCGTCAAAGGCTTTTTAATAGAAGCTGTGCCGGTTGTTTTAATAGGCGTTTTGTTTATAAATATCCTTTTATACTTCAAGCTGTTTGATATCGTAACAAACATATTTGCTCCGCTGATTAAAGGCGTATTTGGCCTGCCTAAAGAAGCAATAGTCGCTTTAGTTATCGGGTTTTTGAGAAAGGATGTTGCGGTGGGGCTTTTGATGCCTTTAAGCCTTTCCGCCAAGCAGCTTTTTATTGCGGCAACACTGCTGGCAATCTCTTTTCCATGTGTTGCTACTTTTATAGTTTTGTGGAAAGAGCTGGGCCTTAAAGATTTTATCAAATCAGCTCTTATTATGATAACCGTCAGCATTATTGTGGGCGGCCTGCTTAATTTTGTGATACTTCGCTAAAAGGATAAAATGACAGCTTTTGTAGCATCTTTTATATTTGTAGTTATGGCAGAGATGGGGGATAAAACCCAGCTTTTGGCAATGGCTTTTGCAACCAGATATAGCGCGTACAAAGTACTTCTTGCTGTTTTTCTTGCGACCTCCGTAAATCACGCACTTGCCGTAGCGACAGGACGTTTCTTGACTACTGTCATCCCTATGGATATTATTTCTTTTGTTGCAGCATTTTCTTTTATCATCTTTGGTTTGTGGACTATCCGCGGCGATAAGCTTGAAGATGAATATAAAAAAGAATCCAGATTCGGCCCGATAGTTACGGTCGGGATAGCGTTTTTTCTTGCAGAAATGGGCGATAAGACGCAGCTCGCCACTATGAGCCTGGCTGTTAAATACCAAAGCATGATTAATGTGCTGATGGGTACGACATTTGGCATGATAGTAGCGGATGCAATAGGAATAATCGTAGGCATTGTGATGCACAAACATATACCGGAAAGAATAATCAAATGGGTTTCTGCGGGTATCTTTATTTTATTCGGATTAGCCGGAATATATAAAATCTTATCCGTTCGCCCTGATTCAAAGTATACCTTTTTTATTTTGTTATTTTTGGCAGCATGTTCAGGTTGTGGCGCATATTATTTATCCAGGGCAAGGAAAAATTCCAAGGCTGCTCATGAAAATCTTTAAAAATAATAAAATATTGGTTTTATCGCTGTGCCTGGTTATTGCAGGCATGGCGGTCTTTCTTGTCCGCCTGCTTTCGTACCGTGACAAGGATACGCTATATCAGATTTCCACGATAAACGCCCTTATGAAAGGATGTTATGAAGGAAATGTAAATATAAGTGAATTAAAAAAACACGGTGATTTTGGAATAGGTACTTTCAATGATTTGGACGGAGAGATGGTGGAAATCGATCATGAATTCTATCAAATAAAATCAGACGGAAGGAGTTATGAGGCAAAAGATTCCTTGCAGACGCCTTTTTGTATGGTGGTTTTTTTTAATGCCGGCAGGGAGATTATGGTTAATGAGCTGCTTGACTGTAAGAAGCTGGAAAATCTTATAGACGCCGGCTTATCAACTAAAAATATCCCTTACGCTGTAAGGATAGATGGAAAATTTGATTATGTAAAGCTCAGGAGTGTCCCTCGGCAAAAAAGGCCGTATCCCCCTTTGGCTGAAGCGGCAAAAGGACAATCTGTTTTTGAATTGTATGATATAAGTGGAACAATCGTGGGATTCAGGATTCCGGAATATCTGGAAAAGATAAACGTTGCAGGCTATCACTGGCATTTTATAACCAAAGACAGAAAAAATGGAGGCCATTTATTTGCGTGCCAGATGGTTTCAGGCTGCATTAGGATAGGCGTTATAAAACGCCTGGCAGTAAATTTTCCCCAAAGCAATGATTTTTTTCAGATAGATCTCTCTGGCTTGCCAAAGGAAGAGATTGATGCGGTAGAAAAAAATAAATAAGATTATCGAATCCGCAAAAAATCTTTAATAAACAGCTTAATTATATATTAGGTCAACTTTATGTAATCAAAACTAGGACGGGCATAATCTTTACATAACTAACATTGTCACATTGTCAAGTTTATAATCTTGACATTGTAACAATGTCAAGATTGTCAACTTTAGGTCAAGAATATCCTTGATATGGCAGGATATTAAGTATATAATTGTCCCCGGTTACTTTTTATACATTACCGCTGAAAATTGTATATTAGAATTATTGCTAAAAGCGATTTTCTTGAATTTTTTAAGGAGAAAGCAGATCATGGCAACGCCGATTGAGAAATGGGTTGAGGAACAGGCGAGGATTACTAAACCTGATAGGATTTATTGGTGCGACGGCTCAGAAGCTGAAGCGCATAAACTTATAGAGATAGGGATAAAAGAAGAAAAGATCGGGGAAAATGCTATTTTCTATAAGCTTAATCAAACCCTTTGGCCGAACGCTTATTATCACAGGAGCCATCCTACGGATGTTGCGCGGACTGAGCACCTGACATACATCTGCCATTCGGATAAAGAAACCGCCGGCCCAAATAACAATTGGATGGCGCCGGAAGAGGCAAAAAGCCTTATGTCCAAATTATCAGACAGCTGCATGAAAGGAAAAACGATGTACGTGCTTCCTTACATGATGGGCCATCCTGATTCTCCTTACGCCAAGGCCTGTATCCAGCTTACGGATGTTTCCTATGTGGCCATAAGCATGAGAATAATGACCCGCATGGGAAAGAATGTAATTGAAAAAATCGGAAACAGAAGCGACTTTGTCAAAGGCCTGCATTCAGTGGGAGATTTTGATCCTAACAAGCGTTTTATCATGCATTTTCCAGACGAGCATTTTGTATGGAGTATCGGCTCAGGTTATGGCGGCAACGCTCTTTTGGGCAAGAAATGTTTTTCTTTAAGAATTGCTTCCTGGCTTGGATATCAGGAAGGCTGGCTTGCAGAGCATATGGTGATACTTGGCATCGAAGACCCCAAAGGGGATGTAACGTATGTTACAGCAGCTATGCCTTCTGCCTGTGGAAAAACAAATTTAGCCATGCTTGAATCTGCCTTGCCAGGTTATAAAATTTGGACTTTAGGCGATGATATTGCCTGGTTGAATATCGGGCCGGACGGAAGGCTGTATGCTATCAATCCGGAGGCAGGGCTTTTCGGCGTAGCCCCGGGCACATCCATGAAAACAAATCCTAATATGCTGAAAACCTTAAAAGCGGATAAATTTTATCCAACCCTTTTTACCAATACAGCTTTAGATGTGGATAATAACGAGCCATGGTGGGAGGGACTGGACGGTTCTATACCTAAGAATTTGCTGGATTGGCAGGGCAGGCCTTGGAATAGGGCGGAAGGTGCTAAGGCTGCTCATCCAAATTCAAGATTTACCGTATCTATATACAACTCTCCTGCGCTTTCAAAAGAGTTTGATAATCCAAAGGGCGTGCCGATTTCAGCAATAATCCTTGGTGGTAAAAGAACTCATCTCATACCTTTGGTTACAGAGGCGTTTAACTGGCAGCATGGAGTTTTCCTGGGTGCCAGGACCGGCTCGGAAACTACTGCTGCAGCTACGCATAAAGAAGGCGTGTTAAGAAGAGACCCGATGGCCATGTTGCCGTTTTGCGGTTATAACATGGGAGATTATTTTAAACATTGGCTGGATATAGGCAAGAAGTTAAAACATCCTCCTAAGATATATTCTGTTAACTGGTTCAAGGTGGACGATGATGGCAAGTTTATCTGGCCTGGATTCGGAGAAAATATCCGCGTATTAAAATGGATTATCGACCGGGTGAATAACCGTGTAGGCGCAAAAGATACGCCTATCGGGTTAATTCCGGACCTGAAAGACTTGAATATGGAAGGTTTAAATATCCGGGAGGATAAGTTAAAGAAATTGTTCGAGATCAATAATTCTGAATGGCAGATGGAATCCAGAGACATGAAAAAATTCTTTAATCAATTCGGCTTTCATATGCCTGCTGAAATCTGGCAGGAATATAAAAAGCTGTTGGAAAGGTGTTCGGCATGAAGATGGAACCGCTGCGCATTACAGATTTTAAAGACATTGATTTTTTTAAAAGAGGCAAGGTAAGAGATGTTTATGATTTAAAAGACAAGCTTTTAATTATTTCAACGGACAGGATATCCTGTTTTGATGTAGTTTTGCCTACTTGTATACCCCATAAAGGAGAGGTCCTGACAAAACTCAGCCTGTTCTGGTTTGAGTATACAAAAGACATCGTGCCGAATCATTTAATTACAGCTGATGTGAGTGAGTATCCGCAGCCATTATTGAAATACAGAGATATCCTCAAGGATCGCTCTATGCTGGTTAAAAAAGCCGGATCCATACCCGTGGAATGTATTGTAAGAGGGTATCTTTCAGGTTCCGGTTGGAAAGAATATCAAAAAAGCCGATCCATATGCGGCATAAAATTGCCGGCAGGGCTCAAAGAATCAGACAAGCTGCCTGAGCCGATTTTTACCCCTTCCACCAAAGAAGACGCAGGCCATGATATTAATGTAACGCAGGAATATATAGCAAAGGAACTAGGCGGGGATATAACAGGAAAGCTGAAAGAAATAAGTTTAGCGCTTTATAAAAAAGCGAACAGTTATGCTGAAAGTCATGGCATAATTATCGCAGACACTAAGTTCGAGTTTGGTTTAAGCGATAATAAGATTATACTTATCGACGAGATACTTACTCCTGATTCTTCGCGCTTCTGGCCGATGGACGGATATAAGAGCGGAGGAGCTCAAATGAGTTTTGATAAGCAGTTTGTGCGGGATTATTTAGAAACTTTAGATTGGGATAAAACGCCTCCTGCCCCGAAACTCCCTCAAAAAATAGCTGATCAGACAAGCAAGAAATATCTGAAGATGATCGAATTATTCCTGAAGCGTGATTAAGCAAAATCCTGACACCGATTATCCGCAGTTTGACAGAAGGATATAAAAGATGGAATTTATCAAAGAAATAATCGAAATTATCATACATATAGACAGGTACTTAGACCTTATTATCAGGAGCTTCGGGAATTGGTCCTATCTGTTGTTTTTTATTATTGTCTTTGCTGAAACAGGACTGGTAATAACCCCGTTTCTTCCCGGGGATTCTCTTATTTTTGCTCTTGGCGCCCTTACCGCAATCGGATCGTTTAATCTTTTATGGCTTTTTATAGCGTTGGCCGGCGCAGCTATAATCGGAGATTCCGTAAATTATTCCTTAGGAAAATTATTCGGGCAAAGGATCATCCTGAAGGGCAATTACCGCTTTTTTAAAAAGGAGCATATAGAAAAGACTCATAAATTTTATGAAAAGCACGGCGGAAAGGCTATAATCCTGGCGAGGTTTATTCCGATAATTCGCACGTTTGCGCCTTTTGTGGCAGGCGTAGGCGAAATGAGTTATTGTAAATTCTTTATCTATAATGTCGCAGGCGCGCTGTTATGGATCTCTATTTTTTTATTAGGCGGATATTACTTTGGAAACGTCTCTTTGGTCAAAGAGAATTTTTTTATTGTTATATTGGTTATAATCGTGCTTTCCGTTACGCCGGTAACAATAGAGTTCTGGAGGCATGGCAGGAATAAAAGATAAGGCTTATCCGGTAGATTGATGAAAACCAACACATCTTTTTTAAGAAAGATCTCTCCGTCTGTATTTTTCAAAGTAATTTATCTTAAGTTATTCAGGATCAACGACGATCCTCAAAAGATAGCAATGGGCGTAGGCCTTGGCGTATTCTTAGGGATTATGCCAGGCACAGGGCCGATTGCGGCATTATTCTTAGCAATTCTATTAAGGATAAATAAAGCCAGCGCTTTATTTGGAAGTGTTATTACAAACATATGGTTGAGCATCCCGCTGTTTTTATTGTCTGTCAAAGTAGGCTCTCTGGTTACAGGATTAAAATATAACGATATGCATGTTACATGGAGTAATTTTTTAAAAGATTTTCACTGGATGGAGCTGCTTCATGCGTCGGTATACAAAGTCATATTCCCCATTTTCGCAGGGTACGCCATAGTTTCACTGTGTGCAGGTATACTTGCCTACCTATTTACACTAATAATATTAAAATTCGCCGCACATAAAAAATTCAAAACATCTTGACACTCTGACAATGTCAGTTTTGTGAAGCGCCACAGCTTTATAGCTAGGGTATTTTTTATTGCAGGGTTCCGTTTTTAAGCGAATCCCGAGTTAAGCTCGTTCATCTCTTGAAACTTTTTGGCGAGGGGTCAACTTTATTGAGTTGGCTGTGGGGCATAATCTTTACAAAACTAACAATGTTAGAATGTCAAGTTTATGACGCCGGGAACTGGATATAATCTGGACACTCTGACTGGACACTTTAACAATGTCACAGTTGTCAAGTTTATGCTATTTATTTAAATAGTATGCCGGAAGAGCGTATTTTTCTTGATAGCATAGGAAATTATATCAATCTTTTTAATCTCAAAATTGGCTAAAAGTGTGATTTCTTGACCCGCCACAAAGATCGGCGGGTCTGCGGAAAATCTGTTAAAGTCTCTGCCCGAAGAGCAGATTTTTCCTTGACATCTTTTGCATTGCATGGCATACTTTTCATATAAATCATACTATTCATACTAAGTTATTTTGACAGAGAAGGGGATGCTATGAGCAATATATCAAAAGACAAAATTTACGGATCAGCTACGGTTGGCGAAAAAGGACAGGTTGTTATTCCTATAGGCATAAGGAAATCTTTTAGGATAAAACCGGGCGATAAACTCATTGTTTTTGCCAAACATGAGATGATCGGGCTCATTCCGGCAGAAGAGTTCAGCCAGATGCTGGATAAGGCCAGCGAGATGCTGTCTAAATTCAGAAAACAAAGCTAAATGAAGAAATTTATTATTTTTTCTATATTAGCGCTATTCGCATGCTTCCTCCAGCATAAAGCATTAGCTGATGATGTTCTTACCTGGGGAGATTGTCTTAGCGAGGCAAAGACAAATCATCCGGACCTTATTTCCGCAGAAGAAAAGGTTAATCAGGAAAAAGCGGCAAAGATTATAACAGGAAGCATTTTTTATCCTCAGGTAGACGCAAGCCTGGACTGGTCTCGGATAAAGACAACATCTGAAAGAGACAGTTATTCTTATGGTGTGACTGGTACCCAGCTTATATATAACGGTTCTAAAACTTTAAATGATTTAAAAGCTGCTTCGGAAAATATTAAAGCAGCTCAACATAACTACAGATTTACTTCTTCTGAAGTTAGATTTAGATTGCGCAGTGCTTTTATAAACCTGCTTAAGGCGCAGGAACTATTAAATATTACAGAGGAGATAACCAAGATCAGGCGGGATAATTTGATATTGATTACCCTGCGTTATGAAGCAGGCATAGAGCATAAAGGGGCACTTTTAACTGCAGAGGCAAATCTCACTCAAGCTGAGTTTGAGGTTGCCCAGTCCAAGAGGGATCTTGAGGTTAATCAAAGAGAGCTTGTTAAAGAAATGGGAAAGGCTGAATTTTCATCTGTGCGGGTAGAGGGAGAGTTCAAAATAAGCGATATAGCGCAGGAAAAACCGGATTTTGAAACTTTGAGTAAAAATAATCCTTCACTTGAAAAGTTGAGTGCCGAGACAATCGCAGCTTCTTTCGGCATTAAATCCAAAGAGGCGGATTTTTTCCCTAAAATCTCAGCAAGTGCAGGCGCTGACAGGACTAGTACTCACTGGCCTCCTAAAGACGACCAGTGGGATATCGGGCTTGCGTTAAGCATTCCCATATTCGAAGGCGGCCTGAGAAAAGCTGAGATAAAAAAGGCAAAATCGTTATTTAATCAGGCTCAGGCGGATGAACGCAGTAAAAAAGACAGCGTTTTGTTGACGCTTGAACAAGCCTGGGCCAGCTTTCAGAATGCCATAGATACAATAAAGGTGCAGAAGAAATTTCTTGCGGCAGTTGAAGAAAGAGCTAAAATTGCAGAAGGGCAGTATTCACTCGGTTTGATTCAGTTTGATAACTGGACTATTATTGAAGATAGTCTTGTGCAGGCAAAAAAAGCTTTTCTTAATGCCGAAGCCAATGCTTTATTGACTGAGGCAGAGTGGATTCAAGCGAAAGGAGAGACGTTAGAATATGCGGACTAAAAAAATAGGTATATTTTTTATAGTATTTATTATCCTGGCAGGCTCAATAGTTTATGTAACAAGGGTAAAGCAGAAAAAATCGCCCAATGAAATTGTTAAAGAAATAAACCCGGTTATAGGTTCTATAAAGACATTTATATCTTCTACAGGTACAGTGCTTCCGAAAAACAGACTAGAGATAAAACCGCCTGTTAACGGCAGAATAGAACGCATACTGGTTAAGGAGGGAGATAAAATAAAAACAGGGGACATATTGGCTTGGATGAGTTCAACGGAAAGGGCGGCTTTATTGGACGCTGCCAGAGGCAAAGGGGAGCAGGCTGTCAGTTATTGGGAAGAGACGTATAAACCCATACCTTTAATTGCTCCTATCGACGGTGAAGTTATAGTGGCGACGACTCAGCCCGGCCAGACCGTTACTACCTCAGATGCAGTGGTGGTATTGTCTGACCGTTTGATTGTGAGGGCTCAGGTTGATGAAACAGATATCGGCAAAATTGCGCTTAATAAAAAAGCGATTATCAACATAGATGCTTATCCTGACACTAAAATAGACGCAGCTGTTGACCATATTTATTATGAATCCAAGACCGTCAATAACGTTACTGTCTATGAAGTGGACCTTGTGCCCGAAGAGATACCAACATTCTTTCGCTCCGGTATGAATGCGTCCGTGGATTTTATAGATCAGAGTGCTGATAATGTTTTACTTATTCCAGTAGAAGCCGTATATAAAGAAAAAGAAAATAACTATGTATTGGTTAAACAGAATAACGGAAGCGAGCCCGTAAGAGCGGTTGTCAAGCTGGGTATCTCCGATGATAAAAATGTAGAGGCGCTTTCCGGGGTTACCAAATACGACCGGATAATAGTAAAATCAAAGACGTACAGTCTTCCTAAAGATACCCGGGGCAAAAATCCTTTTATGCCCGGCCATTAAAGATAATGATAGAGCTAAAAAATATTTATAAGACTTATTATATGGGCAAGGTAGAGGTCAAGGCCTTGCAAGATATCTCTATAACAATCTCTTCCGGTGAATTTTTGGCAATTATGGGACCGTCTGGTTCCGGCAAATCTACACTGATGCATGTTTTGGGTTTATTGGACAGGCCCGATGCAGGAGAATATTATCTGGGAAAGAGGGTGGTCAATAAGCTTTTAGATGAGGAGTTATCTGCGGTGCGAAACCGGCTGGTTGGTTTTGTGTTCCAGCAATTTCATTTATTGCCCAGGATGACCGCGTTAGAAAATGCCACCCTTCCTTTAATATATGCCGGCAAACGCCATCTGAAAGAAAAGGCCAAAGAAAAAATTAACGAGGTTGGCCTTATCGACAGGATAAATCATCGGCCGAACGAACTTTCCGGAGGCCAGCAGCAGCGCGTCGCTATTGCCCGTTCGCTTGTCAATGATCCGTTAATTATTATGGCTGATGAACCTACTGGAAACCTTGATTCAAAAAGCCAGGAAGAGATTATCGCGATTCTTAAAGAGCTAAATCAAAAAGGTAAAACAATTATCATGGTTACCCATGAAAAGGAAGTCGCTATCTGTGCCAAGCGCATTATTCATATGCGTGACGGCAGGATTGTTTCCGATGAAAAGATAGGGGCTTTTCCCGAAGTCTTTGAAGAAGGCCAGGCCGATAAGATAATCGATGTCGTGCTGTCTAAATCCGAAAGAAAAACCAGGGAAACCAAGTTTTTTGATTATCTGCGCCAGGCAAGTGTGGCAATGATGACGCATAAGATGCGCTCGTTTTTATCCATCCTTGGCATATTGATCGGTGTTAGTGCTGTTATTGCCATGCTTGCTTTAGGGCAGGGGGCCAAGGAATCAATCGAACAGCAGCTAGCGTCTCTGGGTTCCAATCTTCTGGTAGTCAGGCCAGGCTCTTCAAGAGTTCATGGAGTGGCCATGGAAGCCGGCACAGTTACGCGTTTTACCATGCAGGATGTCGCAGATATCGCTAAATTATCAGATGTGGTAAATACCGTCAGCCCTTCAGTAACAGGCAGAGGACAAATGGTTTACGCCAATAAAAACTGGAATACCAGAGTGGAAGGCGCTGGCGCGGATTATGCAGCGCTGCGGGCCTCGTCTCCTACTATCGGGCGATTTTTTACCGAAGATGAAGTAAGAATGCGCTCGCGGGTTATTGTAATTGGCGCGACAGTCGCAAGAGAGCTGTTTGGAGATGCGAATCCGGTAGGCGAGACCATAAAGTTAAATCTGGTTAATTTCAAGGTTATAGGAATCTTGCCTGTAAAAGGAGCGAATACGTTCCATGACCAGGATGACACGGCGATGATCCCGGTTACCACAGCGATGTTTCGGGTATTTGGAAAGGAGTATGTTGATTCTGTCTATGTGGAAGTGAAAAGTACTGATCTGCTTGATGTGGCGCAAAAAGAAATATCCAACCTGATTATCAAACAACATCGCCTTAATAAGGATGGGGAAGATTCGTTTCAAATACGGAATATGGCCGACATTAAAAATACGCTCGAAACCACGACTAAAACAATGTCGTTGCTTTTGGGATCAATTGCCGCAATCTCGCTTTTAGTGGGCGGAATAGGCATTATGAATATTATGCTGGTATCGGTATCTGAACGTACCCGCGAAATAGGCTTACGTAAAGCGATTGGCGCAAATAATAAAGATATTATGGTGCAATTCCTGATAGAAGCGATATTGATGTCTTTTCTTGGAGGGATGTTTGGTATTTTATTGGGGGTTGGGATAGCGGTCCTTATAACGCTTTTTGCAGGCTGGGCTGTAAAGGTTTCTTCATCTTCAATAATTCTCGCTACAACGTTTTCATTAGTTATAGGCATAGTTTTCGGACTTTTGCCAGCCAGAAAAGCTTCCAAGTTAGACCCTATCGAAGCACTACGTTACGAGTAACCCCATAATCTTGACATTGTGACAATGTCACATTTGTCAACTTTATGCTCAAGTTATGCCTTCGGGCTGGGATAATCTTGACAAAACTAACATTGTCACAATGTCAAGTTTATGGTGCTGTATAAATAAGATTAGATGTTATAAAATAGTGAAATGTCCTGTTTATTAACAAATGAAATGTCCGCTTTTAAAGCGGCTCATGGTAATATGCTTAGCTTAACCAATATGGAGGTCAGCTATGCAAGACTATTATCCAA
>Ga0172371_10005420_pt1 | contig 18885 bp, 18 predicted proteins | sample Lak12m_FD_114543 | JGI IMG/M metagenome (GOLD analysis project Ga0172371, IMG submission 114543) | Freshwater microbial communities from Kabuno Bay, South-Kivu, Congo - kab_022012_12m | ecosystem: Environmental > Aquatic > Freshwater > Lake | place: Democratic Republic of the Congo: South-Kivu...
ACTACTTCATTCGCTACGATATAACTCATTTGATCCTCCTTAAAGAGTTCGCAGGGCTTCACTTGGGTCCATCCTGGAAGCGGTCATGGCAGGATAGAGAGAAGCGACAAGGCCCAATACGACGGCCAGGAAGACCGCTCCAACTGCCACGACGGGATCCAGAGTGAAATGGGCCACATTCTCTGTCAGGAAACTCAGCAGGACCCGAGTGGCTCCTATGCCGATGACGTAACCGATAATCCCTGCGATAACCGAAACCACAGAAGCTTCAAGGAGGATTATTTTCATTATGTGAGATTTCCGAAAACCGATTGCGCTAAATATGCCGATCTCTCGGGTGCGCTCGGTGACGCTTCCCATCATGGTCACAAAAACCACCATAGAGCCCACCAGCAGGACCAAACCCGAAATTCCCAGAGAAAACTTCCGGAAGTTGTTCAGCGTATCCATCCGGCCTTCCACCACCTGCTGCACTGCGGTCACTTTTGCGGCCGGGATTTTGTCGCCAATTTGGGATACAATTTCCGAGATCGGGCAGTTCTTGCAAAGAGCCGCGACTTCCACCATTGCCACTTTGCCTTCCTTGCCAAACACCCTTTGCGCGACGGGCAGCGACATGAACACAAGGCTGTCATCCTGCGAACCGGTGGGTTCGAGCACTCCGGCCACTCTGAAGTCAACTCCTTGTATGTTCAGATTGGAGCCAGGCTGAACTTGAAAGCGATCAGCCGCATCCTTCCCGAGCAGAATGTCCGAACCGCCCGAAGGCTCTTCCCCGGTGATTCTCCACCACTTCTTAAGAGAGAACTCAGAGGCAAACTCCACTCCGACAGCGAGCGCTTTATGCCCCTGATTTTCAAAAACGCCGAAAATCTTTGGGCTGACAATACGGATGTTCGCGGCATTCGGAATGGTCTTTATCTTCTCGACATCCTCTTGGGATATCTCTTTAAGGTCAAAAGAAAGGCCACCCAAGCTTAGTCCACCGTAAGTCAGAGACAGCCCTTCGGTGCGAGGCGTGACCAGAATGTTGGGGCCGAATTCATCCATTTTATGTGCAATGTCTTCCTCCAGGATGCGAGTCGTCGTCATTAAGGCCACCACCGACGCCACGCCTACGAGAAGGCCCGCGACCAGGAAGAAAACCTTTCCTTTTCTACGCCTCAGATTGTTTACCGCTATATCGTGAAGCTTCATTATCTACCTCCTACTGGAAAAATCGGAGCCCTGACACCACTTCTTCTTGCGTGATGAGGATCTTGCCGTCCTTGACGGTGCGTTTTAGAGGGTGAGGATTGCACCCTCCTGTGACCACATTTACCTTGTCGGTCCTGAATTTCAGGCCGCAGTTGATGCAAATCATATCGTTTCCCTGCTGGACGTACCCTTTCTTGGCTCGAAAGCAGCGCTCGCACGCGTCCAGAGCTGCCCTGATTACGCCGTCCGTGCTCTTGACAACAAAGAAGCGGACCTCCTGATTTGGGGCATGTTTGTAGGTGAAATGCTTGGCCTTTCCGTCCTGAAAGGCCGCCTCGGGAAATTGGAACAGACCGTTCTGCGGCTTTATCTCAGCACTGGGAACAGTGAAATTCCCAGCGGCAGCGAAGCCAGTGGACTGGAGCATACTCAAAGCAACTACGGCAGCGACAAGAGCGCCCCAAGTAAACGTCTTAACTGAATTTCTTTTCATGATTCTGATATTCCTTTGCTTTTCTTTTTTTTGCGATCGATTTATTGAGCCGTGATGAATGAATCCTACCGGACCAGCAGGGCCTTCAACTCACTGTTCTGGCTGATCATTCGAGGCCAAAAGGATTTCCATTCAACTTGGCCGGCTGTTGCATGCAGCTTCTCTCTGAGGGCCAAGTCCACCACCTTGACATCCGCCTCCTTGAAGCGTTCGGTGGCCCATGCCATGGCCTTCTTATTCTTCTCCTGAGGATCTTTAACGCTTTCGAGCACGTCTTCATCCAAGAGCTTACGAATTCCTAGCCGTTGCCCGACGGTCTGGTAGTACTTCTCCGGGGAGCCGTAGGTAGCCGTCATCCAGGCAACGAAGTCATCTTTGGAGACCCCTTGGCCCTTGAAGACGTTCTGGACCTCGGTTTCGATCTCGTGAGGCTGGATCACCACGGTCTTGGCGTCAGCGGCCTGGAGGAGTATTTCCTTTCCCACCAGGGAGAAAAAAGCTAAAGCGTCATCCTTGTCTTTGGGTCCGCTCTTGTCCGCGCCAAGCGGCACTTTCATGTCTTTTGTGAACAGAGGCTTTCCGTTGACCGTAACCACGACACCTCTATCTCCTCCGGTCTCGCCGGGCTTGAAGATGCCATCCAACTTGATGGGATAGCCGGCTTTTGCTATCGCGTCTCGAATCTGGTCCGGGCCGGTCTGCTTCTCCCGGTATTTCACCGTCACATCCTGCGCAGCAAGGCTGACATCAGCCTCAACTACTCCAGGCAGCTTTCCCGTCACTTCCTTGACGGTAATGACGCAGGCGGGACAGTTCATGTTGTTCACCGTGAATCGGGATGCAACCACATCGCCGGTCGCCATCCTGTAAGCTGCGTACCCGCCTCCTGCCAAGACAACAAGCAGGACGACGGCCATACCTGCTTTGCGAAGCTTGCCGAGCGAAATTTTACGGCTCGCAGTGTCCAATGTAGTCATATCGATCTTTTTCATCTGTTTTCCGGTTGCCATACCACCACTCCTGTGGGTCGCGTCCATGCCAATGAATCGCAGCCAAAGCGCATGATTCAGTCCATGGGTGTTTAGTGAGCGTTTGAAACTAGACCAAGGGATTCGAACAGAAATGGATAGGGAAAGGAATCAACAGCGGAGCGAGCAAATCTGGAGAAAGGCAGGATTCCCCGGCGGCGCTTCTTCCTTTACCACGTCGGACGTGATCCGGGAAGCAATCTCTGAGGTTGAAATCACATCGGCCATTGAGACCAGAAGGACTCGAACGGTCGATTCGTCAACCGAGTAACCCGAGAGCGCGATAATCTGCATTTGTTCGAGACATCGGCATCCCGGGCAGTCTTGTTTTATGATTCGCTTGGGACAGCAGGATTGAAAATCAACTGAATTATTGGCGCAACAAGATTTTGTCATCCCCGCGGGAACGGTGCGTGCCGGCGGCGCTTTGTCGCAACACGACCGCAGGTGCGTAGATGGAAGCTGATCAAAATCATAGTTGGTCTTGCAGCAACACGGAATGATAGAAGCAGGGAGAATCGTCACTCCAATTAATGATAAACAGGCTATAATTGCAATTGATCGGCTTAGCATTGTATCCTGTCTCTATGCAGGCAATTCCTTAGTGAGAAAGTTTACCCGCTTTTTGCTTAAAGTCAAGTGAGTTTGTAGTGAATTATTGATAAACCCTCAATGGAAGCCCTTTTCCAGCCTATCGCCTCAGTGGCGACTCGACTTACTGTTTATTACAATTGAGGTTCGAGATTCCCGCGAAAAAAAAGAAATTCATTCTGTACCCTTGCAAGCCTGCATATACCGACCAGCTTTCTTTTGCGGCACGGCACGACGCCCTGGCCTTACCACGGCTATTCGGCAATATTATATATTTGATGGGTGGCATGACAGCCTATTAGACTGTGCCGCCCCGAGAAGGCCAGGTCGAAATCCATTGGGATTCGAGGCGTGAGAGGTTATAGTGATTGGCTTAAGCGGTCACCGGGACAATCTCCACCTCTGAGAATTACGATGGGAGAGGCTTGGAGGGGGAGATGGTCGTCCCCTCCATCCTCTCCGGGCGTAGCGACGCCTCAAGTCCGGTGAACGATTACTGAATTGTGAAAGCGCATCACTATTGAAGGAGGGCGCGCATGAGGCTCGCGGATTTCAGTAGGCACGCCACGTGGTTGGCTGTGGCGTTTTGGCTTGTACTGCCGCCCGCGCACTCGGTACACTGCCAAACCGAGGTGAAGACCCCAGGCCCTCAAGATATCCCCCAGCCGGTCGCAAGCGACATGAGCCTGGCAGGTGACCCTCTACCGGATATCGTACGTTTCCTCAACGTTAGGAGTGTGGGCGCGGCTTCGCTCTCCCCTGATGGTCGGCGGCTGGCATATCGCACGAACACGACGGGTAAAAGGCAGCTATGGGTAAACGAGGCCCGTTGCGCTGCTCCCTGGCAGTTGACATTCGGGGAGGAGAGCGTCACGTTTCACGAGTGGTCCCCCGCCGGCGAATGGATCGTATATGGAACAGATCGCAGCGGCAACGAGCGCGAGGGGTTCTATTTGATCGCTCCTGATGGTCTGCACGAGATTGAACTCCTTCCGCCCGGGGAAGCGTTCAGGAAATGGGGGGCGTGGTCTGGTGATGGACGTTGGATTGCCTTCTCCTCCACCGAGCGAAATGGGATCGACTTCGATATCTACGTGATGCCGGTGGACGCTGATGGCTCTCACGGCGCCCCGCGGCGCGTGCACGAGGGCACGGGTGCGCTGTACGTCGCTAGCTGGCGTCCTGACGGTAGTGCGATCATACTTACCCAGGCGCGAGGCGAAACTGACTCCGACGTCTACCTACTCGATTTGTCCTCGGGACGGCTTGAGACAATTTTCAAGCCAACGGATGCGGCCTCGTACGGCGGATTCGCCTGGAAGCCCGACTCGAAGGGCTTTTACGTGGTGACGAATCAGGACCGTGATCTGGCTGGGCTTGCGTACTACGACGTCACCGAGAAGCGTCTTAGCTGGATCGAAACGCCGGCCGCGGAGGTGGAGGACGTCGCGCTTTCAGCCGACGGACGGTATCTGGCCTGGACAGTCAACAACAACGGCTATTCCTCGATCCATGTGCGGGACCTGATGCGAAAGGAACTGGTAGACCCCAAGCCGGGCCTTCCAAAAGGTGTTTATTATATAGAGTTCGCTCGGAAGGCTCCTGTGCTCCAAGTTCAAGTGACCGGGCCCCGGATTGCCGGCGATGTCTGGACACTGAATGCGGGTACGGGAGAGACGCTCCGTTCGACGACATCTGCTAACGGAGGGCTGGACGCCACGCGTTTCATCATCCCTGAAGCAATGTCATTCAAGAGTTGGGACGGTGAAACGATTTACGGGCTTCTGTACCTGCCACGGGCTCAAGCCGAGGGTGGAAAGCCGCCGGTACTGCTGGGCGTTCACGGAGGTCCGGCAGAACAGGCTCGCCCGCTTTACGAGCCGGTGTTTCAATGGCTGCTGACCCGAGGCATTGCGGTTTTCGACCTGAATTATCGCGGCTCCACGGGATATGGAAAACGCTTTTCACGACTGGACAACGGCCGACTCCGTCCAAACGCGATTAAAGACATGGCCGCAGCGCTTGACTGGTTGGCCGCCACCGGAAAAGTGGACGCGTCCCGTGCAGCCGTCATGGGCGAGTCGTACGGCGGGTACATGACCTTCGCTGCCCTGACGCAGCTTCCTGACAGATTCAAAGCGGGAATCGGCTTCGTAGGAGTCTCGAATTGGGTGACAGCCTTACGCGGCGCGGCCCCGGAGCTGCAGGCCACTGACCGGATAGAATATGGTAACATCGACGATCCCGAGGATCACAAGTTCTTCGTCGAGCTATCACCCATCACGCATGTCCAGAACGTGAAGGCTCCCTTGATGGTGCTTCACGGAGCGAACGACCCGCGTGACCCGGTGGCCGAGGCCGACCAACTTGTGGCTGCGATTCGGGAACGCGGCGGAGACGTGGAGTACCTCCGTTTCCCGGATGAGGGACACGGCATTGTCAAGCTGTCGAATCGTATCATAGCGTACAGACGAATTGCCGCGTTTCTGGAAAGAACTCTAGGGTGTGGGTCTGGGACACGGTAGTTCTCTTACCGCCAGATTCCTAAAGGAAAGCAAATCATGGGTTGTGCTGCACCTAATCCTCTACACTGGGAAGATCTTCGGAGCCGTTCCAGTGAACAAATCCTCCGACACGACGGTGTCAAACGCTCGCCCGAGAACCGCGGGTACGAAGTTTCCTTTCTTAATGCTACCTATCTCGTAGATCCCGATTCAGAGCGCATAACGGAACTTGCTCCGAACCCGGAGCGAGAACTCACAGAAGAATTCCAGATTCTCCTCATCAGGTACCTGGTCTCCGAATACGGGGGTCCCATTGACGGCAAGAGCGCCAGCGAAAAGGACTTTCCCGGCGGTGTGACCTTCTTTCAAGGGCCGCATGCTCTGCACACTCCGCCTATTGCAAAGATCTACGGCCGAGATCCCGAAGCATTCCAAAAAAGATGCGGGGAACTGGGCGCCACGCCCGCGCCTTACGGCGATAAGGCCATGCGATTCCTCCCGTTCCCTGAAATTCCGGTGACATACGTCCTGTGGAAAGAGGATGAAGAATTCCCCGCCTCAGCCTCCGTTCTCTTCGATAGCTCCATCATACGCTGGTTCCAACTGGATATGATTTTCACGCTTGTGATGGTCCTCACGGCAAGAATCATCGAGGGACGGCGGAAGAAGTGAGGAGGAGGGAATAGGGAAGAATGCGGGGATCTAGCGCCTTATACCAATGCGCGTTCAAAGAAGTGACATTACAAATGGCCGGCAGGGACGCCGGCCGCTACCATGATGTAGTGGCGACGGGCCTCCACGCCCGCCATGTTCACTTGTATGAAAGAGCCTTGGTATTACGCCATCGGGAGGGCTGGGGCGACTGCATTCGGCCAGCGCCACGCCCTACGGGACCGCGAGATCCATCTAGCAATGCGAGGTCAAGGCGTCGGTATGGCTCCTGCGCCGCAGGCGCCATGACATGAAAGTCTTTGGAAGGGGGTGCGGGGGGAAACTTTTCTTCAGAAAAGTTTCCCCCCGCATTCTCTTCTCCTCCCCTCCCCTCTTTTCTTCCCTTCCTCCTCTCTTCCCCTCTTACCGTCCCTCCTTTCCCCCTTCCCTTGCCACGATTTCTTCGATAGTGGGTGTGAGGTCAACGCCTTGTTGCAGTTGTTGTCCCGCGGCCCAGACTTTTTTGTCTCGGACGGCTACGTTACCGTAGGCCAGTTCTCGGATTGCGCCTCGCAGGAGGGGTAGTTCGCGTATTTCGCCTTCATAACGGATTTTCTTGAAAAGAGGGTGTGCTTCTCTAGGCTCAAGAGGCGTGTCGGGTCTTATGTCTCTCTTCCACTGTTCCCAAAGAGGGTCCCATTCTCGACCGCGGATGGGAAAACGGCAGTACGAGATGACCGGGCCGCGGTCGAGTTCCTTGGTGACAAGGTGAACCATGATGCCCTGTTCTTGGGCTTCTTCCGCGATCAGCTGATGGATCACCTCTTGCCACGTGCCTTTCGGTCCCCAGGGTAGTGCGGGATGAATGTTTACCATATCCAGCCCTTCGAGCTCAGGGTCTCCGATGATGAGCATATACCCGGCCATCACCACCAAATCTACACGTGGAAGCATGGAGATGAGCTTCATGACTTCTTTGCCGTACAAGTTGCGCCATTGCTCCAGCGCGGGAGAGGCCTCGGCCGCGGACCGGCTCTCGGCCAGGCCTTTTTTTCGCAGATCAGGCATGAACTTGACGTGGGAAAGAGTCGCGACCGGAATATTCAGACTGGCAGCCAGGTCGAAAAACATCTCGCGCTGGCGATACTCTTCGTTCGGCGGAGCATCACCGGTCTCACGATGACAGAAAATCCAGTCTATGGTTGCACGTATGCCATTGGTCGTTATGTCAAGATACACAGTCTGAAGCAGATTGCGCGCCGCAGGATCGCGCCCCGTAGAAAACCACCCTATGCGAAGAGCCATGACGCCAGACCTCCAGAGACAACAAAATCTAAGAGCTTTTGGGAGTGTTCTCGGGGAGCCCCTTTTTGCAAAAAGGGGCTCCCCGAACCCCTCACCAAAAACTCTCATATCTTGCTGTCCTTGCCGTCAGAGCCGGCAAGGACCTGAACAGCTAACACCGGGCAGTTGGGACGGTCGTTGGATTCCAAGAGTGACCCGGCAGAATACGGGTGGGCTTAAAGGAAATCCGTTGAAAGACCGGCCAACCGCTTGTGACATTGCTTCTCGTAGGGGCGAGGCATGCCTCGCCCCTGCAGGCGCTGCGCTTGCACCTAATTTATAGGATTCCAGTATGTTTCGCATGGAGGTCGCCACGGAGACCCTTCAGACCGTCTCCCAAAGCTCTCATGACCTCAGAGCTGCGTCACAGGATCGGGGCCGACCGCACCATCATAGAAAGTCTTTTGAAGGGGGGGTGCGGGGGGAAACTTTTCTTCAGAAAAGTTTCCCCCCGCAAATTCCTTTTCTTCCTTCTTCTCTCCTCTTCTCTTCCCCTCCCTTTCCTTGCCCCCCTTCACCGTCGCAGGCGGGGGTCGAGGGAGTCTCGGATGGCTTCCCCGAGCAGGTTATAGCCCATGACTGTTATGAGGATGGCCAGCCCGGGGAAGAGTGACAGCCACCACGCGATTTCTATGTTGTCTTTACCTTCGGTAAGCATGTTGCCCCAGGAAGGATCGGGCGGCTGCACTCCGATGCCGAGGAATGAAAGGCTTGATTCGATCAGCACTGCTGCGGCAACGCCGAGAGTCGCGGCCACAAGGACGGGCGCCATGGCGTTGGGGAGTATGTGCAAGAAGATTATTCGTAAGTCGCCCGCTCCCTGAGCGATCGCGGCCTGCACGTAGTCGCGCTCCCTTATGCTCAGAAATTCCGCTCGCACTAGCCGGGTGACACCCATCCACGAAGTTACCCCGATGACGACCATGATCTTCCATATACTAGGCTGAAGAAAGGCAATCACAGCCAGGATGAGGAAAAAAGTCGGGAAACAGAGCATGATGTCCACGAAACGCATCACGATACGGTCCACAAGTCCGCCGTAATAGCCGGAGGCCGACCCCAGGATCACACCAATCAGAGTCGATATCCCCACAGCTACAAATCCTACACTGAGTGAAACCCCGGCCCCATAGATAACCCTGGAAAGAACATCCCGGCCCAGCATGTCTGTGCCCATGTAATGGGCCAGCGTAGGCGGAGCGAGAATGTGCGCCGTGTCGATTCGATCAGGGGCGTACGGCGCCAGCTGGCCCGCAAAGATAGCTACAAAGAACAGCACGGCAACAACGAACAATCCTGCCATGCCCATCCTGTTCTTGACTAGGCGGCGGAGGGTGTCTCCTAGTAGAGTCATTATCCTTCTTCTCTGGTCTAACGATTCTCTTCGGATTCCGTTGTTATTCAGAGACCCTTATTCTGGGGTCAGCTACGGAATACAGAAGATCTGCCAACAGGTTGCCTAAGAGCGTCAAGAGCGCTCCAATCACCAAAATGCCCATTATTGTGGGGTAATCCCTCATCATGACCGATTGATAGAATAGCTGCCCCATTCCCGGGATTGCAAAAATAGTCTCGAATATGACGCTTCCTCCAATGAGACCTGGGACAGACAGGCCGAGGAGCGTTATCACTGGCAACAGGGCATTTCGCAGCGCGTGTTTGAATATGACGGTGCGCTCGTCCAGTCCCTTTGCGCGAGCGGTGGTTATATAGTCCTGCCGTATCACTTCAAGCATGTTGGACCGCATGTATCGGCTCATCCCCGCCAGCCCGCCGAAAGCGGAAACAAATACCGGCAAAACCAAGTGCTTTGCTATATCGAGGATGCGTCCGGCAAAGGAAAGATCCGAATAATTCAAAGAACGAAACCCGGAGATGGGAAGCCAATTAAGTTCCACCCCGAAAAGAATCATGAGCAAAAGGGCAAGCCAGAATGTTGGAATGGCAAATCCGAGAAATACGAATACCGTAGTCCCTTTGTCAAACAACGAGTCCTGCTTCACCGCTGACATGACACCTATCGGGATGGCAACAGAGAGAATCAAACCCATTGAGAGAAGGTTTATCAGCAAAGTTATGGGAATGCGCTCCAGGATCTTGTCTATAACCGGCCTGTTGTCAGAAGCGAACGAAGTGCCGAAATCCAGCATCAGCATGTTTCTGAGCCATTTCAGATATTGGACGTACACGGGCTCGTCGAGGCCGTAATGCGCTCTGATCCTTTTGATGGCCTCCTCGTTCATGTTCGGATTGAGGTCCGTCACAAGGCTGACAGGATCGCCCGGCGCGACCTTCATGACGGAAAAGGATATTATTGTGATCCCGATCAGCACCGGGATCATGAGCAAAAGGCGTTTGAGAAGGTAAAAGCCCATAGGCCCTCACGGTTCAATGTGATACTTTTGAAGAGGCTTTGGAACATACCATTTTATGAAGTTATACCCTATTCCAATAGGCGCGGGTTCGATCCCGTGAAACCGCGAGCTTATGACCGGCAGTGAATCCTGGACGAAAAGGAACGTGTAAGGCTGATCTTCCGCGATGATTTCCTGAAATTTGTCGTAATATTTCTTACGCTCTTGCGGATCGTACGTGGAAGCGCCGAGGTCCAGGAGTTCATCCACTTCCGGGTTTTGATAGGTTATGAAATTCAGTTCGGTTTCACCGGTCTTCTTTGAATTCCATATATCTATCTGGCTGGGATCGATTCCGATTCCCCATCCGAGTAACGTGGCTTCAAAATTCCTCTTGTTGATGAAATTCTTGAGGAACGCGGCCCATTCAATCACGCGAATATTGACCTTTATCCCGACCTTTTTCAGATCATTCTGTATAATGGTGGCGGCATTCTTGCGAAGATCGTTGCCTTGATTTGTGATGATGGTGAATTCAAAAGGCTTTCCATCTTTTTCAAGGATGCCGTCGCCGTCGGTGTCCTTCCATCCTGCCTCTGCCAGCATCTGCTTGGCTTTTTCCGGATCGTACGCGAACTTCTTAACGTTGTGATTGTACCACATGGTATCTGGCTTGTATGGTGTATCCGTCACTTTCCCGAGGCCAAGCAGGACCCCGTTGACTATCCCTTCCCTGTCGATCGCTGTCGTGAGCGCCTGCCGGACTTTCCTGTCTTTGAATTTCCAGTCCTGAAGATTGTATCCGAGGTAGCTGTATGCAAATGCCAGATACTTATACCTGACGAAATTATCCTTGAACGACTGCGAATCTGTCTGCCTGGTATACTGAAGCGGCGTGAGCCCCATCTGATCCAGCCGGCCCGCCTTCAGTTCCAAAAACATGGTTGCCAAGTCAGGTATGATGCGGGTGAGAACCCGATTGATGTACGGCCGACCCTCATAATAGTCATGGTAACTGTCCAGAGTTATCTTCTCTCCGGTCTTCCATTCAACGAACTTGTACGGGCCTGTTCCAATGGGGTGTCTCTTCAAAGGGCTTTGAGTGACATCCTTGCCTTCCAAGAGATGGCTGGGAAGCATGGCCTGCCCCCAGGAACCCAGCGCAGGCGCATAGGGCTTGTCATAAATGACTTCGACCGTGTGATCGTCCAGGACTTTGAATTCTTTCACTTTCAGGAAGTCGGTCGCATAAGCTGTCGGCGTCTTGGGATCCACGATGACTTTGTACGTGTATTCAACGTCCTTGCTGGTAAAAGGCGCGCCATCCTGCCATTTCACACCTTTTCTGAGGAAAAAGCGGATGGTTAGCTTGTCTTCAGATATGTCCCACTTTTCGGCGAGTTCCGGCTCAAGTTTGATGTCCTTGTCGTACCTCACCAAGCCGCTGTACACCTGGCCGGTGATATCAAAGCTGGCGGAATCGGACGCGAGCACAGGAAGGAGTACCGAGGCATCTCCTATACTCCCTCTGATTATCATGTCACCATAGGCCGGCTCGTACTGCTTCTTTGCCGCGGATGGAGTCTGCCGATTTGCCGGAGCAGTCCCCGGTTCCTGTTGGTTCTGCCCGCATCCGGTAATTAGGCATAAAGTAGTCAGGCAAACTAATATAGCGATTTTTTTCAATTTCATTTGGTCCTTCCGATTAAAGACTTCGAGGAATATAGTCAAATTCGAGAAGATGGGCAAGGGAAAGGACGGGAACCGGAAATCACGGTAATCGGACGGTTGCGCGGGAGAAAGGTAGGACTGTCATCTTGCCGGTCACCCACGGACCGGCAAGATGACAGTGTCTCAAAACTCAAAGCACGGCCACGATCGTAGCACGAAATCCCCTCACTCTGTCCCTCTCCCAAAAGGCGAGGGGACTTCAACAGCGGCTCCCGAACAGCCCCCTCTCCCTCTGGGAGAGGGTTGGGGTGAGGGCAAGAAAAGGTTTAACAGCCTCAATCGTGGCACGATTTGGACCCCTCCCTACTTCTGAGACAGTTTCAGATGCCGGTCCTACTTTGCCACTCGACCAGTACCCTCGATTGCGGCCACGCGACTGAATGGTTACAAATCACGGCGGAAACGCCTTGCGCGGGTCAGGATGAGTTGGTAAGTTGAAATCCAGCGCGGTAAGTGAGGAGAGGGATTGTGGACGAATCGAAACTGACCCCGAAGCAACGCAAGTGGTTGGAAGCCTCACGCAAGATCGGCCCGGGCGCGATGACCCGAACCGAAAGAGAAAGCCTGGAGAGGCTCTATGCAGACATGCTCCCAAAGGAGCAACAGGAGCTGCAGTCCTATATTGAGGAGCAGTTTGGTAATAAAGAGAAGAAGGAGCGTGAAGGGAAAGAGGTCGAAGATCCCACGAAGACAATGGAGCGGAAGCAGTGGACACCTCCCTCCCGTGCGTTGAGGTCCGCTCTGTCAAAAGTCCAAGTCATAAAGCAAACAAGGTCTGAAGATTAGGGCTGAATTTTAGATATGAAGTCGCATCCAAACACAGAAATGGCTCGACAGAGCACGGCCTGTGAATTGCGTGCCACTGCTGGCTTGCCCAGCAGTGCATGCGCAGGGGACACTGCTGGGCAAGCCAGCAGTGGCACCCATGCGAGGCCACGTAGGTGGAATACTGAGTTAACGGCATGATCCATCACACCAAAAGGGCTCTCACAGATAGCCCGTTCAGGAGTTCATTCGCACAATGCAAATCCCAAGGAGTTCCTTATGCTTGACATCGCTTTCATAAGAAATAATCCTGACTTGATAAAAGAGGGCATACGCAAGAAGCGTATGAAAATGGACCTCGATGAACTGCTCGCCGTGGATGATGAGCTGAAGAGACTCAAAGCCGAGGTGGAAACGCTCCGCGCGGATCGTAACAGACTCTCAAAAGAGATCCCAATGCTCAAGGGAGAACAAAGAGATCAGGCGGTGGCCAGCGTCAAATCCATCAAGGACGGACTGGGGGCCTCGGAACCGAAACTCAGAGAAACGGAGGAACGCTTCGAGAGGCTCATGCTCATGGTACCGAATCCGCCACTTCCAGAGGTTCCGGAGGGGGAGTCGGACGATGACAACGTTGAAGTGAGGTCCTTCGGCCAGCCGCCCCATTTCGACTTCCAGCCAAAAGATCACCTTGAACTGGCCGAAAGCCTGGACATTGTGGATATGCAGAGAGCGGTGAAATTCGCTGGAGCCCGCATGTATTGCTTGAAGAACGAAGGGGCCCTGCTGGAATTCGCTCTATTCAAGTTCACTTTGGACCATCTTGTCTCCAGAGGCTTCCAGCCGATGATCGTGCCTCAACTTGTGAGGCGGGAAGCCATGATAGGAACCGGTTTTTTCCCGCTCGGCGAAGAAGACACCTTTTTTGTCGAGAAGGATGACCTGTATTTGATCGGCACATCAGAGGTTGCTCTGGTCTCTTACCACATGGACGAAATCCTACACGAAAAAGATCTGCCCAAGCACTATTGCGGCTATTCCACTTGCTTCCGAAGGGAGGCCGGCTCTTACGGCAAGGACACTCGCGGGTTTTATCGTCTTCACCAGTTCAACAAGGTGGAACAAGTCATCATCTGCGTGAATGACCCGGAAGTGTCACATGCGGAGCACCGACTCCTCTTGAACAACGCTGAAGAGATCATGCAGGCGCTCGGTTTGCCGCATCGTGTTGCCTTAGCTTGCGTCGCGGAAATAGGCCAGGGACAGGTCTTGAAACATGAAATTGAGACGTGGATGCCGAGCCGACAAAAATACTCCGAGACCCATTCCTGTTCCACATTGCATGAATTTCAGGCACGCCGGCTCAAAATCCGGTGGCGCGGAAAGAACGGGAAGACTCAATTCTGCCACACGCTAAACAATACTGCAGTAGCGTCGCCAAGAATCCTTATTCCGCTCCTGGAGAACTTCCAAAACGCGGACGGAAGCGTCACAATTCCTGAAGTGCTCCGACCAATCATGAACGGCATGGAACGCATCGAGCCGAAGCCTAGGTAAGAGCTTTTTGGGAAAACGTGTGCGGGGGGAAACTTTTGTGAACAAAAGTTTCCCCCCGCGCCCCCCTTCAAAAAACTTCCCATTATTCTGCACCGTAGTCCGATCTTCTGTGCAGGCTCAAGACGCTAGTCAACGCGACTCGGCTTTGCCGAAAGAATAGACGTTATGATTGCTTTGAAAAAGAATGCAGACAGGCGTGTAAGGCGAGGCCATCTCTGGGTCTTTTCCAACGAGGTGGAACACCCGCACGTCTCAGAGTTGGAGCCGGGCTCGATCCATGAGCTTCGCGACTCGGCTGGAGAGTTTCTGGGAATGGTTTACGCCAATCCGGCAAGTCTGATATGCGCCCGCATCCTGTCGCGGAAAAGGGTCGAGATCGACACCCTGTTTTTTCAAGAGCGGATCGTGTCGGCTTTGGATCTGAGGAAACGCCTCTTTCCTGAAAGAGAGGCTTTTCGGATGGTCTTCGGAGAAGGAGACTTGCTGCCGGGTCTCATCGTTGACCGGTACGCCGCGTGGTTGGCCGTGCAGAGCCTCACCTCGGGCATGGATCGCCTGATGGACGACGTGCTGGCCGCCCTTGTAAAGATCGTGTCCCCGGAAGGTATTTACCTCAGAAACGACGCACCGGTACGATCCCTGGAAGGGTTACCTTTGGAAAAGAAACTGGCATATGGCTCCATTCCAGACATGGTCACTATCGTCTCAAACGGGCTCAAGTTTCTTGTGGACATACCCAACGGCCAAAAAACCGGGTTCTTTCTGGATCAGGAATCCAACAGATCTCTTGTCCGAAAATATGCTTACCCGGGCGCACGCGTTCTGGACCTCTTTTGTTACACGGGTGCGTGGGGCCTGCACGCTGCTGCATCAGGAGCAGACGAGGTCATCGCCTTGGACTCGTCCCGCGGGGCGCTGGGTATGGCTGTTTCAAACGCGGCTATCAACGGCTTGGATCAGAAGTTCCACACGGTTCGAGAATCAGCGCTCGAATTCTTGAAAAAGAGCCGAGACACGTGGGATGTAGTTATCCTAGACCCTCCCGCTTTTATCAAAACCCGCGCAGGCTTCAAGGAAGGGCAGAAAGGGTACATCGACATCAATCGAAGAGCCCTGGGCAAACTGAAATCGGGAGGCGTAATCATCACCTGCTCTTGCTCGCATCATCTCACAGGCCAGGACTTTGAAGAAGTTTTGTTGAGCGCGTCACGGCAAAGCGGTCGTGGGCTCAGAATCCTTGATGTTCGAGGTCAAGGCCCGGACCATCCCGTCCTTCTCGCCATGCCGGAAACTCGTTATTTGAAGGTAATAGCCGCGCAAGTCCTCTGACACGAATTTTGCTTTCAAACAGAGAGCTTACTGGGGAAGTTTTTTTGTGTAAAAAGGTTTCCCTTGCAATTCATCTTTTTGAACTCAACTTGGTGTGAATCTTACCCGCGTCAATAGCATCAAATGGTACAGAGAGTACAGAGCTTCCAGGGCAAAGGGGAGTCTGTCGCGTGCCCTGGTGCGTGTGTCGACACCATACAGATCCGTGAAGGAGTTGCACCATGAACAAAATATATGCGTTATCTGCTGCGGCCCTTGTGACCGCATTGGTGATCTCGGGAATGGTCGGTTCCGCTGCTGCGCAACCCCCTGTGATGTTGGCCCAGTATGGGGGAGGCCTTGGCGGCCCCTTGGACCGGGATTCATGTATACAAAGCTGCCGGGACTGGATAACTCCCTTTGCCTGGGGGTTCGGCCGCGGGGGCTACAGCAGCTACCAGTACGCGAGGTGTGTACAGGACTGCGATAACCAGTTTTGGAACGAGTTTGATAGAAAAATGGATCGGCTCAAACGAGAGTGATCTAACCCCGGAGGGTCCGTCAAGGGTTCTCGACCCACTACAAAAGGGAGCATGGCTCTGCCAAGCAAGGCTGAGCCATCGTTCCCGAATTACATAAGATGTTATTGAGGAGGTCCCGTATTATTCAGTAATGAGATCTTGTCGGACGCTAGGTTCCGCGCCTTCAACAACCACTGTTGCTGCGGCTGATTGGTCGGTATGAGTCAGTGAAACGTGGATGGCCGTCACACGCATTGCTTGCGCGTGTTTCAGCGCGGGTCCGCTCAACCTTATAGTGGGGCGTCTGCGCTCTCCTCCGACGACAGTGATTTGCCCAGGGGTTACGCCTCGATAAAAGCCTGTCCCCAGAGCCTTAGCGAGGGCTTCCTTTGCCGCAAACCGGGCTGCATAGGCTTGCGCAGGGTGCGCCGCTGTCCCACAGATGACAATTTCCTCCTCGGTAAATACCTTCTCAACGAATCTCCGCGCTGATCGGCCGTTCAGGACTCGGTCCATACGTGAGACATCAACGAGGTCGATCCCAACGCCAAGAATCAACGGCCCACCTTCTCTCTTACCACGGCATCTGCTATTTTGCAGGCCTGCACAGCCGGGGCAACGTCATGCACGCGGACTATTGAAGCCCCTCGAAGAATAGCCGCCGTCGTAGCCGCAAGTGTCCCCACAGCCCGCGCCGCAGGGTTCGGCTCATCTAGGATTTTGCCGATGAAAGCTTTGCGGGAGGGCCCTACAAGAATCGGCTTTCCCAGCGGACGGAATATTCCCAAGCGATTTATGAGCACTAGGTTGTGGTCGAATGTCTTGCCGAACCCTATGCCCGGATCTATGACGATGTCTCCGGGGGGAATTCCAGCATCTTCCAGAGCCTGGATGCGCTCTTGGAAAAAATCATAAATGTCGCCGGGAAAAGAATCATAGTGAATATCCTGTTGCATGGTTTTCGGTTTTCCCAGCATATGCATTACCACAAGGCCTGTTCCGGCTTCTCGTGCCAGGTCCACAAGAGAAGGGTCATCTCGAAATCCCGTGATGTCATTGATAATTCTGGCGCCACATTCTACAGCGGCCTCAGCCACAGCCCTGCGCCTTGTATCAATGGAGATCCACGCGTCTGGCCTATGTTGATAGATGCCCCGGATCACCGGTATGGCCCGATGAATCTCCTCTCCCACCTCCACAGCAACAGACCCGGGACGAGTCGACTCTCCGCCCACGTCCACTATGTCCGCTCCGGCCTCAAACATCTCAAGAGCGGCGGCTATGGCTATTTCGGGATCAAGATGCTGTCCGCCGTCCGAGAAAGAGTCAGGCGTTGTGTTAATTACTCCCATGACAAGGGTCCGGGGTTGCCTGACGAGTTCAGCGAAAGACCAGGATTCGGTTGCCATCATTGTTTCTTCTGGGGTCCCTTTTGCCCTTGAATGCGGCTTTGGCGAAATTTCTGGGTGACCAGGTCGATGCATCTGTCCGCGCACTCTCTCGTACCAGCCGGGTTGGCCCCCGGATTAATGTTTTTCAAGAGCCGCTCACAACGAGACTTGCAGAAGGGGGGTATGTCGGCTTCACTGTTTATTTGAGGCGGATGCATGCATGAATCCACACATTCATTGAATATCGCGGACGGAAGAGGGGCGCCCTTTTCCTTCTTATACTGCTCCGCCATTGCTTGGCACCGGGATTTGCACGCATCTTCCAGTTGAGCCGCGTCAGCCTGGCCTCGGAACACGAAGCCTGCCAGAAAAACCGCGCTTAACGTCACCAGGAATCCGACAAGAAGCTTTCCATCGCTAGACACCATGATCAAACCTTGTTTTCCTTCTCTTGGGCTAAAAAAATGGTTCAACATCGCGCTCGTCACCTTTTTCCGACGAACGGCAATGTTGAGACATCTTGGAACTCAATGCAAGGATATTTTGAGGTGGGCCTTTACCATTCAGTTGCGCGTGGGAAAGGGCGGTCCCCTAAATGGCCCCGAACATCGGTAGGACAGGCAAGATGCCGGTCCCACTATCGGTTCCACCCGTCCCGCCAGGCTGGCTCTGCGAACTGAATGCCTGCGCGGGCTGAAGAACTCATACTTTCTCTGGATCCGGGGTCGCCGGAGCACCTCCCACAATGACTTTGCCGTCGTCCAGCGGGGTAAGGTCAATGGGTTCTTTTTCCGGCGGGGTGGGCGGAGTTTCTGCGAGCATCGGCAACTCTCCGCCCTCGATGAGTGTTTCGATTTCGACGGCATTCAGGGTTTCCCGCTCCAGTAGCGCTTGGGCCATCCGTTCCACCGTCGCCCTGTTTTCTTCAATTATTCTTTTCGCAGTGCTGTAGTTTTTCGTTACGATGTCGCGAATCTCAGAATCGATACTCATGGCTGTTTGCTCAGAGTAGTCTTTATGCCTCGCAAACTCCTTACCGAGGAAAATCTGTTCCTCTTTTTGCCCGAAGGTCAAAGGCCCCATGACGTCACTCATGCCCCATTCACAGACCATTTTTCTGGCCAGATCGGTGGCGCGTTCAATATCATTACCCGCGCCGGTGGTCATGTGATTCAGGAAAACCTCTTCGGCTGCTCTCCCTCCCATCAGCACAGCTATCTGAGCCAAGAGATAATCCTTCGCATACGTGTGCCTGTCGTCCAGCGGCAACTGCTGTGTAACCCCAAGAGCCCGACCACGAGGGATGATGGTGACCTTATGGATCGGGTCGGTGCCAGGGACCTTGCGTGCCACAAAAGCATGTCCTGCTTCGTGATAGGCTGTGTTTCGTCTTTCTTCCAGGCTTATCACCATGCTGCGGCGCTCGCCCCCCATGAGAACCTTATCCTTG
>Ga0172371_10005423_pt1 | contig 18882 bp, 16 predicted proteins | sample Lak12m_FD_114543 | JGI IMG/M metagenome (GOLD analysis project Ga0172371, IMG submission 114543) | Freshwater microbial communities from Kabuno Bay, South-Kivu, Congo - kab_022012_12m | ecosystem: Environmental > Aquatic > Freshwater > Lake | place: Democratic Republic of the Congo: South-Kivu...
AGGATTCCCTGAAGTCAGGGCGGCCACGAGATTTTCCGCCGCCTTCATCGCCATCCTAAAGCGGGTCTTTTCGGAAGAGCTGGCGATATGGGGCGATAGGACCACATTCTTCAGCTCCTTGAATCCCTGATGGATCGCAGGCTCTCCCTCGAAGACGTCGAGACCCGCGCCGGCGATGGCCCCTGTGCGGAGCGCTTCGATGAGGGCCGCATCGTCGAGCACGCCCCCCCGGGCGGCATGGATCAGGATCGCCGATCTCTTCATGAGGGCGATCTCCGGGGCGCCGACGGCATGGTGAGTCTCCCTGCTGTACGGGATATGGATCGTCACGATGTCCGCCCTGCGGAAGAGCTCCTCTTTTGGGACGTACGTGGCCCGGCAAGCGGACTCGACCTCCGGGGCGGCCCTTCTTACATCATGGTAAAGGACTTCCATTTCGAAACCCATGGCGCGGCGGGCTACGACCTGGCCGATCCGTCCCAGACCGACGATCCCCAACACGGCATGGTGGACGTCCAGACCGAGAAATTGTTTCAGCTTCCACTTGTCCCATTGCCCGGAGCGGACGTACGCCTCGGCCTCGTTCAAGCGGCGGGCCGTGACCAGGATCAGCGCCCAGGCGAAGTCGGCGGTCGTGTCGTCCAGGACGCCGGGGGTGTTGGTGGCCATGACCCCGTGGGCGTTGCAGGCGGCCAGATCGATGTTGTTGTAGCCGACGGCGATGTTGCAGACCGCCCTTAATTTCCGGCAGCGGGCCAGGAGGGGCTCATCGATCCTTTCGGTCAGGGTGGTCATGGCCCCCTCCTTGTCGGCGAGGACCCCTGCCAGCTCGTCGGCGGTCAGGACCTTGTCTTCCTGATTGGCCTGAACCTCGAAATGGGGCGCCAAAAAATCCAAAGCTTCTTGAAAAACCTCTCTGGCAACATAAATCTTTTTCTTCATGGTGGTTTCCTCAATCCTGATGTGAATGAAACGGCTCGTTGTTTCAGGCCCCCTGGGCCTGTACGCCCACTTATATCAGTTTTTGCAGCGGTAGAAAACAAAAAACCGAGTTCACTTGCAGCGCGCCTGTTTATCTTGAATTATTCGGAACAATTTGGTAAGAGGGCATTCCAGATTGGGGATGGAGTTCCCCTTATAACCGCCCGCGTCGGGCTGACGACTCCTACTACGCAAGCTTTGTCGGAATCGTCGCCGCGCGACCGAGACCCGCAGCGAAGCGGGTTTTTGTTTGCGTCATCACCAGCAGCGGGTTGCATCAAGGAGGACTTCATCATGGAACAAATCTATACCGTGGCCAGTCTTTGGCTCGCACTGGCCGTTATTTCCGCCGTCATCGCCTATCACCTCCGCCTGTCCATCGCCTTCGTCGAGATCTGCGTCGGTGTGGCCGCGTCCGCCGCGGCCTCCTTCGCGGGTGTTCCGGGAATATTGAACGCCGATTCGGAGTGGCTTCGGTTCATGGCCTCTTCCGGAGCGGTGCTCCTCACCTTCCTGGCCGGAGCAGAGCTTGATCCCGTGGTGATGCGTAAGAAAGTCAGCGAGGTGACCGTAGTCGGCCTGGTCGGCTTCTTTGCGCCTTTCCTGGGCTGTACCGCGGTGGCGTATTACGGACTGGGGTGGGATCCCCGCGCCAGTTGGCTTTGCGGCATAGCGCTTTCCACCACATCGATGGCCGTCGTGTACGCCGTCATGCTGGAGACCGGCCTGAACAAGACGGGATTCGGCAAGGGGATCTTGGGGGCGTGCTTCATCAACGACCTGGGAACAGTCATTGCCCTTGGCCTGCTGTTTGCCCCCTTCACCTTTAAGACCGTTGTTTTTGTCGTCGTGACCGCCGCAGCCCTGGCGCTGCTGCCTTACTCAACCCGCGCCATCACCCGGATTTACGCCAATCGGACCGCCGCGATCAGGACCAAATGGGTGGTGCTGGTCCTGTTCGGACTTGGCGCCCTCGCCCTCTGGTCCGGAAGCGAAGCCGTCCTGCCCGCTTACATCGCCGGGATGGTTCTGGCGGGGAGTGCGGCCCGGGATACTTTCTGGATGCGGCGGCTGCGCACCTTGACCGTGGGATTTCTCACGCCGTTCTATTTTCTTCGCGCCGGTACGCTCGTTTCTCTGCCGTCTCTTGCCGCGGCGCCGCTGGTCTTCCTCGCCCTGCTGGCCGCCAAAGTCGCATCAAAAATCTTCGGTCTTTACCCCGTCATCACCCGGTTTTACCGCGAGCGCAACGAACGTTGGTATTACACCCTGTTGATGTCCACCGGATTGACATTCGGCACGATCTCCGCGCTGTACGGATTGAGCAACGGCATCGTCACACAAGGGCAGTATTCCTTTCTGGTAATGACGGTGATCGCGAGCGCCGTCGTTCCGACGCTCATCGCCGGGATGGCTTTCTTGCCGAGGCATCTCCTGCCCAAGCCGGAGAAACGGGTATCGAAGACATCCCTTGAAACCGAATCGAGTGAAGAGGGATAGCGTCCGCTCCCCGGATTGTGAGGACACATCCCTCTTCCCAAGGCGAGGCGGTTCCTATCTGGTCCCGATGGTCCAACCGGCGGCTGCGCCGCCGATGAGGATCAGGATCGGATGCACTTTCGTCCCCAGAGCAAGCCCGAGGGCGATGACCGCGATCACGGCGTAAGACCAATCCGTCACACTCTGCCTGGCGATGCTCAGGGCGGTGACGCCCATCAGCCCGACCACCGCCGGGGCCGCCCCCCGGCCGAAACCCGCCAGCCGGGGGTGCCGGATGAAACGCTGCAGCAAATGCGCCGACGCGGCAGCCAGAAACCAAGGCATCAAGAATATCCCAACTGTAGCGGCAGCGGCCCCGCCGATGCCGGCGGCACGGTAGCCGATAAACGTCGCGGTGATCAGCACCGGGCCCGGCGTCACATAGCCGCAGGCCACCGCAGTGGCGAAATCCTGAGGGCTAACCCATTGCGTTTGAGCGACTGCCAGACGTTCGACGAGCGGAAGCGCCGCCGCCCCCCCGCCGAAGGCCAGAAGGCTGATGATCATGAAGCGGAAAAAGAGGTCGAACATCAATGCCCTCCCTCCCGCCTCGTGGCTGCGGGGATTCCCGGCGAGAGCAGGATCGTCCCGAGGAGACCCGCGGCCGTCACGATCAGGGCCGCGCTGATGCTGAAAAAAGCGCCTCCGGCGAAGGCCGCCAGCGCAATGCCCCACGCAAGAGGCCCTCTGACGTTGGATTTTCCAAGACGGTAGGTTGTCGCCAGCAGGATACCTACGACCCCTGCGGTCAGACCGTTCACGGCGGAACTCATGGCCGGCAGGGCGATGGTCGCCGCATAGGCGGCAGCCAGGAGCGTCATCAGCAGCGCCGAGGGGACCAGAAAGGCAGCCGTGGCAAGGACGGAACCGGGCCACCCCCCGAGTTTGTAGCCGAGGTAGGCGATCGCCTGCGGGCCGGTGGATCCGGGGAGCAGTTTGGTATAGGTGAGTGCTTCGGTCACATCCGCGAGAGAGAGCATCCCACGCCGCGTCACCAGCTCACGTTCGATGAGAGCCAGTGTGGCCCCCAGACCTCCGTATGCAGTTGCTCCGATGCAGAGGAAGATCCATCCGAGCTTGAGCGCGGGGACCCTGTATGGCGATTGCATGGGTCTCATGCCTCCTCTCTTTTCTGAATATGGGTCGATATAAGGTAATATATCCGTTTCAGAGAATATTTTCCAGGGTCCAGGCGGCCGGTCTCTAGTAAAGGCCGATTGTCCGTGTCGGTGCGCGGGGTTTTCATGGAGAGTTTTTGCAACCAGGTGAAAACCGATGATCCTGGAAACCGGCAGGTTTGTTTTCCGATTGACAAGGAATCGATGCGGATGATACCGTCTCACTTATACCGCGCGATTCAAAATAAACGAGCTCAAAAGGTTACGCCTATACCCTGATCAGGGCATGAGCAGCAAGCCGGCAGCGTGGAAGGCCCGCATCCATGGAAATACTCTTTCGTTTGACTCAGGCGATGTCGGTTTTTGTGGTGATCGCCTACATCTACTGCAAATCGCCTCTGTTCAAATCCCTGACAACGGACGCGATCCGCACCCGGGATCGGGTCTATCTCTATTTCGTCTTTTCCGCACTGTCGATCATGGGCACCTATCTAGGGGTACCTGTCCAGGATGCGATTGCCAATACAAGGGCCATCGGACCGGTACTGGCCGGCGTTATTGGAGGGCCTCTTCTCGGAACAGCCGTCGGGGTGACGGGCGGCCTCCATCGGTATTCCCTTGGCGGATTCACGGCGCTTTCCTGCGGGCTGGCGACCGCCCTTGCCGGGACCCTCGGCGGGATCGTTCATCTGTACCTGCAAAGAGGGAACCGATCGGAGTATACGTTCGATCCGAAGATCGCCTTCTTTACCGCCTTTGTCGCGGAGATTCTCGAAATGGCGATCATCCTCCTGATCTCCCGGCCTTATGCCAATGCGGTCGCCCTGGTACAGGTGATCGCCGGTCCGATGATCCTGTCGGACGCGGTGGGCGCCGCCCTGTTCATGAGCATCATTAGGGATCAGAAAAACATGGCCGACCGGATCGCCGCCGTCTCTTCCGCAAAGGCCTTTAAGATCGCGGAGCGGACCCTGAACATCCTCTCCAGGGGGATCAACCCAGAGACCGCCCTGGCCCTGGCAAAGATCATCCACAAGGAAACGGGGGTGGGTTCGGTCGCCATCACCGATAAAGAAAAAATTCTTGCCTTTATCGGCCACGGATCGGATCACCATATTCCCGGCAATCCCATTGCGTCGCCGTTCACGAAAGCCGCGATCACGGACAACAAGGTCATCTTCGCGGACGGCGAGAAGGAGCGGTATGATTGTCCCCTGTCGGAGACCTGTCCGATGAACTCCGTCCTGGTGGTTCCTCTCCATATCGACAATGACGTCATCGGCACGATCCAGCTCTTCGAACCCAGAAACAAGCGGTTCCTCAACATGAACAAGACGCTCGGCGAGGGGATCACCAGGCTCCTGTCGAACCAGCTCCTGCTGTCCCGCTACGAGATGCAGAAAAACCTCCTGGTTCAGTCGGAGCTCAAGCTCCTTCAGGCGCAGATCAACCCGCACTTCCTTTTCAATTCGCTCAACACCATCATCGCGATCCTCCGCGTCGACGCCCTGCGGTGCAAGGATCTGCTCATCCATCTTTCCAATTTTTTCCGCAAGAACCTCAAGCGCGGCGGCGACCTCTCGACGCTCGAGGAGGAACTCGACCAGGTGAATTCTTACCTGCAGATAGAAAAGGCCCGCTTCGACGATCGGCTGGTCGTCGATATCGACATAGATCCTTCTTTGCTCAAGGTGATCCTCCCAACCTTCACCCTGCAGCCTCTGGTTGAAAACGCCTTCAAGCACGGGATCTCCAACACCTTGGGACAGGGGATCGCCAGGATCAAGGCCTTTCGGAGGAACGGACTGGCGTTCATCGAGATCGAGGACAATGCCGGGATCTTTCATGAAAAGGAAACGGAAGACGGCCACGGCATCAAGATCGTCGAGAGGCGGCTCAAGGGTCATTTCGGCAACGATTCCGGCGTCAGCATATCCTGTGTGCCCAATGAGCTCACCCGTGTCACCGTGAAGATTCCCCTGGAGACCAAGGCCCCATGATGCGCGCCCTGATCGTGGATGATGAGATCTATTCCCGGCAAGAATTGGAGGCGATGCTCAACGAAACAGGTGAGTTCATTGTTTCGGGGAAGTGCGCCAATGCACTGGATGCCATTCAGGCCATCCACAGGGAAAAACCCGATGTCCTTTTCCTCGATGTCCAGATGCCGGTGATCAACGGCTTCGAGCTGCTGGACATGATCGATCAAGAGGTCATGCCGAGCGTCGTTTTCGTGACCGCATACGATGCGTATGCCCTTAAGGCCTTTGAGGAAAACGCCCTTGACTATCTGCTCAAGCCGGTGGAGAAGGAGCGGCTCTCAAAGACCGTCGAGAAGCTGAAGAAAAGGTTCCGCGAGGGGGTCAAACCGGCCTTTTCAGGATCGGATATCAAAAAAATACCCTGCGTCCACTCCTCCCGGATCAAGCTGATCAATACTGCAGAGGTCGAGTACGTCCGCTCCGGAGAGACAGGGGTGTATGTGATATGCCAACAGGGCGAGTTCTATACGGATCTTACCCTCCAGGTCCTCGAAAACAAAACCGGACTTGTCCGGTGCCATAAACAGTTCCTTGTCAATATCGATCTGATGGACGAGATCCTCTTCCGGGAAAACGGGGCTGCGGAGGTTAAAACAAAATCCGGCCGGCTTGTGCCGGTCTCTCGGAGATACCTCAAAATACTGAGAGAAAGATTGTTCTTTTAGTGATGAGCGTTGCAACCTGTCACGCCGCCTTTTCGACCGCTCGAATCCTTATGCTGCCGCTCGGCCACTTCCCCGTTGCTTTATCGAGGAGAGGTGATATTGAATAAAATATTGGATTTCACTCGCTATTGCAGCAGGGGAAATAGTTCTTGACAAGTCACTTTTATAATTGATAGCGTCATTTTACGACATACCATAATCGGGCGCCGTGGATGGCAAATAACTGCTGTCCCCGCTGCTTTTCTTGTTTTTTCCCTTTTTGTAATTTGTGAAGGGGCTCCAAATTTTTTTGAGTCAGCGAAGTTCCTATCCAATAACCGGGGTCGATAAGGGGCTTCGGAAGTGTTGTGATTGTCGGTTGAAGGTTTTTTGATTCAGGCGGTCGGTTTTTTTAATAACACGGAGGAGGAAAATCATGACAAAGAAAGTACTGGGTAGTGACGTAAAGAAGGGGGTTTCGCGCCGCAATTTCCTCACCACCGCGGCCGCGGTGACGGCCGGGGCCGCAACACTGGGCTTCCCGACGGTCCTCAAGGCCCAGGGGCCGGTCAACATGCGCTGGCAGAGCACCTGGCCCACCAAGGACATCTTCCACGAGTATGCCCTTGACTTCGCCAAGAAGGTCAACGACATGACCGGCGGGGACCTGAAGATCGAAGTCCTCCCCGCGGGTGCGGTCGTCCCGGCCTTCAACCTCCTGGACGCGGTTTCCAAAGGGACGCTCGACGGCGGCCACGGCGTCTTCGTGTACCACTACGGCAAGAACAACGCCCTGTCGCTGTGGGGGTCGAGCCCCGCCTACGGGATGGACGCCGACATGCTGCTCTCCTGGCACAAGTACGGCGGCGGCAAGGAATTCTTCCAGAAGGTCTACGACGCGATCGGCGTCAGCGTCAAATCCTATGCCTACGGCCCGATGTGGACCCAGCCCCTGGGCTGGTTCAAGAAGCCCATCACCAAAGCCGACGACTTCAAGGGGCTCAAGTTCCGGACCGTCGGGATTTCGATCGACCTGTTCAAGGGAATGGGCGCCGCCGTGAACGCGCTGCCCGGCGGTGAGATCGTTCCGGCCCTGGACCGCGGCCTCCTGGACGGCGCGGAGTTCAACAACGCCTCCTCCGACCGCCTCCTCGGTTTCGCGGACGTCTCGAAGGTGTGCATGCTCCAGAGCTATCATCAGAGCGCGGAAAGTTTCGAGATCCTGTTCAACAAGACCAAATTCGACGCCCTGCCCGCCAAGATGAAGGCGATCATCGACAACGCCGTGGAGGCCGCTTCGGCGGACCTGGTATGGAAATCGATCGACCGCTACTCGAAGGACTACATCGAACTGCAGACCAAGGACAAGGTGCGGTTCTACAAGACGCCGGATTCGATCCTCCAGAAGGAGCTCGACATCTTCGACAAGGTCGAGGCGGAGTACTCGGCGAAAAACCCGCTGTTCAAGGAGATCGCCGCATCGCAGAAGAAATTCGCGGAGCGGACGGTGAAATGGAAGCGGGACTACGTGGTCAGCCCGACGTTGGCCTACAACCATTACTTCGGCAAGAAGAAGGCCGCCCCCGCCAAGGCGGAACCGAAGAAGAAGTAATGCGTTCCAACTCATCACCGATCGGCCATCCGGGTTCGGCCCGGATGGCCGATTTTTAGACAGGATTGTATATGAATAAACTGCTGTTTGCCGTCGACAGGATGAGCACCTTTGTCGGGAAGGTCTTCTCTTGGCTCATCGTTTCGCTTACCTTCCTGATCACCTACGAGGTGTTCTCGCGTTACGCCCTCGACGCCCCGCACGACTGGGCCTTCGACCTGATGATTCAGATGTACGGGATGCTCTTCATGATGGCGGGCGCATACACCCTCTCGAAGAACAACATGGTCCGCGGCGACGTCCTGTACGGCTTTTTCCCGCCGCGGCTCCAGGCCGGCCTCGATTTGACCCTCTACATCGTGTTTTTCCTGCCCGGCATCACCGCCCTCATCTGGGCCGGCTTCATCTACGCCGGCGAATCCTGGGCGATCCGGGAGCACTCGGGGATCACCGCTGCCGGCCCGCCGGTCTATCATTTCAAGACGATCATCCCCCTTGCCGGGTTTTTCCTGCTGATCCAGGGGATCGTCGAGATCATCCGCTGCATCCGCTGCCTCAAGGACGGCAGGTGGCCCTCGCGCATCGAGGACGTCGAGGAGGTCGACGTGGAGAAACTCAAGGAACAGATGCACGTCAAGGACGAGGATATCGCCAAGCTCGACGAGTTCGTGACGGCCAAGAAAGGGAGCGAGAAATGAAAAAGGAAGCCTGGTTCGGACTCTCGATTTTGGTCTTGATAGTCGTCGGGCTGTTCATCCTGATGCCCCCCCCGTCGCAGATGACGAACGGCCATTTGGGGCTGTTGATGCTCGCGTTGATCGTTGTGGCGATCATGCTCGGTTTTCCCACGGCCTTCACCCTGATGGGCCTGGGGACGTTTTTCACCTGGTTCGCATACAACAGTGTGAACCCTCAGTTGGCGGTGCAGCAGACCCTCGATTTGATGGTCCAGCGCGCCTACTGGGTCATGAACAACGACGTGCTCATCGCGGTCCCGCTCTTCGTGTTCATGGGGTACCTGGTGGAACGGGCCAACCTGATCCAGGCCCTGTTCAAGGGCCTCCACCTGGCCACCTCGCGGATCCCCGGATCGCTCGCCGTGGCGACAGTCATCACCTGCGCGGTCTTTGCCACCGCCTCGGGGATCATCGGCGCGGTGGTCACGCTGATGGGGCTTCTCGCCTTTCCGGCGATGCTCAAGGCGGGATACAACGTCCGGCTCGCTGCGGGCTCCACCTGCGCGGGAGGCACCCTCGGGATCCTGATCCCGCCATCGGTCCTGCTGATCCTCTACGGCGCCACCGCCGGCGTATCGGTGGTGCAGCTTTACGCCGGGGCATTCCTCCCCGGATCGATGCTGGCCCTCCTCTACGTCTTCTACATCATCATCTACGCGAAGATAAAGCCCAGCGTCGCCCCGCCCCTTTCCGCGGAGGACCAGTATGTGCCGCTGCCGAAATTCGCCGAGGTGATCTCGAAGAAAACCGACAACGTCATGGTCGGACTACTCGGCGCGCTCAAGGGGAAACGGAACGCCGACGTCCCGCTGAAGACGCTCGTCAATCATCTGATCGTCGCCCTCCTTCCGCTGTTGGCCGTCGGGTTCTTCGTATTCGTGATCTGGCTCTGGACGACGGCGCCGACCCTGATCGACACGGCGGGCGTGCAGGAGATGGGTTTCGCGGCTGAAGAGCAAGGTTCCCAGACCCCGGCCGATGCCGGCGGGCTTGCCGAACCGGAGGGATCAACGGACCTGGCGGAACCGCCCTCCGCTGAATCGACGCAGGAGGCGCAGGCGACCCCGGCTGAACCGGCGGCGGCGCAGCCGCCTGCCGAGGCGGCCGCACCGCCTGAAGCGGCACCGGCCCCGGCAGCGCCCGAACGTCATCCCCCTTCTCTCGCGTTTTGGATCACTTTCGGCATCTGCGCGGCGGGGCTCGTAATCTTCTATGCGATCTTTACCTTCACCCGTCTCGAGATCTTCAAGATGCTCCTGGGATCGTTCTTCCCCTTGGCCATCCTGATCCTCGGGGTCCTCGGGACGATCATCGTGGGACTTGCGACGCCGACCGAGGCGGCGGCAATGGGATCCTTCGGCGGGATAATCCTGGCGATCGCCTACAAACGGTTCAACTGGACGATGCTCAAGGAGTCGGTCTTCCTCACCGCCAAGACCTCGGCCATGGTCTGCTGGCTCTTCGTCGGGTCGGGGATCTTCGCCGCGGCCTTTGCCCTGCTCGGCGGTCAGGAGATCATCGAGACCTGGGTGAAGTCGCTCAACATGACGCCGGTGCAGTTCATGCTCCTGGCGCAGGTAATCATCTTCCTGCTGGGCTGGCCGCTGGAGTGGACCGAGATCATCATCATCTTCATGCCGATCTTCATCCCGCTCCTGCCCCACTTCAACATCGATCCGCTCTTCTTCGGTCTGATCGTTGCCCTGAACCTCCAGACGGCGTTCCTTTCGCCGCCGGTGGCCATGGCCGCCTTCTACCTGAAGGGCGTTTCGCCGCCCCACGTGACGCTGAACCAGATCTTCCTGGGGATGCTGCCTTTTATGGCGATCCAGATATTGGCGATCTTTCTTCTGTATATGTTCCCGCAGATTGGGTTGTGGATCCCCTCTTTGATCTACCAGGGATGAAGGACAACACTGGCGGGCAGCGATAACGGATCCGCTGCGGGGCAGAAAGCCGCCGAAGCGGACCGTTTCGGCAAGAAGAGAAAATGAGATAGGGCAGTCCTTCCGGGACTGCCCTTTTTTTACATCCTTCGGGGGGGGGGGGCATGCCCATTTCTTTTACACTTGTCGGAATGGAAATGTTGTGCCATAGTACGCCCCTGCCAACGCAACATAGGTTTCCGACAGATTCATTCGACGATGAGGTAAACAGATGATCCGATTGGTGATGCTGCGTCATGGGGAGAGCACCTGGAATCTGGAGAACCGTTTCACCGGCTGGACGGACGTCGATCTGACCGAGCAGGGGATCCGAGAGGCGCATCAGGCAGGCAGGCTCCTGAAGGAGGGAGGCTACACCTTCGATCTGGCCCACACGTCGGTCCTGAAACGGGCGATCCGGACCCTTTGGATTACGCTCGATGAGATGGACCTGATGTGGATCCCCGTGTACCGCTCCTGGAGATTGAACGAGCGTCACTACGGCGCCCTCCAGGGGCTCAACAAGAGGGAAACCGCCGATAAATTCGGGATGGAGAAAGTCCATGCCTGGCGGCGCAGTTATGACATCCCGCCGCCTTCCCTGGAGGAGACGGATGACCGGTTTCCCGGGCGGGACCCCCGGTATGCGAACCTCAAACCCGAGGAGCTGCCGCGGACCGAGTCCCTCAAGATCACACTGGACAGGGTACTCCCTTACTGGCACGCGGCGATCGTCCCGGACCTCCGGGCGGGGAAACGGGTCCTCATCGTGGCCCATGGCAACAGCATGCGCGCCCTGGTGAAATATCTGGACAAGATCCCCGACGAGGTGATCACGGAACTCAACATCCCCACCGGGGTCCCCCTCGTCTACGAGCTGGACGATCATCTGCGCGCCGTCAACCATTACTACCTCGGGGACAAGGAGGCCGTTGCAAAGGCCACTGCCTCGGTGGCCGGTCAGTTGTCCGGGAAGCGATGAAATGGATATCTCGATATGAAAACGGCATTTGTGATTTTCGACCGGATGACGGCGCTGGACCTGATCGGCGTGTATGATCCGCTCACGCGTCTGAAGTCCATGAACCTCGTGCCCGAGTTCGATTGGCGGATGTGCGCCTTTACCGAGGAGGTCTCTGACGACAAAGGGCTTCGCTTCCTGCCCGATGCGGTGGCCGAATCGCTCAGCGGGTATGACCTGATCGTCGTGCCGGGAGGGTTTGGGACTCGCGCCCTTCAGCACGATGCCGCATTCATCGAATGGCTGCGCTCGGCCGGGCCGGTAAAACTGAAGACCTCCGTCTGCACCGGTGCCCTGCTTCTGGGTGCGGCGGGATTCCTCAAGGGAAGACGCGCCACGACCCATCCGAACGCCTTCGAGGAATTGAGGCCCTATTGTGCGGCTGTGGAAAGCCGGCGGATCGTCGATGAAGGAGATGTCGTCACGGCGCGGGGGGTCTCCTCGTCCCTGGATCTGGGGCTTCACCTGGTGGAGCGGATCGCCGGAAGCGGGGCGAGGACCCGCATCGCCCAGCAGATGGATTATCCCTACGACGAACTCAACCGATCCAATCCCGGATAGCCGGTCTCTTCCCCCGGGTGTTGAAGAGGCGGCGCCACAATCACTGTCTCAACGCTCCTTTCCTCATACGAAATTCATGCTCCCAATCCCCGCACCTGTGGATAGGATGCATAAAAGAATTGGTTCCATTCTTCGCCGGCTATTGTCTCTTCTTTATTTCCGCCTGCCACGATTTATTCTACCAGCCCTCGTACAGGACCAATTAGGGATGTTCAGCCAGCGAATGATAAGACTTGACGGAGATCTTCTTTGAAGCCGCCAGAACCGGGTCAAAGATCCTCACATTGAAGCTGTCCTTGTATCCCTCTTTAGGGCAAGCAACGGCCTTTAGCAGCCAGGTCGTGTCCGGATCCACTCCGAGTCTTGATACGATGTCTCTACCGACCGGATTCGGTATCTCCTTGGGGCCAGGTAATCCGCTTTGATTTTTTCCGAGAAAGAGAACATGATGATATCCTTACAAAGGTTCTTACGAAAAAGAGCCCGGGAGAAAAGATAAAATCCCCCGGGCCTTCGACTATATGGTTTTTCCTTATGCTAGATTGAGGTCTCGTCCAGCCTTTCCGGTCAAATGCGCATGTCTATTTCTTGGCCGGAAGATAGGTGACAGACACTTTCTCAGTTAGATTGGCCTGGTTGGATTTAGCAACCACCTGAATGACATTAATGCCTTCGGTCAGCGTGACATTGGCGGAGTACTTTCCGTCTTTGACAGGAGCGTCTGCACCGTTGATTGTCACCTTTGCCCCTGCGCTTTCGCTTCCGGACACACGGCCGCTTACCATGACCGCAGACTCGTTTATCGTGGTCCCCTCCTTGGGCGCGTCGACCTTCAGAACCAGGGTCATACCGCTCTCCCAGGGGGGATTTTCGCATCCTGTCTGGGGTAAAACCAAAAGAGAAATCGCGCAGAGCATGCCTATGAGTTTAAAAAGCTTACCCATGATAAAGTCCTTTCTGGAATGATTCCTGTGTATAAAAATAGATACCCCTCCTGGCCATCCTCACTGTAGACCCACACCGGCGAATGACCTGCCGGGAGATCCGTTCGAGACGGAAGATTCGCAGGAGCGTAATTTTTACCTGTACCCTATAGATATTTAGGAAAGGGTATTTAAGGAGGGGGGTCCTCGAGAGGGATAGGTCAGAAGATCGATTGAAAGGGGATCGAAGGAGGTTCCTGGCAAATATTCACTTGAAATAATCTTCTTGACAATTGTTACTGTCGAAACGGTGATGACATCATAACCATATTTGATCTGCTGTTGCCGGACGTTGGAACTGAATTTGTCAAGGAATTGCTGGGCATGGATGATGATCTCATCCTTTCCATCTCCTTGATGTTTAATAAAATCAAAGGAGCCTGCGGTGAGCAGGATAGGCAAAAGGAAAAGCAGGATTCGCCGTAACCATGTGGATCGAAAGACTCTCATTAACCCCTCATGCCTCGCGAAGTGACGAGGGCTGACTCGCCACACGAATCGCGGTACAACCGATGCTCCGCGATTCATTAAATCCAGACAGAGGATTTATAAAATATCTTTAATCCTTAAATAGATGACTTGTCAAGCTGTCGAAAGTTTTCGCGTCAGCTCTCTTCCTGCGGCGGGGCGATCCGCCGGTGGCGGATGACGCCGTAGATCGTCACAGGCAGGACGATCGCGGTCGCCAGGAGGGCAAAGCGGACGTCCGGGTGGAACATGATCACCAACGAGACAAGGGCCAGTGCCGCACGCAGCATGATATTCGTACCCTGACTGCGGAAGAACTTCCCGAAGATGGCATAGGAGATGCCGCAGCAGCCGATTGCCACCAGGAGCATGTCCCCGATCTGTGACCATCCCGGGTTTACGACCAGGTCCGAGCGGATGAAGATGGCAAAGGTCATGATCGTGATGGGCAGGCACATCTTCAGCGCCTGCCACATGGTCCGCATGAAGGAGGCGTCGGCGATCCGCGCCGATACCGCGGCGGTCAGCGAGGTCGGGGGCGACAGCTCGCCCCAGACGGCGATCAGAAAGGCGAAGAAATGGGCGATCCAGGGATCGATGCCGAGCTTGCGCATCGGATCGACGATGATGACCGCCAGCACGATGTAGGTCGCCGTGGGCGGCAGGCCGGTCCCGACCAGCCAGCCGAACACCCAGGCCATCAGAACCAGGGCGATGACATGCCATTCCCCGACCTTCAGGAGCATCCCCCCCATCCGGTTGATGAAGCCGGTCACGGTGAACAGGCCGATCATGATGCCGAGCGTGGCCAGAAGGAGCAACAGATAGGAGGTCATCTCGGCGTGTATCTCGATCATGATGCGGATATTTTTGAAAAGAGAGTCCTTTTTTGTCGCCGGGTCCTTCCGGACGAGCTTGAAATAGAGGAACAGTAGGACCAGAAGCCCGAACATGAAGGCCCCGGTGTAAAGTCCGGCGAGCTGCTCGCCGTAGTTGAGCACCCCCATCAGGATCGTGAGGAAAATGATCCCGATGAAGAAGATCGCCGTCTTGATCTGCTCGTAGACCGGCTGGGTCGCTCCCTCGATCGGGGTGCCGGGCATCTGGCTCACGCTCATCAGATATACCGACAGGGAGAGGGTCGTGTAGTAGATGAAGGCCAGGGCAAAGCCGCGGACAACGACGCTCCAGTATGGGACGCCGAGGAACTCCGCCATGACGAATCCGGCGACCGCCATGACCGGCGGCATGATGAGCCCTCCCATCGAGGCCGCGGACTCCACAGCCCCGGCGAACTCCCCGGGCACTCCATAGCGTTTCATCAGCGGGATCGTGAAGGCGCCGACCACTGTGGCGTTGGCCGCGCCGCTGCCGCTGATCATCCCGACCGCGGAGGAGGCAAGGACGGCCGTCTGGGGGATCGTGTGCCGTGATTTGCCGGCGAGCCGGCGCATGAAACTGACCATCGCCCCCTGAGCGTCGAAGCCGTTTGCCGCCGCGGCCAGCAGGAGAAACGCCCCGATCGTCGTCAGGGCGATCTGGGCGTAGAGCCCGTAGATCCCTGTGGAGAGTTCCACGGTGCTCGAGGTGACCACCCGGTAGAAGGAGGTCCCTGGGTGCCAGAAGAAATCGACGGGGCTCAGGTATCCCCAGAGAGTATACACCACCAGGACCACGTTCATCCAGAACAGCTCTCCATGGACGACCCTTGACAGCTCCATCACCAGGAAAAATACCAGAAGACCCATGATGAAATCTTCCGTGGTGTAAGATCCCTGCCGGTAGATCGAGATCTCCTCATACTCCATATGGAAATGGTAGAAAGCGTAACAGCAGATCGCGAGGTAGATGATCACGATGATATGGTTGACGATGGGCGGCAGGCGTTTGTATATGAAGCCGTTATTGTGCATGTGGAGGATCCGGATCATCAGGGCGACCGGCACGAGATTCGCCACCAGTTCGGTCGGGCCTCCGTAGCCGGTGTAGAAGTACCAGCATAGCCAGCCGAACATGAAAATCGACAAAAGGAATATCAGGTTCTGAAGATTGATGAGGCGCGCGATACGGTCACTCGACATGATTCCCCCCTTTTCGATCCGGTGCATCCGCCGCCCTTCTTGCCGCAGCGTCAATCAAATGGATACATGACCACGATCCGTTGTGAAGGATTTGAAGGTTTCTTTAATTTGAATCCGGGACGGTTAAGGAGGAGGCCGCAGAGGCAGCCCCCTCCCCTGAAGATCCTGTCACGCGATCACTTGCCGGCGATCTTCCATTTGTCGTTCCAGGCCTTCTTTTCTTTGAGAAATTTCGCCATCCCCGCGTGGACCGGAACGGTCGGGTTGGCGTTGATGCCGTTGACCTGCATGCCGACGAAGTCGCGGGCCATGGGACCGAATCCGGGATCGGCCTTGGCGAGGGTTTCCCGCTCGGCATAGAACTTGTTGAGCATCTTGTAGATCACGTCCTCGGGCATGTCGGCGCGTACGTTGTATCCGAAGAGGATCGGCACTCCCAGGATCGTCTTGACGCCCACGTCCTTGCTGAAGGCCTTGGTCGGATCCACATCCACGGGCGCAAGGCCCGCCGCGATCAGCTTCTTGACCTCTTCGGCACTGGGATTGATGACCTTGATATCGAGGCGCAGCTCGGTCTCCCGCCAGTAGGAGGCGAGCGACCGCCCCGCGGTCGTGTAGGCGACCGCCCCAGCGATGGTGCCGGCCTGAAGCGCGTCGCCCTGCGCCGCCTCACCGATCTGGACGTGTTTGAATTCATAGCCGAGCGCCTTGAAGATGCGCTGGAAATTGAGCCAGTTCATGAATCCGGCGGGGGTGAAGAAGACCGGCTTGCCGTTGAAGTCGCCCCAGGATTTGTATTGACCGGCCTTCGGGGCATACACGGCCATGAATGACTCCATCGGGTAGGCGTACCAGGTGTGGACCATCCGGCCTTTGGCGGCGTTGTAGTTCTTGAAACCGCCGGTGCCATCATAGACCTGCGTCATCCCCACATCCGCTGTGTAGCCGATCTCCCCGTTGCCGTCCATTGTCGCCTTCATGGCGGCGGTCGTCGAGGGATAGGGGTTGACTGTAACGGTATATTCACCGCCCAGGGCATCCTCCAGCACCTTGGTCATCTGGGCCGCGACCTTGTACCCATAAGAGCCGGTGCTGGATGTGGCCCAGCGGATCGATTTGCGTTCTGCCGCATGAACCGGATCCATCGCCGAAAAAAAGAAGACAACGGCAAGGGCCGTTAAACATGCCGAAAAAGTGTAACATGATCTTGTTGTTCGCATTGCTGTCCCTCCTTATGGTTGTAATGATATGGGAAAAGGCGCCGCGTTGTGAGTCAAGCACGGCGTCATACTGATTGTCGCCCGCAGGGATCCCGAGACGGAGAGCCTCTTCTGCCGACCCTATGGGTCCACCCGATGGCGATCTTCAAACAGACATATAGACAATCCCGCTTTGCCTTTTTCTTCAAGCGCAGTGCAGGAAGTTATTGATCAATGGATAAGAAAAGGATTTTCGCTTTACCGGGTCACCTGTAACTGAAATTTTCAGGTATGTCAACTGTGAATATTATCCTCGCCGGTCTTGATATTCTCATTTCTTTCTTGTATAGGATGTCCGGCGTTTCTCTGCTCTGCGGTCCGTACCCGATACGGATGGCCCGAAAAGGGCGAACGTGGAACACCTGCCATGAATCTCTTTGGCAAACCTCTTCACCGGAAGCCTGGGGGGAAAGCGTTTATGAAGGTTCCTAAGGAGAGTCAAGGGATCGGCACCTCTGTGTTGCCGATCCTCGAGAAGTTGCCTGTCCTTTCCCGTTATGCAAGGACCCGCGGCTGGTATTACGTGATCAGCTGGCTGCACAGGATCACAGGGATAGGCCTTGCCATCGCCCTGATGGCCCATATCTATAGCCTCCATTCCAATATCCACCTTCCGGCCGGGCCACTCTTTGTTTTGATTGTCTGGATCTTGTCGCTGTTTGTGGGATTTCATGCCCTGAACGGCGGCCGCCTCATCCTGTATGAATTGTTTGGAAGGCGCGGCGATGAAGCCATGGTCCGTTGGGTTTTTGGTCTGAGCGCAGCCTATGCGGCAATGGTCGGGCTGCTGATAGTCGTCAAAAACCAGACCGCGTCGGCCTTTTTCTTTTGGCTGATGACGTTTTTCGCCGGCGCCGTCGCGGCGTTCGTCGTCGATTCCCGGACGGCAAAGAATCGTCACTCCCTCTTCTGGAAGCTCCAGAGGATCAGCGGATCGTTTCTGCTGATGACCGTTCCTGCGTATCTCTTATTTTCGCACCTCAATCCGGGCCTCACCGATGGGGCCCCGACCTTCATCGTGCGACTGCAGAATATCTTTGTCCGGGTCGTTACCCTGGCCCTGGCGGTCTCGGCGCTGTATCATGCGGGGTACGGCCTGTATTCGATCGCAGCCGACTATGTCTCTTCCAGGACGGTGCGGGCCTCCGTGACGCTGCTCGTCCTTGCCGTCTTCGCGGTCTTTGCCGTTTTGGCCTTCAGGCTTATTTTGTCCGTATGAGCCGGAGGGGAATCCCGAAGCCTTGCCCCGCGGTAGGGAGGCTTTGTAAAGAGGAATTGCCATGGGGAAAAAGCTGCAGATCCAATCCACGTCGACATGCGATGTCCTGATCGTCGGGGCGGGCGGTGCCGGACTTAGGTGTGCGGCGCTCCTCCACGAGCGGAGGCCCGACCTTTCGATCTTCGCGGTGACCAAGGTGGCGCACCCGCAGAAATCCCACACCAGTACGGCCCAGGGAGGGATGGCCGCCGTCGATCCGAAGGACAAGCTGGACCATGCGCTCTACCATATGTTCGATACCTGGAAGGGGGGGGATTGCACCTCCGACCAGAATGTCGTCAAAAAAATCGTCGAGGGCGGCTGGGAGGAGGTCCAGTGGCTGGAACGCAAGGGCATACACTTCAGTCGGGATGAAGGGGGAGGGATCAGCAAACGGCAGTTCGGCGCCATACCGTCGAATTCGGCAAGGGGGACGCCTTACGGGCCGTGTTCGTGGCCGACCGGACCGGCAAGGGGATCATGGATACCGCCTGGGGCGAGGCGCTCAAAGGCGGCTCCCGGTTCATCAATTCGACCGTCGTCACCGAGCTTCTTTTCAGCGAGGGCTGCTGTGTGGGCGCCGTCCTTCTCAAGGCCAAGGAAGGGGAGTTCGTGACGGTCTTGGCCCGGGCGACGGTCCTTGCCACCGGCGG
>Ga0172371_10005425_pt1 | contig 18880 bp, 22 predicted proteins | sample Lak12m_FD_114543 | JGI IMG/M metagenome (GOLD analysis project Ga0172371, IMG submission 114543) | Freshwater microbial communities from Kabuno Bay, South-Kivu, Congo - kab_022012_12m | ecosystem: Environmental > Aquatic > Freshwater > Lake | place: Democratic Republic of the Congo: South-Kivu...
TTTAGGGAAATTTCTACTCTTAAAGGAGAGATACAGAAGTATGAATATAGAAAAGAAAAACAAGGACAAGATAAAAAAGGAAAATCCTTACTTGATAAGCTTGGTGCAATTTAATTTTTTGAGTTCAGAAAATAACAAAAAAGTCGTGAAAACGGCTTTTTTGTTGGAATTTGGCGTTTTTTGGCTAAAAATAAAGTTATTCACAGGTTTGTGAGCCTAAAATGGGGCTTGACTAGGGTTTTTAATAAAGTAAAATAGATAATACCAAATCAAAATAAATAAATTAATTTTTAAAAAAATGTCAACAGTAAAAAAATCGAAAAAAGCACCTGCAAGATCAGGTAAAGGAGAAAAAACAACAAAGATTCAAAAAAGAGATGGAAGTATTGTAGAATTTAGTCAGGAAAAAATCACTGATGCTGTTCATAAAGCAATTACATCTGTTGGCCATGGTAATGGTAAAGAATCTCAAAAAATTTCTAATAGAGTTGTAGAAATTTTAAACAGAAGATTTAAAAAAGATGAAGTTCCTACAGTAGAACAAATTCAAGATATTGTTGAAGAGGTTTTGATTTTAGAAGATTTGGTAGAAGAAGCAAGATCATATATTCTCTATAGAGATCAAAGAAGAAAAGTTAGGGAGCTTGGTACTGTAATAGATGAGTCTTCAGAAAAGGTTGATAGTTATCTTAAAGAAATAGATTGGCAAGTCAAAGAAAATGCTAATATGACATTTTCTTTGCAAGGATTAAATCAATATGTAGGTTCATATATATCTAAGAAATATTGGCTTAATAAAATCTACCCTAAAGAAATTAGAGACGCAGCTTTTGCAGAAGATTTTCATATTCATAATTTAGAATTAATTGCTCCATATTGTGCAGGCTGGGATTTGTATGATTTTTTAATAAAAGGTTTTGGTGGTGTTTCTGGTAAAATTGAATGCAAACCTCCAAAACATTTTAGAACAGCGTTAGGGCAATTAGTAAATGTACTTTTTACTTTGCAAGGCGAAACTGCGGGAGCAAATGCAGTATCTAATTTTGATACATTATTAGCTCCATTTATAAGGTATGATAGTTTAACTTATAAGCAAGTAAAACAAGCAATGCAAGAGTTTTTGTATAATTGTATGGTGCCTACAAGAGTAGGATTCCAAACACCATTTTTAAATGTGTCTTTGGATATTAAAGCTCCAGAATTTTTAGCCAAGCAACCTGTAATAATTGGAGGAATTCCACAAAACGAAACTTATGGTGAATTTCAAGAAGAAATGAATATGTTTATTCAAGCTTTTTATGAAGGCTTGATGGAAGGAGATGCTAAGGGTAGGCCATTTACCTTCCCAATACCAACAGTATCTATTTCTAAAAACTTTGATTGGGATAACCCAAACTTAGAAAAACTTTGGGAAGCTACTGCAAAATATGGTATTAATTATTTTTCAAACTTTGTGCAATCTGATATGAGTCCAGATGATGCAAGATCTATGTGTTGTAGATTAAGACTTGATAATAGAGAATTATATAAAAGAGGCGGGGGATTGTTTGGTTCTAGCCCTAAAACAGGATCTATAGGAGTAGTTACAATTAATTTGCCAAGAATAGGCTATCAATCTAAAACCAAAAAAGAATTTTTTGAAAGATTAGAACATTTAATGAATTTAGCAAAAGAATCTTTGGAGATTAAAAGAAAAGCTTTAGATGATTTTATGGATAAGGGGCTATATCCATTTTCTAGGCATTATTTATCAGATGTAAAGAAAATGAGAAATACTTATTTTGGAAATCATTTTTCTACAATAGGGCTTATTGGTATGAACGAAACTTTGCTTAATTTTATGGGTGTAGGCATTGCTGACAAACAAGGCAAAAAATTTGCTTTAGAAATTATGGATTTTATGAGAGATGTAATGATTAAATTCCAAGAAGAAACTGGTAATTTATATAACTTAGAAGCAACTCCTGGAGAAGGTACAGCTTACAGACAAGCCAAAGCAGATAAAGAAAGATTTCCAGATATAATTACAGCAGGCACTAAAGATGTGCCATATTATACAAACTCAACTCATTTGCCAGTAAATTATACAGATGATATTTTTGAGGCATTGGATTTGCAAGATGAATTACAAACAAAATATACTGGAGGAACAGTTTTGCATCTTTTTATAGGAGAGAAGATTTCTAATCCAGAATCTGCAAAGAATTTAGTTAGGAAAATATTTGATAAATATCATTTACCATATGTTACTTTGACTCCCACATTTTCTATTTGTCCAACTCATGGGTATATTGCAGGGGAGCATTTTGAATGCCCTCAATGCGCTATAAAACAGCCTTGTGAAGTATATTCAAGGGTTGTAGGATATATTAGACCTGTACAACAGTGGAACAATGGAAAAAAGCAAGAATATGGAGAGAGAAAAGAATACAAGATACCATCTGCAAAGTGTTAAATTGACATAAGTTTATTTAAGATTATAATTAAACTATGAAAGAAGATTTTTCAGAGTTAATTGAATATTTAGATACTAAGTTTACTAAAATCGATGATAGATTCTCTAAAATAGAGAATGAAGTTTTTGATATGAATAGACATTTGCAAGATTTAAAAGAAAATAAAGCAGATAAATCTGATATAGATAATTTGTTAAATGCAGTAGATGCTTATGCTCAAAAAGCAGATAGTTATTTTCAAGAGATGGTGATGCTTTCACATAAAGTAGATCGCCATGAAAGATGGTTTCAGTAAGTTGCAAATAAGCTTGGCATAAACTTGGAATATTAAAAATAAAATAGGACCTCTAAAAAGTCGCTTTTCAATAAAGCGATTTTTTGGTATAATAAATTAAATAAAAATTTAAAAACTAAAAATATGCAAATGAAGAACTTTTTTAAAAATGTTTTATACATATCTACAACCGTGCTTATCACGGGCCTGATTGTTTTTACAATAACCAAGGCAGGAAGCTTAAGTCCAACTCTAAGTCCAGCTTCCACTTTTTATACACTATCAGATATTTACACTAGACTTACAACAAATGCCACAGCAACAGAAGCAAATCATGATTTAAACACAAGCAATTCACCCTCAGCCACATTTTACACTCTCAAACAAATCTATGACGCAATACCTACAATAGATGCCACTAAAGTCCTCACAGGCACAACATATCTTGGGGTAGCTGGTACTGCACTCTCAAATATGTAGAATGGAACTAGCGGTGTTTATACTGGTGGTTCTCAGGCAAATGGAGGGACTTTTTTATGGACGCACAAATTATTATGCAAAAACAAGTTTATATGCTATCCGTTGTGTTCGCCCTGCGCTATAAATTTAAATTAACCCGATAATACTATAACTTGACATAGCGTTTTATCGGAGTATAATGGATATATGGAAATAAATACATCAAAATTCATAAAAAGAGATATCCTTGAAGATTTGATTAAGCATCTTGATAAAAAACAAATCTCTCTAATAATTGGACCCAGACAAGTTGGTAAAACAACGCTAATGGCTTTTTTGCGTGACTATTTAATTAGTAAGAAAGAAAAATCTATATACCTAAGCTTAGATTTTGAGACAGATCGTAAATATTTTGATTCGCAAACAAGTTTGATAGAAAAGATAAAATTGGAGCTTGGAGACAAAAAAGGGTTTGTGTTTATAGATGAAATTCAAAGAAAAGAAAATGCAGGACTTTTTTTAAAGGGAATTTATGACATGGATTTGCCTTATAAATTTATTGTTTCTGGCTCGGGGTCAGTTGAACTAAAAGAAAAAGTTCACGAATCTTTGGCTGGCAGAAAAATAACATTTGAGGTAGAGCCAGTTTCTTTTTTTGAATTTTTTAATTTTAAAACTGATTATAAGTATGAAAATAATTTGGAAAATTATTTTTTAGTTGAAAAGGATAAGTCATTTAGTTTCTTAACGGAATATTTAAATTTTGGTGGTTATCCAAGAGTTGTTCTTGCAGAAACCCTTGATGAGAAAAAACGAGAATTGGATGAAATATTTAGAAGCTATATTGAAAAAGATATTGCTATGCTTCTTAAAGTAGAAAAAACAGAAGCATTTTCTTCTCTTATCAAAATATTAGCATCTCAAATTGGGGGAATTATAAATTATACGGAAATTGCCAATACTCTTGGAATTTCTTTGCCTACTGTTAAAAATTATATAGATTATTTGGAAAAAACTTACATTTTGCGAAGGATTTATCCATTTTTTAGAAACACAAGAAAAGAAATAACAAAATCACCTATTGTGTATTTTCTTGATTTGGGTCTTAGAAATTATGCACTTGGATCATTGGGGAATTTAACACGTCCGGATGATTTTGGGTTTTTGTTTCAAAATCTTTCTTTTAATATTTTACTTAGTAATTTTAAAATATTGGGTCCAAAAATAAATTTTTGGCGCACAACTGATAAGGCAGAAGTTGATTTTGTAATTGATTATGTAGAAAGAATTGTACCAATTGAGGTAAAATATAAAGAATTTTCAACTCCTGTTATTCAGCGCTCTTTGAGAAGTTTTATTGAAAAATATAATCCTGATAAGGCTTTGATTATAACTAAAGATTTTAGTTCTAATATTAAAATTAACAAAACAGCTGTTGAATTTATGCCATTTTGGTTATTTGCAATAAATTTAAAAAATAAAAAACTATAAAAAATTTATTCACACCTCTTATCAAATTTTAATCTTGTTAAAAAGTATCGGGCTGGTGTATTATTAAGTAATCTTTAATATTAAAAATAAAAATATGAAAAAATATTTATTGTTCGTAACTTTATTATTTTTGGTTTTTTTTGTTGTGCATTTTGCAAAAGCTCAATATCCACAAAATAATAGTTCTATAATAATGCAAATGCAACAACAAATTAATTATTTAAAGCAACAAATTAATTCATTGCTTGGAAATAATCCAAACAATTTGCCAAGTTTAACTCCAACTACTCCAACTACTCCAACTACTCCCTATCTTTGTTGTGATGGGTCAATTCCTTGGGTAAACTCAATGGATCATGTTTGTCAAACTTGTCCCGCTAAATGTGGTTCTGGTATGGGAATGTACCCGAATAGTGGTACGCCTTGTATAAATTCTATGACAAAAAGAGAAGGTTGGTGTGGTGCAGGAAGTTGTACTTCAACTCCTCCTTCTTCTTCTTCTTCTAATAATAATTGTTGTATGTGTGCTTATGAAGAAATAAAAGAGTGTAATAAAACTCCAAAAGTAGATAAGTCAGGGATAACAAAGTGTCCAAAATTTAATAGTGAGAAAAAATGTAATTCTGATAAATCATTAGGTTGTAAATGGCAAGACGATGGTAGGTGTTATTTTGAACCCTGTGAGGCTTCAAATAGTGTTATTGACGGGAGTCCTGGCTGTCAATTAGATAAAGAATTTTATCCTAAAGAAATAAAATGTACTTCTTATTTTAAAAATGATTGTTTAAATTTTAAGCAGATAGCATTGAATGACAAGGCTTGTACAGATTTTTCATTAATAAAAGTAGAAACCTTACCAGCAACAGAAGAAATTATAAGTTATCTAAATAATAAAAAGTGTAATACTTTTAAATATTTTCAAAGTGGGCATGGAACTATGTTTGATTGTCCTAAATTAAATGATGTTGTAGATGTTTGTTTGAGTTGTACTGGTGGGAATTGTGATATCGGAATAGTAAGTTATTCTTGTTCTCAATTTCAGGATAAATCAGAGGTAAAAATTCTTGCAAATAATATTAAAAAAGCTCTTTGTGATATAAAAAGTTCTGCTACTGTAGTTATTACAGCTCAACAAGCATCTCTTTCTGCTATTTGTAGTACACCAGAAACTATCGCTGTAAGTTGCGAAAACATAATGACTTCATATCAAAATTGTTCTAATATGCCAAAATATTGTCATACAGAATATCAAACAGCTAAATGTTCTTATTACGAGCCATCTGGCAAATATGTTGGCGATACAGAATTTATATGCTGCTCAGATCCAAATGAGATTTCAATTGTTTATAAGTGGGTTTTGCCAGTAATAGGCTTTGATTTTAAAAAAACTTGTCCATCGTTTACAGGATCTCCTGTTTCTATGAATAAAAAATTAGAAAATTATATTAATAAAGAGCAGCTTTTAGCCTCTATCTTGGACTCCATCTCAAGTGTTATTTCTCAATTAGCTGAAAAACTTGGCATAAAATTAAAATAATAATTTGTGAAGATGTAAAAAGCCACTTTTAAATGAAGTGGTTTTTTGGTAGAATAAAAATATGATAATTGCAGGGCTTCAGAAAACAACTTTATTAGATTTTCCGGGCAAAGTAGCTTGTATTGTTTTTTTGGCTGGATGTAATTTTCGTTGCCCATGGTGTTATTCTGCAGAACTTGTATTGCCAGAGAAAATTACAAAACAACCAAGATTTTCCCAAAAAGAATTCTTTGATTTTCTTGATACAAGAATTGGTTTGCTTGATGGTGTAGCAATTTGCGGAGGAGAGCCAACAATAAATAAAGATTTGCCTGAGTTTATTAAAAAAATTAAGAACAAAGGATTTTTAGTTAAATTAGATACTAATGGTTCTAATCCTCAGATGCTTAAAGAATTAATTGATGCAAAATTAATTGATTATGTAGCAATGGATATTAAAGCATCTCTAGATGCTAATTTTCAATTTTCAATTTTCAATTTGAAATCAAATCAAAATGACGAAATTTTAAATAAATTAAAAGATATTGAAAATTCTGTGGAGATTTTGAAGAAAAATTTAGTTGACTTTGAGTTCCGTACAACTGTGGTGCCAAATGTTCATAAAAAAGAAGATTTTATGCAAATTGCAAAATGGATTGGAGGGAAAAATGTAAAATATTATTTGCAAAATTTTGTAGCTCAAAAAACCATAGATCCAGAATTTGAAAAAGTAAAGCCATATCCAGATTTTTGGCTTAAAGATGTTGCCAAAGAAATTGCACCATATTTTAAAGAATGTAAAATAAGATAAAAAAGCCACTATAAAAGTGGCCAAAACGGAGACAAGCTATTGAATATCTTTGTCTGTAAAAGATATTTGGCAGCCATAGTCATCTATAAATTCTTGTAATCCAGTAGCAACATCATTATCTAAATCATCTTTTTTCTTTATCCATTTAAAACAAATAAGATCACCTTTGATAGAACAACAAGTTGCCCCAATCATTTGCACGAACCTATTAATTATGGGCAAAGCTAATTGTTTAATGTCATCAGCTAGTCCTTGAACAGATATAATTACAAACCTATTTAAGCCGATTTTAAGATAATCATAAGCTGGATTTTTTTCTGTCATGGTTTTGCCTCCAAAAAGAAGTGAAGGTGCTAATACTTATTTAATCATAGCAAAAATACAATAAAATAAAATGACTGCATCGAAAATATTATTTTTGTTGGGTATATCTTTTATTTTGGGAGTATTTTTGAGTTCAGTTTTGCAAGTTTCTCAAACTTTTGTTTGGGTTTTTTTGTTTGTAGGAATTTTATTAATTTTTATTGGACTTTTGTCGTTCTTGCGACCTACTTTGCCTGCAAAGCGAGGCGAGAAGCAGAAATCCAAAGAACGTAAACTTAATTTTAGATTCCAAATTAAGCCGGGGATGATAAGTATTTTTGGGTTTTGTATATTAGTTTTATGTTTAGGGGTTCTAAGAAATCAGATATCTTTATATAATATTGAAAACAATAATTTAATTAAACTTAATGATAATGCAGATGAATTAGTTTTTGTTGGCAAAATAATTGCAGAGCCAGATAATAGAAATACTATTCAAAAATTAAAATTTAAAGCAGATAATTTAGATGGCATTATCTTAATTACAAAAAACAAATACCCAGAATATAAATATTTAGATAGAATTAAAATATCTGGTAAATTAAAGATACCTCAAGAAACAGAAGATTTCAGTTATAAAAATTATTTACTTAAAGATGGTATTTATTCTGTAATGGATTTCCCTAAAATTGAACTTTTAGATTCTTTGCAACAAGCAAGTTTTACTGAAAATATTTATAAAAAAGTTTTATTTGTAAAACAAAAATTAAATGAATCTATTATTCAAAATTATTCTCCTCCACATAGTTTTGTAATGCAAGGAACTATATTGGGTAGCTCTGCTTCTCTTACAAATGAATTAAAAAATCAACTTAATACAACAGGGCTTCGCCATATTATTGCTGTATCTGGTACACATATTATTATTTTATCTTCTATATTATTAAATTTGTTTTTATTACTTGGTTTTTGGAGGGGTCAGGCTTTTTATGGATCTGTAAGTTTAATATGGTTGTATATTTTAATTACTGGTTTGCCAGCTTCTGGAATAAGGGCTGGAATTATGGCAACTTTGTTTTTATTTGCTCAAAAAATTGGCAGAATAGCTGGGGGAGAAAGAATAGTAGTTATAGCATGCGCTATTATGTTAATGATAAATCCATTGTTATTAATATATGATATTGGATTTCAATTGTCTTTTATGGCAGTGCTTGGCTTGATATATTTAGATAAATTTATAAAAAAATTTATTTTGCAATTATTAAGTAAATTAATTAAAAATACTGACAATTTAAAACTAGATAAATTTTCTGCAATGGTTTCAGCTACTTTATCTGCTCAAATATTTACACTGCCTATAATGCTTTACAATTTTGGTAATATTTCTATTATTGCTCCAGTTGCTAATATTTTGGTTTTACCTATAGTAGAATATTTAATGATTTTTGGATTTTTATCAGCTTTTTTAGGTATGTTTTCTAATATTTTGGGGTTTATATTATCTGTGCCTTGTTATGTTTTAATAAGTTATTTTTTGAAAGTTTTAGAAATATTTTCTGGTTCTTGGGCAAGCAAAACAATAGAAAATATTCACTGGATTTGGCTTATAATTTTATATTTTATAATTTTATTGTTTACTGCTTGGGTAAAGAAAAAGGAAAGAGAAAATCAATTTTATTAAAAAAGCCCCAGCTTGCACATGCATGCCGTGGCTACTAGCGAATATTATTGTATCAGAACCAAACAATTCCATTTGTAAAAAGTTGTTCGAAAGTTTTGTCTTCGCGAAGAAAGTGTGCCGACACCGGTCTGCCAGGAAACATTTCTTCAATGTTTTTTGCAGCAATCACAGTGTCGTCCATTTTCTCTTGTAAGCTGAAATCGCATCCCTTAAATCGTGGAAATCTTCCGAGCATTTTGTAAATTCCGCAATCATGTCCAATTACTCGAAAATTGGGCTGTGCGAAATTATCTAATGCAAAGAGAGTATCTTCCATGATGGCAGCAACTTTCATTGAGAAATATAATGGCCTCGCCAAGGCCGGTACAGTGCCAAATAGCCCGATAGGGGCCACAAGCTTGCCTTCTGGCACAAGCAAACGCTTGGCGTATTTCCAAGTGTTAGCTTTTTCGTTACGTGGATCTGCGCATAGAAAAAAGATGCCGTCTGCCTGTTCACTTTTCATTAACAATTCCTTGTAAAGAACATTCTTTGCCAGTCAAACAGATTGACTGTAGCACATAAACATTATCATAAATTTTGTCAAATTTCAAGAGTTTGACATAGTTTTAAAATTTATACACATCTCTTGACCTTAAGCCAGAAAAAAAGTAGAATTAAAAATCAGATTAAAGAAATATCAGCAAGAAATAGTATTAATATATATTAAGTTAAAATGGATACAAAAAATTATTTCCTTACAAAAGCCAAATTAAAAGAACTTAAAAAAGAATATGAAGAACTAGTTGTTTTAGAAAGAAAAAAATCAATGGAATCTGAAGCTCCTAAAATTTTTGAATCTGAAAATTTAAACCCTGATTTTGTAAATTTTCAAGATGATTTAAATTTTTTAAGAGGAAGAATTGATGAGTTAAAAAGTGTTTTTGAAAATCATACTTTAATTAAAAAACCTTCCAAAGATCAAAAAAATATTGTAGGTCTTGGAGCAAAAGTAAAAATAGAAGTAGATGGCCAAAAAGATGAGTTTATGATCGTAGGTACTCTTGAAGCTAATCCAGTTTTAGGGAGAATAAGTAATGAATCTCCTGTAGGAGCTGCTTTGCTTGGATGCAAAGTTGGAGATGAGATAACAGTGCCTTCACCTGTTAAAACTATTTATAAAATAAAAAGCATTAAATATGAGATAAGTTAAACTTATCTTTAAAAATATGACAAATGTTTTAAGGTTTTTAAATAAAATAGGTAAATTAAAAGAAATGCCAAGGCAGGGCTGGGTTTTGCGTGGCATAAAAAACTCTGAAAGTATTGCAGATCATAGTTTTAGAGTAGCTATGATGGCATGGGTTCTTGGCAAACAAAAGCGTAATTTAGATATAGTTAAATTGCTTAAAATGGCCTTAATCCATGATCTTTGCGAAGTATATTCTGGAGATATTACTCCATATGATTCTATTATGCCAAAAGATGCTAAGAAAAAAAGAGAAATATTAAAAACTTGGCCTAGATTTACAGAAGCACAAAAGAAGAAAATAGCAGAAAGTAAATACAAAAAAGAAAAAGCAGGTTTAGAAAAACTTATAAAAGATTTGCCAACTGATATTAAAAAGGAAATTAATTTTTTGTGGATAGATTATGAAAAAGCTTTAAGCCCAGAAAGTAGATTTTTTAGGCAAATAGACAGAGCAGAGAACTTGCTCCAGTCTTTGGAATATTGGGAAAAAAATAAAAATTTACCTCAAAAATCATGGTGGATACAAGCAAATGAGCTTTTTGATGACAAATTAATGATTGATTTTACCAAACATATGGATAAAGAATTTCATAAAACTCATAAACCAAAGAACTAATGCCAAAAGCAATAAACAAAATAATTAAGATTTTAATTACTAGTGATTTTTTCTTAAATTTGGGCTGGGGTCTTGTAGGCCCTGTTTTTGCTATATTTATTTTGCAAAGAATTGCAATAGATGATATGGCACAAGCTACAAGAATTGCAGGATTTGCTTCACTTTCTTATTGGGCTGTAAAATCTGCTTTGCAAGTTCCAATAGGGCATTATTTAGATAAAACAAAAGGTGAAAAAGATGATTTTTGGTTTATGACTATAGGTACTTTTATTGCAGGGTTTATACCTTTGGGGTATTTAATATCAACACAAGCTTGGCATATTTATGCATTGCAAATGATTTATGCTGTTGGTATGGCAATGGTTTTTCCGCCATGGCTTGCTATTTTTACTCGTCATATAGATAAAGGCAAAGAAGCTTTAGAATGGGGAATTGAAAGTACATTTTTGGGGGTAGGAGCAGGTATTGCTGGGGGTGTAGGAGGTGTTTTAGCTAGTATATTTGGTTTTCCTAGTGTTTTTATTATTGTTTCTGTACTTACATTTTTCTCTGCATTTCTTTTATTGTTTATAAGAAATGATGTATCTTTGAGAGATGATAATAATCCAATGATTATGCCAGTAACTCCAGTAGTTGAGCCATAAAATTTATAAATTATATTTCTTTCGTTGTCATCCCAGATTTAATCTGGGATCCAAAGTTAAGTGCACGAACTCTAGATTCCCGCTTCTCGCCTCGCTTCGCGATCGAAGCGGGTCGCGGGAATGACACTAAATAATATTGTAATAAAAAAGGACTGTCCACTGGAGTGGAACAGTCCATGTGCTTAAGTCCGTTTTCGCGGTCTTTTGTTTACTCTTTTTCCGCTTTTACCGCGGGCTCGGTCGCCTTGTCGGCGAAAATGGTTGACACGGGTGTATCTTTGGGCCAAAGTTTGCCATTAACAAAGATTTGATCTCCTTTCATATCTTCGTTTACAAGGATGATGACTTCCATGCCATTTTCTGTATTGGTGAGAATGAGAGGCTTCAGTCCTTCCCTGTCTTTCTCGGACACAGTCCAATGGGATTGGTCCGAAAAAATCTCAGTGAATAAGTGAGTGTTGTTGACGCCCTTAATAGCTCTCAATTCTTTATCTCTTCGTTTTACTGCCTCTTGGACAGTTCCAAATGCTGGAAGAAAAATAGCCAGCAACACTCCAATGATACAGATTAAACAAAACACTTCAACCATTGTTTTGCCACTTCTTTTTTTCATGAAATTTCTCCTTTTCTCTCTTGCCTAGAGACGTGAACTTGGGTAGTTCTGCGGTGGCAAGTGACGCAGATTTTTTTTGCGGATTGTCCGCCAAAAAGAACATTGAATATATATTACATCATCTATTGCTAATGTCAAGTGTTTTGGATATAGATTTTATGCTAAAATAATATATATGAAAAATCAGGAAATTGCTAAAATATTTTTTCAGATCGCAGATTTTATGAAAATGCAAGGTATTGCTTTTAAACCTCAAGCATATATTAAGGTTGCTTTGAATTTGGAGAATTTAAACGAAGATGTAGGGGAGATTTACAAAAAACATGGATTGGCAGGTTTACAAAAAATACCAGGAGTTGGAAAAGGTTTAGCTGAAGCTATAGAAGAATATTTAAAAAAAGGTAAAATTAAAACTCTTGAAGATTTTAAGAAAAAATCTCCAATTAAGCTTGATGAATTATTAAATGTAGAAAGTTTGGGGCCTAAAAAAATAAAAATTCTTTATGAAAAACTAGGAATTAAGAATTTAAAAGATTTAGAAAAACAAGCTAAAAAACATAATATTGCTCCATTATTTGGTTTTGGAGAAAAAACAGAGCAAAACATTTTACAAGGAATTGAGTTTTTAAAAACCTCAGCAGGCAGGCAATCTATTGGTGTGGTTTTGCCTATTGCAAAAGATGTATTAAGTAAATTAAAAAATATGCCAGAAGTTTTGCAAATTTCTTTGGCAGGTTCTTTAAGGCGCAAAAAAGATAATATAGGTGATGCTGATATATTAGTAGCTTCTTTAAAACCAGAACCAATTATGGATTTTTTTACAAACTTAGAAGGTGTAGAGAAAATATGGGCAAAAGGTTCAACTAAAAGTTCTGTGCGTATGAAAGCTGGTTTTGATATTGATTTACGAGTGGTGTCTCCAGAAAGTTTTGGATCTGCATTACAGTATTTTACAGGTTCAAAAGATCATAATATAGCTGTACGTAAAATTGCTATTGCCAAAGGTTTAAAATTAAGCGAATACGGGCTTTTTAAGGCAAATTCTTCGAACCCCTCAGAGCAAGAACAAATAGCAGGTAGAACAGAAAAAGATGTTTATAATGCTTTGGGGCTAGCTTATGTAGAGCCAGAATTAAGGGAAGATGACATCGAAATCCTTCGACTCGCTTCGCTCGCTCAGGACAAGTTGCCCAAATTAGTTGAACTAAGAGATATAAAAGGAGATTTGCATTGTCATTCTAATTGGGCTGTTATTGATGGTAATTCTATAGAAGAATATGCTCAATTAGCTATGCAAATGGATTATGAATATATTGGCATTTCAGATCATACAAAGTTTTTAAAAATTGAAAACGGTTTAGATGAAAAAAAGCTTTTAGCTCAAAAATTGAAAATTGAAAAATTGAATAATTCATTAAAAATTGAAAATTGTAAATTGAAAATTCTTCATGGTTGTGAGTGCAATATTATGAACGATGGAAGTTTAGATATAAAAGATGAGGTTTTGGGGAAATTAGATTATGTAATTGCAGGACTTCATTCTGAACTTAAAATGCCTAAAAAACAAATGACTGAAAGATTGATAAAAGCAATGCAAAATCCTAATGTAGATATAATTTCTCATCCTACAACTAGAATAATTAGCAAAAGAGATGAATGTGAACTTGATTTTGATAAAATTTTAAAAACTGCAAAAGACACAGGAACAATTTTGGAAATAAATTCTTCTCCAGATAGACTTGATTTAAATGATTTTTATATTCGTAGGGCCAAAGCTATGGGTGTAAAAATGATAATTAATACAGATAGCCATCACACAAATCAGCTTAATTTAATGGAATATGGAGTTAATCAAGCCCGTAGAGGTTGGGCAGAAAAAAATGATATTGTAAATACTTTATCAGCAGAGGAATTACTAAAAAGTTTTAAATAATAAAAATGCCTCGTAAGCAAGGCTTACGAGGCTGAATGACTAATGAGGCAAAGACCTTGCAGGGTGCCTCGGCAGAATGCCGTGGATGCCTCAATGATAGTCATTCCTAATGATATATTATCATAATAATTTAAATATGCCAAGAGAAAAAGCAGTAGGAGCTATAATTTATAGAGTTGAAAATAAAGAAAAATTTTATTTGCTTTTAAAGTATAAAAGAAAACATTGGGAGTTTGTAAAAGGTCACGGAGATCCTGGTGAGACAGATGAGCAAACTTTGCGTAGAGAAGCTAAAGAAGAAGCTGGTTTAAATGATTTAGAAATTATTTCTGGATTTAAAGAGTATACAAAGTTTATTTTTAAGCAATATGAAGCATTGCTTACAAAAGAGCAAATAAAATCTGGTAAAACTGTGTGGGTATTTAAAATAGTTATTTTTTATTTGGCTAAAACTAAAATTAAAAATATAAAGCTTTCAGAAGAACACCAAGATTATAAATGGTTGCCTTATAAGGAGGCAATTGAGCAAACAACTTTTAAAGGTTCTAAGGAAATTTTAAGAAAAGCCAATGAGTTTCTAGAAAAACAAAAAACCGCCTGAGCGGTTTTTTTGGTTTTATTTTGGTTTTACTGATTCTACAATCTTTTGGAAAATTGCTGATTGTTTTTCTGCTAAGCTAGATAATATTTTTCTGTCTATTTCTATTTTATTATCTTTTAATGCTTTAATGAATTTACTGTAATTAATTCCCAAAATTCTTACAGATCCATTTATTTTATTGTTCCAAAGCTGTCTGTTGGTTCTTTTTTTAGCTTTACGATCTCTATATGCATAAGTCCAAGCGTGTCTTAAGGCATCTTTAGCTAATCTAAATTTAGATTTTCTACCCCATTTAAATCCTTTTGCTTGTTTTAACAAAAGTTTCTTGTGTTTCCTTGAAGCTGTTGATTTTTTTACTCTTACCATATTATTTAACTTTTAATTGCAAGTATCTTCTTAATCTTTTTATTTCACCTTTAGACACCAAAACCATTTTGCGACCTTTTCTTTTAGCAGATCCTGTTTTTTTGGATCTGTAATGATTTTGTCCGGAAACTCTTCTTAATATTTTTCCGTTCTTGGTGACTTTAAATCTTTTTAAAAATGCTTTTTTTGCTTTCATGTTTTTATTTTTTACTTATTATCATTGTAAAACCTCTTGGTTCTTTTTTAAGTTCTCTTTCTGTTTTAATAGGTATTAATTTATCTAATGTTTCTATAAAAACTATTATTTTAGCTTTGGCAAATTCTGCCATTGCCATTGCTTTTTCTCTTCCACGTAAAACTAAATTTACTTTTACTTTGTCTCCATTTTCTAAAAATTCTTTTGCTCTATTGGCTTTTATTTCTATATCGTGCTGAGAAATACCAAAGCTAAGTTGTATTTCTTTGAGTTCTGATTTGGTTTTGGTCTTGGTTTTTCTTTCCTTTTTTTGTAAAGAATATATGTATTTTCCATAATTGCCAATTCTGCAAACAGGTGGTTCGACTTTTTCTGTAACTTGGATTAAGTCTAAGTTTTTTGATTTTGCTAAATCAATTGCATCAAAAATATTCATTATTCCTAATTGCTCACCTGTATCGGAAATTACTCTCACCTCTTTAGACCTTATAAAATTGTTTATTAAAACTTTTTCTTGCAATTTTTATATAAATTAATAATTTAGCTCGCACTGAGTAATGCGAAATGTGGAGATGCCGAGATTGAACCCGGGTCCAGAAGTTTTTTAAAAATAAATCTACAAACTTATCTTATTTTGTTTTTGGGGCAATAGTTAGAAAATAAGAAAAATTATTATTGCCTTATCTCTTTAATTTTAGTAAGCCCTCAGAGAAGGGGATTACCTATCCTAATAATATAACACCTTTGACCCATTTATTAGGAGTCAATGGCAAAGATGGCATTAAGCGTATGCTAATGCTGGTTGTCGATTAAACAAATTGGCAACTATTAGTTTTCTTGAGGATTTACGAGGCTTAAGAGCTCGGTTTGCATTATTTATAAAGAACAGCTGTCAAAACTTACATCCCCGCCCGCAACGCTTCGCGTAGCGATGCGGGCAGGCCCTTCGCTATCAAAGTGTTATGGGCGAGAAAATATTTTAGATATCTTTTAATCTTCTTTTAAGATATGCTCTTCCAAAACCAGTTTTTAAAGACTTTTCCCTTTTGATTACGTCTTCTAAAATATTTGAAGCTTCATAATATAATAACTTAAATGGTTTCCTATATTTTGTAGATTCTACTAATCCGTCGTTGTGTTGCTTAAATCTTTTGACTAAGTCATTTGTGTGACCCACATAAACATTGTCATCTTTTAAACTTTTAATTACATAAACATAATACATATATTTTGCAATTATTAGGATAACTCTCTTTGTGTTTCTCTAGCTATGTCACGGTTTTTTATCTTTTCTTTTTTGTCATATTTCTTTTTACCTCTAGCTAAGCTGAATTCAAGCTTTATCTTACCATTTTTATCATAAACTTTCAAGGGTATTAAGGAAAAACCTTTTTCTTTTGACTTTCCAGCAAGATAATTAATCTCTTTTTGGCTTAAAAGAAGTTTTCTGGTGCGCTCTGGTTTATAATCTTGAGCAGTGTTATTGGGCTGGTAGGGCGGGATTTTAGAGCCTATAAGTATAGGCTCTTGATTGCTATTGAAAACTACATAAGACCCAGAAAGTGCAATATGCCCAGTTCTAATAGATTTTACTTCGCATCCAAGCAAAATTATCCCAGCTGAGAATTTCTCTAAGATCTCATAATCATAATAAGCTTTTTTATTTTCTGAATAAACCTTTTCTTGCATATTTTTCATATATTTAATTTTATCATAAAATTTCCAGAAAAACAAGCTAAACTATTGACAAAATTAAGCAATAAATATATAATTTTGATTGTGTCTAATGGGATTTATTGTTTTTTTGTTTTTTGCATATAGGAGATGCTTATGTTTCCGTCTGAATTTATAGGATGGATTTGTAGATTTTCGCTCCCTGGCCCGAGGGTGTATTGGGAGAAAGTTCTACGCCGAGAAGGAGATGTGTTACATCTTTATTTTATTGGCGAAAGATTTGAAGAGTGCCCCGTTTGTATTTTTTGCAACCGGGAACCTGAGTTTACAATGGGTGATTTTGTGAGATTCGTCTCTTATCTAAGACAACTTTTCTCTGTAAGAGTGGTTAAAATCCACTATCCAGAAATGCATCAAAAACATATTATGATCACGGAAGTAGAGATGGATAAGGCGTGGCTCACATTTGAATCGCCATGTGAAAAATTACCTTGTTTCGAGGGCGTTGAATGGCAAGCAGAACTTGTACCAGAAAAGAAATAAGTCACAGGTTCTTGTGATATCGTACCCCGATCGATTTATTTGGTCGGGGATTTTTTTGTTAAAATTTTAGCATAATTGCAAGGCCTGTCCTTGCAATAATATGAGTTAATAATGTAAAATATAAATATATATATAGAATTGTAAATAAAATTTTTATGCCATATAGAAAAGAACAATTTGCGAATGGAGAAATTTATCATATTATTTTAAGAGCACTTGATAATAATCTAATTTTTAAAGATACAGATGATTATTTTCGTGGAATTTTTTCAATTTATGAATTTAATAATGCAAATCCTGTAAGTATTTGGTTGCGTAGGAAGCAAAGACGTAAAGAAAAAATATTGGAAACGTTGCAAGGCCCGTCTTTGCAACAATCATCTGATAGAAGAGATGTTTTGGTGGAAGTTATGGCTTTTTGTTTTATGCCTAATCATATTCATCTCTTAGCAAAACAAGTTAAAGATAATGGTATAAGAAAGTTTATGTCAAAAGTTGGTACTGGTTACGCAGTTTATTTTAATAAGAAATATCAAAGACAAGGTCATGTTTTTCAAAATAGATTTAAATCTGTTCATGTTGAAAACGATAATCAATTTATGGTAACTGCCTCTTATATTTTTACAAATCCAATTGCACTTATTGAGCCTGGTTGGAAAGAATTGGGAATAAGAAATCATTCATTGAATGAAGTTGTTAAATTTTTAGAAAATTATAAATGGTCAAGTTATCAAGATTCAATTGGGATTAAAAATTTTGATTCTGTCACAAATAGAACTTTTCTTTTGGAAATGATGGGTAGTATAAGTGGCTTAAAAGGTGTTGTGAAGGATTGGATTGAGCACAAGAAGAATATTGCTAAATATTCTCATTTATTTTTAGAATAGTTATTGCAAGGACGGGCCTTGCAACGTTTTGATTTGACAAGTTTTGAATATGTGGTGTATACAAGAAAATCATTAAGTTTTCCACAGTTTTACCTTGACTTTGATGCTGGCTTAATATATACTAAATTTAGGAAATAGATATCTTTTAGATATCTTTTTAAATGAATTAGAAGTATTTTAATGCATATTTTAAAAAACATTATGAGTACTATTATAAATTCCGAAACAGAATTAGCACCTAAAAAAACTAAAATAGTGAAAAAAATGCTTCCAGCAATAGTGTTGGCTACAACTTTTCATTATTCAGAGATATTTGCAATTGGCTTAATTATAGGATATTTGCTAACAAGATTTTATTGTAAGAAAATGGGCATAGACGAAGAAAGTGGGGATAAAATATTTCTGGATATTAATAAGAAATGGACAATACATTTGCACCACTGGATAATGGGAGTAATTTTAATAGGGTTTATAGCTATAGCTGGTTGGACTAAAGAAATACCTGTATTTTTGTGGGGAGCATTATTTGGAATGATGATTCAAGATATTTATGATTATAATGATTGGCATGAGGTTTTTATCAAA
>Ga0172371_10005426_pt1 | contig 18879 bp, 18 predicted proteins | sample Lak12m_FD_114543 | JGI IMG/M metagenome (GOLD analysis project Ga0172371, IMG submission 114543) | Freshwater microbial communities from Kabuno Bay, South-Kivu, Congo - kab_022012_12m | ecosystem: Environmental > Aquatic > Freshwater > Lake | place: Democratic Republic of the Congo: South-Kivu...
AACCTCAACAAAGCAGGCGTCAGACTTAATGATGCTTGTTTTTTTCTCGGGAAGTGATAGTGTGGAAACAATAAAAATTAAGGGGGTAGTACGTTGAAAATTCCAGGACCTAAGGATGTGGGTAGCGTCTGGCCGTTGCAGGGGAACCAAAGACTCGTTTTTGAGGAAGTAGTTGCTGAAGTGGAGCGCTCTCTGGACGGGGAAGATCCTGATTTAAAGAATTACGAGGGGAAGATAGAGGTATATATACCAGCTAATTTTTCTCTATGTGAATCAATGTCCGTTATAGCCGGCGCTTTCAAGGCTAAATTTGAGAAAGAGAAGTGGAGAAACGCTGTACTGGAGCTGGATAATATTAAGGTTCTGAAAGCAACCTTTAAGTTCGAGTTACATCGCTGAAATAGGCCAGCCTGAGATTTATTCAAACCCCGGAGCAAACGCTTCGGGGATTTTTATTTTAGCTTGAAGTCTTTTATATATGGGGGGGGTGATCTAAAAGTAGACTAGGCATAAAATTTCTAGTTTGAATAAGCTTTCTTGACAATACCATAGAAATATGGCACTATTTTATATTAATAATTGAATATTGAAAGGAGGCGGATTATGTTCGAATTTCTTCGAAAAGGAGTTAAAGTCTATAAGGGAACGCTCGCAGAACACATAAAGGAAAGCAACAGAGTTGTTGATTTGGCGAAGCAGAGTTCAGGAGATCATTATGGTGGCTTCGTGAGTTGGCCCAGAGGAGACAGGGAATGTTTCTCCATAAGGGAGTCTCAATTATACGGCATGGCTCGAGCCCTAGGCCTTTCCGACGAAGAAAAGAAAAAGATTTTGAAAAGCGTTGAGAAAAAGCTGGGTATGAAGAATCCGTCATTAGACAGGTCGTAGAAGATCACCGATAGTCTTTAAGAGACTAAGACCCCTTAACAAAGCAAGTTAAGGGGTTTTTCACTTTAAAAGGATGTTGAGGTTTAACCTCAACAGAACAACCTCGGCAGGACACCTCAGCAGAACGTCCTAAAAACAAAGAGTCGCCCAAAAGGCGGTTTTTTGGTAGAATAAATAAAGATAATTAAATAATAACTTATGAGTAAAAAAATATCTCCGTTAATAGCTATTGGTATGATATTAATTTTAGCTTTTTTAATAGGAATTTATGCTTATTTAAATTCTCGGGGAAGTATAGTTTTTTCTGCTGATAAAATACTAAACAAAAATCTGGGTTGGAAAACTTACACAAGTAGAAAATGTGGATTTGAAATAAAATATCCTCAAAGCCATATCTTTAAGCTTTATGAATGTTCTATTTCTTTATATAAATCCACTATCGACCCCCTTAATCACGAATTTGTTCTTCAGGCTGGAGCTTATCCATATGAAGAATCTATAGAAACTTGGAAAAAAAATTATGAAGAAACATATAATATAGACCCAGCGATGGGATATTTTAGAAAAATAAATTTTTTAGGAAAAGATGCTTATGATTTCGTTTTTAGTGGTATTAGCGATGGGACTACTTACCATATAGTTACTAAAAATCAAGGGCATATATATGAAATTGAACTACAAGACCACTCAAACATAATAAATATAATAACGGATATTCTATTGAGAACACGAAAACATTTAACACAAGAACAAAATCTGATTCTTTCTACGTTTAAATTTATTGAAAGAGACCAAACACCTTGTACAAACGCAGGACATCTTTGTCCAGATGGTTCAGTGGTTAGAGATACTGGTCCCAACTGTGAATATGAGGAGTGTCCAAAAACACAAACTGAAGAAAAAAATAAATAAATTAAAATTTCAATCTTAATATATTCTCACCTCTTTTTTCTTTTAAAGTTGTTTAATATTTTTAAATTTCACCCAATCTAAGGTTCTAAAATCGTCCAAGATGCCCAGCAAGTGGAACAAGTTAGAACTCCAGACGTAAAAATTCACTATTTTTTGTTGATTTTTCTTTGTCGCAGTGAATTTTAAAGAACAGCATATTTTCCATTTACAAACCCTCCTTCAAATGGTTATTTCTTTAATTCAAACTATCATCAAATAGATAAACGTCAAGCCTCCTCACCATTAGAGATTTTTTTGTTATGATCTATTTTCAGAAGGATTCCAATATCGCCCCACAGCCTTAGCGCCAACCAGCGCAGTATGGGGGTAGGCCATTAAAAGGATGTTGAGGTTAAACCTCAACAGAACATTTAAGAATTTTTTCCCACCTCAAAGTTATCTTAATTGTAGAACAATTACAGGGGAAGAAGTGACCGGTTTGCAAATCGTCCGCTAGAGAGAATAATAGTCAAGCTTGCGGTTTTTTGATAGGATAATAAAGCGGTAATAATAACTAAAATTATATGAAAAAAATAATTATAGGGGGTATTATAGTGGTATTGATAATTTCCGGAGCAGCGGTTTATCTGGGATACAATTTAAAAAAAGAAAATAAACCGGTTGTAACCGAAGAAGCCTTGCCCGTTCTCGGGAATAAAGCGCTAGACGAAGCGGTTACTAATTTTCTTTTGTCAAAGAACGAGTTTAGCTGGAAAACCGAAGAGGGGAGCACCAACTTTTGCGTTTTCCAGAACTTGTATCCCGAAAAAGATATTTTCCCGATATATATATGGACAAGATGCGGAGAGTTTAAAATAGTAGACGGAAAACTCGAAGAGCTGAGTGGTATGGCTTCCCCGGTCAAGATCGATTATCCCAACGAATTGTCGTATTACGATATTGAGAAGTTTTCTTATGAAAAGCCTGGGGACGGATCTCTTTACGATAAAGACGTAAAGAGGATATTCCCCGAAGAGATATGGCCAAGAATGAGCTTTGAGCTTGCCCCTCTTAATGTTAAGATTTTAGAGAGGGCCAAGCAGGCCTTAGAATTATAAATATACATAAACTTATGCATCCCGCGTGACTAAAGGTCGTATATGCGCGGGAACCCTGTTAATTTTTCACTAAGTTCAAAATTATGAATAAAATAATTCCAATATTAATCGTAATAGCCGTAGTTGTGGGAGGAGTATATCTTTACCAGAATTATAATAAAAACAAGGCTCCGGCAGAGAATAACGAGCAGGCTACAACCACAGAAGAACAAATAGTTAATAACAATAACTTCGAAATACAAGGCATGAAAGTAGAAATTTTAAAAGAAGGCGCGGGGGAGGCAGCTAAATCAGGAGATACTGTCACCGTAAACTACGTAGGCGCTTTTGAGGACGGAAAAAAGTTTGATTCAAGCATAGACAGGGGAATTCCTTTTTCCTTCACTTTGGGGGCAGGAACAATTATTAAAGGCTGGGATTTAGGGGTTGCAGGAATGAAGGTAGGAGAAAAGAGAAAGCTTACCATCCCTTCTAGTTTGGCTTATGGGGAAGCGGGAGCAGGAGACGGCCTTATTCCGCCAAATGCCACTTTGGTATTTGAGATAGATTTATTAAGTATAAAATAAAAATATGTCAAAAACTCAGGAGAATTTATTAAAAGCCATTGCCGGAGAATCAATGGCAAGAAATAAATACACTTATTATGCGGAGATCGCCGCAAAAGAAGGTTTTATCTGGATAGCCAAGGTTTTCGAAGAGACGGCAGATAATGAAAAGGTTCACGCCAAAGAGGAATTGGAAAGAATAAAGGGTAGAGCGGAGATGACAAATACTTACGATATTCATTCTCTGGGAAATACTCTGGAAAATTTAAAGAATGCCGCAGCCGGAGAGAAATATGAATGGGGAATTATGTATCCTGAATTTGAAAAAGTTGCCAGAGAAGAGGGGAACGAGGATGCAGCCACTTTGTTTAAGGAGGTAGGGGAGGTTGAAGAAAAACACGAGGAAAGATTTAATATCTTAGCAGACCGTCTGGAAAAAGGAACTATGTTTTCCAGCGAAACGGAAATAGAGTGGAAATGTTTAAACTGCGGCTATATCCATAAGGGTAAAACGGCTCCCAACATATGTCCTGCTTGCCACAAGTCTCAAGGATATTACATGGCTTTGGGCGTTGTTAGATGATTTGACACAAGAGGTTTTAACTCCTAGATTAAATCTATGCGAAAGAAAGGTAAAAAAAGAGCTAAAAAGCCGGTGAAGAAATCGGTTAAAAAAACTCAGAAAGTTATTCCTGAGCCTGAGAAAAAGAACGAGCAGGTCAAGAAAACAAAGATAAGGGTTGTTGCTATTGGAGGCGGTGGAGGAAATATCGTTTCAGAGCTTTCTCAAATGGTTAAGAAAGCGACTTTTTTTGCCGCCAATACCGATCTGAAAGGATTGAGAGAGGTTTCAAGAAGAGTGGAAAGGTTTTCTTTCGGCCAGAGTTTGACTCACGGTTTAGGAACCGGTATGAATCCTGATATCGGAGAAACAGCAGCTCTAAACGAGAAAGAAAGAATTAAAAAACTATTGCAGGGACAGGATTTGGTAATACTGGTGGGATGCTTGGGCGGAGGAACGGCTTCTGGGGCAGCTCATGTTTTTGCCAAGATATCAAGAAGTTTAGGAAATCTCACTTACGGAATATTCACCTTGCCTTTTAAATTCGAAGGAGATAAAAAAATGGAGATTGCTAAAAATGCTTTGGAGAAAATAAAAACCAGGGTTAACGCCTTGAGCATTATTCCTAACGAAAGGATATTCCAGATTGTTAACAAAGCTACTCCCTTGAAGCAGGCTTTGTCAGCCATAAACAAAAATCTGGCTGAAAGCCTTGAAGGGTTAATAGAGATAATTTATGAGCCAGGTTTGATTAATATTGACTTTGCCGATTTGAGGGCGGTTTTGGAGGGGCAGGGAAGACTGGCTTATTTAAATACCGTAGAAGTTCAAAGAAAAGAGGGTTCGGCTGAAACATCCATTGAAAAGGTTTTGAATTCGCCTTTGTATCCTTACAAAATAAAAGGGGCAAAGGCTGTTTTATTTGATATCGGCGGGGAAAAGGGATTGTCCCTGGAAGAGGTGAACAAGATTTCAAAAACTATTTCTGAGGAGGCAAACAGGGAAGCTAAAATCATATTCGGTATTTCTCAGGGAAAAAAGTATTCAGTCAGGATAAGGACGACTTTATTGGCTACGGGTTGCGGGGCTAAAGTTTTTTCTTCTGGTAAGAAAAGAAAAACCCGAAAAAAGAAAGAAGCTCCGAAAGTTGAGAAGAAAAGCCCCATAAAAAAGAGAAGGAAAGCGAAGAAACCCCGCAAGGTTTCCAGAAAGAGAAAAATTAAGATAGAGATTAATAAAAAACCGAAGGAAGAAATAAAAACAGAGCCTGTTGAATCTAAAAAAGAAGCGGTTTTAGCTTCTTTCGCGTCTAATAAAGCAGAGTTTTTGGGGAACAAGATAAGGAAAAACGCCATTCAGATAAAAAAAGAGGTTGAGGAAGAAGAGGCTAAAATGATAGAGGAGGAGAAGGTTTGGGAGACGCCAGCCTTCCTGCGCCAGAAGAAAATATTCTAAGGTTTAATAGTCGTCCCTTTGAATTTTTTGCCAGACAGGGCTTTCTCAAAGTTTTTAATCTCCGTGCCTTTAATCATAAAGACGCGGATTTTTAGTTTCTCGGCCAGTTTTGCTCCAACCGGGTCAAAAGGAGTGGATAATCCCGGTATCCATTTTGAACTTATGAGTTTTCTATAATTTTTCCAGGTAATTTCTTTAAAAATACTGGCATTTTTGAATTTAGCCGGGTCTTTATCGCAGACGAAGGAAACATTGCCCGCGTTGATAATTTCTTTTATTTTGAATTTTTTAGCATAAAGAGCGGAAGCGTAATCAGTTGACCAACCCGGCCTGATGCCGCCGGCTATTAAAAGTTTCCAGTTTTTTTTGATAGGTTTGGCAGGATCCTTTAAAACAACGGGGTAGGCAGCTTCTCTGAAAATTGTTCTGAGCAGGTGGGCGTTCAGCCTAGTGGCATGTATCCCCAGCCAATCCTTATCTTCGTTGGACAACTTCGCCACTTTTGAAGCGGCTGACTGATATAGCCTGCAGATTTTTCCGCCTCCTGAAACGATGACGAACTTATATCCTTTGCCGAGAAATTTTAAAATCATTTTCCTGAATTTTTTCAGGAATACGGTATTTATCTCTCCGGCTTGGGGACAAATTATGGATCCGCCCAGACTGATGACAATTGTTTTTTTAGGATTCATGCAATTTTTTAGATTTTAGCACCAATCGGTTCTTATTACAACTTAATTTTTACTCTTTTTCTGTTTGTATGATTTATGCTAAGATGAGTCAATAATCATAATTAACAACTAAAAGTATGAATGAAACAAACAAAAATATTTTAAAAAACATTTATAAAGAGAGACCTCAGGATTCCAAAAAATATGATTTCGGATTGGTATTGGTTATCGGAGGGTCCGAGTTCTATTCCGGCTCGCCAGCCTTATCCGCCATGGCTGCTTTTAAGTCAGGAGCTGATATGGTTAAAATTATTGCTCCAAAGAGAGCGGCAGATATTATTGCTTCTTTCTCTCCTGACATGGCAGCTTATCCTTTAGAAGGAGATTGGTTAGAAAATAAACATTTGGCAACCTTGTGTTCGATGACAGAATCTTCTAAAGCGGTTTCTGGAGGCAGGACAGCCGTAGTTATCGGAGGAGGGTCTGGCAGGACGGCTGAAACCCAGGAAACTATCCTGAAATTTTTGGAAGAGGTTTCGGTCCCTGTGGTAATAGACGCCGATGCCATTCATGCCGTAGCTAAGAAACCGGAAGTGGTTTCTGGTAAGAACTTTTTAATAACTCCCCATACTTATGAATTTTTCGTATTGACCGGGAAAGAAGTTTATGAGCTGCCGGATGAAGAAAAGATAAAGTTGGTTCAGCAGGAAGCGGCTCGTCTGAAAACTACTATTTTATTGAAAGGGAAAATTGACATAATATCTGACGGCAAAAATGTGGTAATAGACAGAGTCGGCACCCCATACATGACAAAAGGAGGGACAGGAGATACTTTGGCCGGCATCTGCGGAGCTCTAATGGCTCGCGGCATCAGTCCTTTTGAAGCCGCTCAGGCCGGAGCTTATATCAACGGAAGAGCGGGAGAAATCGTAAGCCAAAGGTTGAAAGACGGCCTTTTGGCCACAGATTTAATAGAAGCCATACCTGAAGTTACCAGACAGTAGCTATGAAAAAATACGACCTTATCATTATCGGTGGAGGTCCGGCTGGAGTTTCGGCAGGCATTTACGCTGCCAGAAAAAATATCAATACTCTTTTGATTGCAAAGAATTTCGGAGGCCAGATAACCAAGAAAGCGGTAATGATTGAAAATTATCTGGGGTTTGAATCCATTTCCGGTTTGGACCTGATACAGAAGTTTGAGGATCATTTAAGAAAGCAGAAAATTGATATTGAGTTGGATGAGGTGACGAAACTGGAAAAGTCAGGAGATGATTTTTTAATTTTTACCAAGAATAAAAATAAGTTTGAGGCAGCTTCTGTCATTGTCGCTTCCGGGGCAGATCCAAGGCCTTTGGAGGTTCCCGGAGAAAAAGAATTTATCGGAAGGGGAGTGAGCTATTGTCCGACCTGTGACAGCCCTTTTTTTTCCAATAAAACCGTGGCTGTGATAGGAGGAGGAAACGCCGCTTTCGAGGTGGCTTTATCTTTAAGCGATACTGTCAAAAAGGTATATATCTTAGAACGTTTTTCTTCTGCCTTGGCGGATGAAATAAACCAGGAGAAAGTTAAAGAAACCGGCAAGGTTGAAATAATGTTTAACGCTCTGGTAAAACAGATAAAAGGAGGCAAGTTCGTTGAATCCTTGGTCTATAAAGATCGTGGGACTAATAGCGAAAAAGAATTGGCGGTGGATGGTGTTTTTATCGAAATAGGATCCCAGCCGGCGACCTCTTTTTTGAAGGGTTTGGTTGATTTTAACGAGAGAGACGAAATAGTGGTTGATTTGGAAACCTGCCAGACCAAGACTCCAGGTCTTTTTGCGGCGGGGGATGTTAACATCGGAAGAATCAAACAAATAGTCACAGCAGCCGGCGAAGGGGCAACAGCCGCCTTGTTTGCTTACCAATATCTCAAATCGGCTAAAAAATAATTATGGGTTATTCAATAACCGGAGTAGCTTACCTGATTTTAACTATCACCACAGGTCTTTTGGCTTACCGCACTTTTCAGTATTGGAATAAGGAAAAAGATACGGTGGCTAAAATTTGGTTTTTTGCCTGTTTATCTCTTTTAGGTTTCACGCTTTTTAAAACTATTGTAGGGCTGTTTTTCGCCAAAGATCCTCTCTTTTTAAGATTATCAATCGATACCAGTTCTTTTTTTCAGGCTATTTCTTATTCAACTCTGATTTATTTTGTTTTTTATGTTAGGTTCTCCTCCAAAATATCTCCCTGGTGGGGAGCTGTTCCGGTATTCTTGCTGGGTATGGCCTCAACATTCACTTCCCTTAACGCGACTTTTAATCCTTTTATAGAAGAGAGCGGAGCCATTAACTGGGGAGTGCCGTCTTTTTTCTCCTCGTCCATAATTTTGAGGGCTATTCTATTTTTTATAGCCTTTGTCCCTGCGATTATTGTTTTGTTTGAGCAATTCCAGAAATCAGAAAATATATATGCCAGGAGAAAGGCTTTGGGATTCATCCTAGTTTTTTCTTTGGCTATAGTAATCGGATTATTTGATTTCCTGTTCATAAATCTTTTGAAACTAGACGCTATCTGGAGGGATATGGGCTCTGTAGCCCTGTGTATTCTCGTAATCATCGTTTTGCTTTCAACTTGGAAGAGGAATATTCCCGTAAAAATATGAAAAAATTAAATATCAAATCGTTAAAGGCCAGAAAAATTTTAGACTCAAACGGTAAGCCGACGATAGAAGCCAGGCTGTTTACGAATTACGGCGTTTTTTCTTCTTCTGTGCCGTCAGGAGAATCTACCGGAAAATACGAGGCCGTAGAGCTTAGGGACAAAGACGGGAAAGGAGTCTCAGACGCTATTGGGAATATTGAAAAAACTATATTTCCTATCTTGAAAGAGGCGGATGTTTCAAATCAGAAAAGGATTGATGAAATTTTAATAGGGCTGGACGGCACGAAAAACAAATCACGTTTGGGGGCAAATTCGATTCTTGCCACCTCAATGGTTTTTTGCCGAGCTGGGGCTGCCTCAAGAGGATTGCCTCTTTATCGCTACATTTCGGAAATGGCCGATAAAAAGTATGGCATGCCTAAGCCCTCTTTTAATATGATAGAAGGGGGAAGACATTCAAATAGCAGTTTGGCTTTTCAGGAATTTATGGTGGTTCCGCAAAAAAATCTTTTTAAAGAGAATCTAGAAGCAGGAATTAAAATTTACAAAAAATTAAAAGTAATTTTGAAAAGAAAATACGGGAGAAAAATTTCTTTGAGCCGAGAAGGAGCTTTTTCAGGGCCTTCGGATATATGTGAAGCGCTGGATTCCATAATGGAGGCCGGCAAAGGAGAAGATTTTAAAATAGCGATAGACGTTGCCGCTTCAAGCTTTTATCAAGGCGGTCTTTATAAAATAGGCGGTAAAGATGTCTCCAGAGAAGATTTAAAGATAATTTACCAGGACATTGCGTCCCGCTATCCAATTATTTCAATTGAAGATCCCTTCTTTGAAGAGGATTTTGAGGGAATGGCAGGATTAGACAATATCACGGTTTTCGGAGACGATATGACCGTTTCAAGTGTTGAGAGAATGAAGCTGGCTAAAGAAAAGAATACCTGCAGCGGATTAATTTTAAAACCAAACCAAATAGGAACCGTTTCTGAAACTTTGGAAGCGGCAAAATTGGCAGAATCTTTTAATTGGAAAATTATGGTGTCTAACAGGGCAGGGGAAACTAAAGACGATTTTATAGCTGATTTGGCAACAGGCATTGCTGCTAATTTTATTAAGTCTGGGGCTCCCTATCCTAAAGAAAGAATGGTAAAATACAATAGATTAAAGAGAATAGAAAAAGAGATATGTCAAAATTAATACTTTTAAGGCATTTTCAATCGCAGTGGAATTTGGAAAACAGGTTTACCGGCTGGGTTGATGTTCCCTTGGCAAAAAATATTGGAGAGAAAGTAAAAGAAGTCTCCCAGAAAATATCTGTTTTAAAAATAGATAAAATATATTCTTCGAATTTATTCAGAAACAAGGACAGCGTGGCAAAAGTGTTGGAAACAGAAGGCAAACACCTTGTCTTTATCAGTTTAGACAAGGGCAAAATGAGAAATTGGGGAGGGTTTTCAGGAAAAACAGACTATGTGCCCGTATATGTTTCAGACCTTCTTAACGAGAGATATTACGGCCAGTGGCAGGGCAGGGATAAAGACGAAATAAAAGAGGAATATGGCGAGGAGGATTTCAAATTATTGAGAAGGAGCTTCAGCGCAAGGCCTCCAGGAGGAGAAAGTTTGAAAGACGTTTCGTCCCGGGCGGTCCATTTTTTAAAAAGTTTCATTGAAAGGGATTTAAAGGAAGGTAAGAATGTTTTGGCGGTAGTAAGCCATAATTGTCTGAGGGCCCTGGCAAAACATATTGAAAAAATATCCGACAAAGACATAGCAGATTTAGAGATAGACGTCGGGAAAGCTGTTATTTACGAGTTTGATGACTTGCTAACGATGACGAAAAAAGAGTCCGTTTAAGCCCTTTACAAGAAGGCAAAAGTATGCTAGCATTAAAGGCGTAAAATAAATAAAAACATATGAAAAAATACATAAAATACGTTGTCATAGGTCTTGTCGCCGCAGGATTGATATCTGGCGGAATTTTCCTTTTTATTAAAAACCAGAATGCCAGCTCAAGCCAAGAAATGGCCCAAAAGGCGATAGACTATATTAATAAAAATCTTCTTGCTTCCGGGATGGCCGCTTCCCTGGTAGATGTTGTTGAAGAAAGCGGTGTGTACAAATTTAAGCTTAAAATAGGGGAAAACGAATACAATTCATATATTACGAAAGACGGCAAACTTTTATGGCCTGAAGATGCGATAAATATTGGAGCCACTAGCACTGCTCAGACGTCTCAGACCGGCCAGGAGTCCCCAAAGAGCGATAAAGTTGACGTTAAATTGTTCGTGATGTCTTACTGTCCTTACGGTTTGCAGGCTGAGAAAATGTATTTGCCGGTATACAACCTGTTGAAAGACAAAGCGGAAATGGGGATATATTTTGTAAATTATGCGATGCATGAAAAGCAGGAACTTGATGAAAATTTAACCCAGTATTGCATTCAAAATAATGAAAAGGAAAAATACTCGGCTTATCTCGGCTGTTTTGTAAAAGCCGGAGATTCGGCCGGATGTCTGTCTGAAGCCGGAATAAACAAATCAAAGCTTAATTCCTGCGTTTCAGAAACAGACTCGCAATACGGAGTCACTGCAGGATACAACGACAAATCAACATGGCTTTCGGGTCAGTACCCAGCCTTTAAGGTTAACGATGATCTTAATCAGATATACGGCGTGCAGGGATCTCCGACAGTAGTCATTAACGATACGGTTGTGGAAGTGCCAAATCGTTCTCCGGAAGCTTTTAAACAGATAGTCTGCAATGCTTTTAATACCGCACCCGAAGAATGTTCTCAAACTTTGTCAGCCGAAGCCGCTTCGCCTGGATTGGGAGAAAGCGCAAATTCCAACGGCGACAGTTCTGGAAGCTGCGAATAAATATTTCTATGACAGTGAAAGTTTATACCACTCCGTCTTGCCCTTACTGCTACACTTTGAAAGCTTTTTTAAAGGACAGGAACGTAGCCTTTGAGGACATTGACGTTTCTCAGGATGAAAAAATAAAAGACGAGCTGGTGAAGAAAACGGGCCAGCTTTCCGTCCCAATAGTCGACATTGACGGGGAGATCGTCGTCGGTTTCGACCGGGAGAAAATTTGTAAACTTCTCAAAATCAGTTAATTTTATGATAAAGATTGCCATAAACGGGTTCGGGCGTATTGGAAGGCCGGCTTTCAGGAGGATTTTAAATAATCATCCTGATTTGGAAGTGGTGGCCATTAACGATCTGACTGATACAAAAACTCTGGCCCATTTATTGAAATACGATTCTGTCTACGGCATTTACCAGAAGCCGGTCAAATTTACAGATAATGAATTACTGGTTGACGGAACAAAGACCGGGAAAAGCGTTAAGATTTTTGCCGAAAAGGACCCGTCAAAACTTCCCTGGAAAGAAATGGGAGTAGACGTTGTTTTGGAATGTACAGGGAATTTTACCGATTATGAAGGAGCTAAAAAGCATATTGAGGCCGGAGCAAAGTCGGTTATCATTTCCGCCCCTTCAAAAGACCCTGATAAAATCCCTTCATACATTTTAGGAGTTAACGAGGAGAAGTTTAATCCTAAGAAAGACAGTATAGTTGATATGGGATCCTGTACGACAAACTGTTTAGCTTCCGTGGCAAAGGTTCTTAATGACAATTTTAAGATCGTTAAGGGATTCATGTCTACCATTCACAGTTATACCAACGACCAGAAGATTTTAGATCTGCCTCACAAGGATTTGAGAAGGGCGAGGGCCGCGGCCTTAAATATTATTCCCACAACTACGGGAGCCGCTAAAGCCATAGGCAACGTTATCCCCGAATTAAAGGGGAAATTAGACGGCATCGCTTTCAGGGTTCCTACTGCCACTGTTTCTGTTTTGGATTTAATTTGCGAGTTAGGAGAAAAAACTACATCTGAAGAAGTCAACTTCGCCTTTAAAAAAGCAAGCCGTCAAAAAGAAATGGAAGGGATTTTGGGGATAGAGGACGCTCAGCTGGTTTCTTCTGATTATTCGGGGAACTCCTTTTCTGCCATTGTTGATGCTTCTTTAACTATGGCAAAAGATAATATTGTTAAAGTTGTTGCCTGGTATGATAACGAATGGGCTTATGCCTGCAGGCTGGCTGACTTTGCTGAATATATCGGGAAGAAGGCTTAATTCCTAATCAGTGTTTTTTATTCAAAGTTATCTTCAAAGGATAGCTTTTTTATTTGAAATTATGCATCCCGCGATCGGGAACCCTGGCAATTCTTCACTTCGTTCAAAATTATGATACAATAAGTGAATAATATGCAAAAGAGAGGAGACTCATACTATCCAAGCGAAGATTTCAAGAAGAAAGCCTGGGTAAATAACGAGAAGGTTTACAAAGAAGCCTCTAAGAATCCGGTTAAATTCTGGGAAAAGCTGGCTAAGGATTTGGTTTGGAGAAAAAAATGGAAGAAAGGGTTTGAACATAAAGCTCCGTATATAAAATGGTTTCTGGGAGGAAAGCTGAATATTACAGAAAGCGCTTTAGACCAGAACCTTAAGAAGAATAAGGAAAAGGTGGCTTTGATTTGGGAACCGGAGCCAGTCAGCGAGCAGGCGTTAAATCTGACTTACGGAGAGCTTTCAAAAAGAGTTTTTAAATTTGCAAATGGATTGAAAAAACTGGGGGTCAAAAAAGGGGACAGGGTTGGTATCTATTTGCCGATGGTTCCAGAAATAATAATTTCAATGTTGGCCTGCGCCAGAATCGGGGCGGTCCATAGCGTTGTTTTCTCCGCTTTCTCTCCTCAATCTCTGAAAGCGAGATTGCAGGATGCTGAAGCTAAAGTTTTGATAACGGCTGACGGATACTACAGGCGGGGCCAGGTCATGAACCTGAAGCAGAATGCCGATGAGGGGGCAAAGGAGACAAAAGTAGAAAGAATAATTATAGTTAAAAGGGCAAATAATGAAATTGTTTGGAATGAAGGCAAAGATATCTGGTATAGCGACTTGGTAAAAGATGAAAAGGATGTTTGTTTACCGGAGATAATGGATTCTGAAGACCCGATGTTCATTCTTTATACTTCAGGATCTACCGGAAAGCCAAAAGGAGTTTTGCATACCTGTGGAGGGTATGCCGTTCAGGCTAAATTTACCGGGAAATTAATATTTGATTTTCATAAGGAAGACGTTTTCTGGTGCACTTCTGATCCGGGTTGGATTACAGGGCACACATACACTATTTATTCTCCTTTAATTAACGAAGTTCCGACCTTGATGTTTGAAGGAGCTCCGGACTTTCCTTCTCCTGACAGGTGGGCCCAGATTATTGAAAAACATAAGGTAACCATTTTTTATACTGCTCCTACAGCCATAAGAATGTTTGAAAAATATGGGGCAGAGATTCTTAAAAATTATCCATTCGGGAGTTTGCGGCTTTTGGGTTCAGTCGGAGAACCAATAGATGAATCAGCCTGGCTTTGGTATTTCAACGAGGTAGGAAAAGGAAAATGTCCGATTATAGACACCTGGTGGCAGACCGAAACAGGAGGAATACTTATTACTTCTTTGCCTGGAGTCGGTCCTTTCAAGCCTTCTTTTACGGGAAGGCCGTTTCCCGGGATAAAAGCTGACATCCTAGACGATAACGGGAATCATTGCGAATCTGGCAAAGTCGGGAACCTAGTCATATTAAGCCCGTTTTCACCGGGGTTGCTTAGGGATGTTTATAAGAATCCTGAGAAATATTTGGAAACTTATTGGAGTAAATACGGCAAAGAGGTCTATTTCACCTCTGACGGAGCATACAGGGATGAAAACGGTTTAATTAGGATTATTGGCAGAGTTGACGATGTTATCAAGGTTGCCGGCCACAGGGTTTCAACTGGCGAGCTGGAAGCTGCAGTAAACGACCATAAGGAGATAAGCGAATGCGCCGTAGTCGGAATACCGGATCAAATCAAAGGAGAGGTTCCTGTCGTATTCGCCGTATATCTTGGGGCAAGACCAGCAGAAGACATTAAAAAAGAAATTGTTGGCGGAATTAGAAAAGAAATAGGGCCTATTTCCTTGCCAAAAGAAATTTATTTGGTTCCCGATTTGCCTAAGACGAGGTCAGGCAAAATCATGCGTAGAATATTGAGAAAATTATTTACCGGAGAAGATTTGGGAGATTTATCTACTTTGTCCAATCCTGAAGTTGTCGAGAAAGTAAAGTCATTAATTAAATAATATGAATAAATCATTGGTTTTAAAATTTTCTGAAATATCTAAAAATGATGTCGCTTTAGTCGGCGGAAAAAACGCCTCTTTAGGAGAGATGTTTTCTAATTTAGGCAAAAAAGGAATAAGCGTTCCTGACGGTTTTGCTACGACGAGCAAGGCCTTTTGGCATTTTTTGAAAGAAAACGAACTTTTACCTAAATTGAAGGCCGTGTTTAAGGAACTTGATATAAGGAATATTGAGTCATTAAAGAGGGTCGGAAAAAAATCAAGAGAGCTTATACTCCAGTCTAAATTTCCTGCTGACCTGGAAAAAGAAATATTAAAATCATATAGGATTTTATCCAGCAAATACAAAGAAAACAATACAGATGTCGCCGTAAGAAGTTCGGCAACAGCCGAAGATCTTCCTTCGGCTTCTTTTGCCGGCCTCCACGAGACTTATTTAAATGTCAGGGGAGAAAAAGAGTTATTGGATGCTATAAAAAAGAGTTTTGCTTCTTTGTTCAACGACCGGGCCATTTTTTACAGAGAAGAAAAAGGATTCAATCATTTTAAAATTGCTTTGTCCAGCGGGGTTATGAAAATGGTGAGGTCGGATTTGGGCTCTGCGGGAGTAATCTTTACTTTAGATACGGAAACCGGGTTCAAAGACGTCGTTTTGATTAACGGTTCCTGGGGATTGGGCGAAATGGTGGTTAAAGGCAAAGTCGTGCCCGACGAGTTTTTCGTCTTTAAAACGACTCTTAAGAAAGGATTTAAACCCATAATTTCAAAAACCTTAGGAACTAAAAAAGTGAAGCTCATATACAGCTCAAAAGAGACGAAAGAATTAGCGGTTTCCAAAAAAGATCGGGATAAGTTCGTGGTAAACGATGGAGAAATTTTACAGCTGGCTAAGTGGGCTTGCGATATAGAAGAACATTACGGTCAGCCCATGGATATTGAGTGGGCAAAGGACGGAAAGACGGGAAAACTCTTTATCGTTCAGGCCAGGCCCGAAACGATTCATACGGCAAAAACTAATCAAAGCTATACCAGGCATGTTTCAAAAGGAAAAAGCAACCCTATTTTGGAAGGGGAAGCTATTGGCTCAAAAATAGCCGTAGGCAAAGTGAAAATTATCCCTAATGTTTCTAAAATTAAGAATTTTAAACCAGGACAGGTTTTGGTAACTAAGATGACTGATCCGGATTGGACCAGTATTATGAAGCAGGCCAAGGCCATAATTACCGAAGAGGGAGGAAGAACCTGCCATGCGGCAATAGTTAGCAGAGAGTTAGGTATTCCTTGCATTGTGGGAGCAAGGCAGGCTACGAAGGTTTTGAAGGCGGGTCAGGATATTACCGTGGATTGCTCGGGCGGGCAGCGGGGCTCTGTTTTTGCCGGGCAGCTGGAGTTTAAAATTAAAAAGTACGATTTGAAGAGGATTCCCGAAACCAAGACAAAGATAATGATGAATTTGGGACAACCGGATTCAGCTTTCTCGAATTCATTTTTGCCAAATTCCGGAGTAGGGTTAGCCAGGGAGGAATTCATTATTGCTTCTAAAATTCAGATTCATCCTTTGGCTTTATATAATTTCAACAAGTTAAAAAGTAAATCTCTTAAAAAGAAGATTGAGGAAATTACAGTAGGTTATAAAGATAAAAAAGAATATTTTATATCTAAACTGGCAGAGGGGGTGGGGAAGATTGGAGCTGCTTTTTACCCAAAACCCGTGATTGTCAGGTTTTCTGATTTCAAAACCAATGAATATGCCCAGTTGCTGGGAGGGGATCTTTTTGAATCCAAAGAGGCTAATCCCATGATCGGCTGGAGGGGAGCTTCAAGGTATTATGATGAAAAATTCAGACCGGCTTTTGAAATGGAGTGCAAAGCGTTAAAGAGAGCAATAGAAGTTTTCGGCTTAAAAAATATCTGGGTCATGGTTCCTTTCTGCAGGACAGCTGAAGAGGGAAAGAAGGTTCTTGATTTGATAAAGAAGTTTGGCTTGGAAGGAAACGGATTGAAAAAAATAGTTATGTGCGAGATTCCTTCAAATGTGGAGTTGGCAGAAGATTTTCTGGAGATTTTTGACGGTATGAGTATAGGCAGCAACGATTTAACACAGTTGGCCTTGGGGTTAGACAGAGATTCAGCTTTGATCTCCCATGTCGGAGACGAAAGGAATAAAGCGGTGAAAGAGATGATTTCAAAAGTAATCAGGGTTTGTAAAGAGAAGAAAAAGTACTGCGGTATCTGCGGCGAAGCGCCGAGCTCCTTCCCGGAATTTGCCGAATTTCTGGTGGAAGAGGGGATTGAATCAATGTCTTTGAATCCTGATACGGTTATTCAAACTACGCTTTCTGTCGCTAAAAAAGAAAAACAATTAAAAAACAAATAATATGTTTGATGTAATAACTTTCGGTTCAGCCACCCAGGATTTATATGTAAAATCCAAGAAATTTTTGCCGGTTTTGAATAAGGTGTTTACTACAGGCAGAGGCATTTATTTTGAATATGGCTCAAAAATTGAAGCAGAAGATATTGTTTTTGCTTCGGGCGGGGGAGGAACAAATAGCGCGGCCGTCTTGGCAAAACTGGGGCTGAAAGTCGCTTACTGCGGAATGGTCGGGAATGATTGTTTTGGTAATTCGATAATAAAAGAGCTGGATAAATTTAAAATTAATACTGATTTTATAAAAAAAACCGGCAAGAAACCCACTAATATCTCTGTTTTTTTGACTTATCCCGGGAAAGACAGGACGGTGTTGGTTTACCGCGGAGCTTCGGATATTCTTTCTAAAAAAGACATTCCGTGGCAGAAGATAAAAAATGCGAAGTGGTTTTATCTTGGCCCTTTTGCGGGGAAATTGGCAAATTTAACAGAAGACTTAGTGAATTTTGCCAAGAAAAATAATATTAAAGTGGCTTTAAACCCGGGATACAATCAATTGACTTTACCTCAGCCGATTTTAAAGAGAATATTGTTTAAAGTGGATATTTTAATTCTAAACAAAGAAGAGGCTTGCCTCCTTTCAAAAATTTCTTATAAAAAAGAAAAAAAGATATTCGGCAAGCTTGACAGGTTAGTTTCGGGAATCTGCATAATGACAAAAGGAGGGCAAGGCGTGGTAGTTTCTGACGGAACATATCTATATCGTGCACCTTCTCTGGGTTTAAAAGCAGTCGACAGTACAGGAGCCGGAGATACTTTTGGAGCTAGCTTTGTGGCGGGCATAATGGAGAAAGACGACATAGCTTACGCCATACAGCTGGGAATGGCAAATTCTGCCTATAATATCGTTAAATTTGGAGCCAAAGAAGGCATACTAAGAAAGGGCCAATCTTGGCCAAAGGTTAAAGTATCAAAAGAATTATGCTCTGGCGGGAAATGCCAAACTAAAATATGACGATCAGAGATTATTTTAAAAAGGCGCAAAAGGAAAAATGGGCCATAGGCCAGTTCAATATTTCAAACCTTGAGGCCTTAAGGGCAATAGTTAAGGCTTCCCAAAGTTTGAGAAGTCCGGTTATTATCGGAACTTCCGAAGGAGAGAGTAAGTTCATAGGCTTGAGGGAAGCGGTGGCTTTGGTTTCTTCTTTTAGGAAGGAATACGGGCTTCCTATCTTTTTGAATCTTGACCACGGCAAGGATTTAGATTATATTAAAGAGGTTATCGATTTAGGTTATGATGCGGTACATTTTGACGGTTCAAAACTGGAATTAGAGGAGAATATAAGGATAACCAAGAAAGTGGAAGAATATGGCCGTAAAAAGAAGATTTTTATTGAAGGAGAAGTGGGGTTTATAAAGGGAACTTCTGAGATATTAAAGGAGATTCCAGAGATAAGGGATGAAGATTTGACCAGCCCGGAAGAAGCGCTTAAATTTATTAAAGAAACAAAAGTAGACAGCTTGGCCGTAAATGTCGGGA
>Ga0172371_10005432_pt1 | contig 18873 bp, 18 predicted proteins | sample Lak12m_FD_114543 | JGI IMG/M metagenome (GOLD analysis project Ga0172371, IMG submission 114543) | Freshwater microbial communities from Kabuno Bay, South-Kivu, Congo - kab_022012_12m | ecosystem: Environmental > Aquatic > Freshwater > Lake | place: Democratic Republic of the Congo: South-Kivu...
CGTGTCGGCCCGGAAACGAAGGGTGCAGAGGCAGGGCGCACGGAGCGAAGCGACGGAGCGCCGACGTAGGGGAGACTTCGACCTTCGGCGGGCCCCGCTAGCGCTCGGTCCGCCCTACGGAGAGTCGAACGGCTGATGGGGCCCGCCACATGCTGTCAAGCCCACGGGTTGCGACCCGTGGGCTTCTTGTTTTGTCAATGGAGCAGGGCCAACACCCCGAGAAACGCCATCCAAGCCAGGAGCAAGAGCCCGGTGATCGCCAGGAAGAACCGGCTGGGCCGCGGGGGATCGGGCATTGGGCCGGGACGCCCGGGCGCAATCTCTCTTGGTCCGGCGTCGGCCGGACGTCGGTGTCGCTCGGTCGAGTTCTTCTTAGAACGGCCCACGGCAAGGTCGGGAGCTACTGCTCCGGCAAGGTGATGCGGAACTCCTGCTCAAACGCGGCGTCGAAATCGTAGACGTTGTCGAAATCCTCGCGGCGATCGTCCTTGGTCTTCCGCATGTGACCGATGCGGATGAGGTTGAAGACCAACTCGCCGAAGTCGCTCGTGGCGGAGATGCCCCACGAATTGAGCACGGTCTTGGCCATGAGACCGTATTGGCGCAGGGCGTAGTGTCGGATTGCCTCGCAAAGCTGCTGGCCGGAGACGTGCCGCTCGGCTTTCTGTTGTCCGGCCAGTTCCTCGGAGGTCTGGGGCCTCTCGCTCACCTGCGGCGTGCCCATCTTCAATTGCTCCTGGGCGAAGTTCAGGGCCTCCCAGACGAACTGATAGGCCTCGGCCGGATAGCGACGATCCTGTTTGAGCAAGTCGAAGAAAGCCTTTTGAGGATTGGTCATGGGCCCTCGTTTCGTGCGGGTTCGCGGGGACGCTGGGCTTCCAGCAGGGTGGCCTCCGCCACGTCGACCAGCCGGCGGCGGCGGTCTTCCGTCTCGACCACGAGTTCCCCCGCCAGGATCTCATGCCCCACGACTCTCGCCGGCCCTTCGGGGGTCTGCACCCGCGAGCCGATCGGCGGCAACTCCTTCTGCATCTTCTCGTACATGTCGTATTCGTAGCGCAGACAGCACTTCAACCGCCCGCAACGACCGGAGATCTTCGTGGGGTCGAGGGTGGCCTTCTGGAGTTTGGCCATCTTCATGGAGACGGGCGGCATCTCGATCAGGTGTGTGTTGCAGCAGACCTCCTTGCCGCAGTCGCCGTAATCGGCCAGGAGCTTGGCTTCGTCGCGGACCCCGATCTGGCGCATCTCGATCCGCGTCTGAAACTCGCCGGCCAGCATTTTGACCAGCTCGCGGAAGTCGATCCGTCCCTCCGCCAAATAGTAGACGATGATTCGCTCCCCGCCAAAGAGGTGCTCCACGTCGACCAACTGCATCTCAAGGCCTAGCTTGGCAATGGAGCGGAGGCACACCAGGTACTCCTCCCGCTCCTGGTCGTGCATCCGCGACAGTTCGTGGGCGTCCTCGGGGGTCATCGCGCGGAGGATCTGCCCCTGGGTCTGGTCCTTGGGAGCGTTCTCCGATGGGGGGGCATGTTCGCAGAGCACGCACCCGGCCTCCAGTCCGCGATCGGTGCGCACGATGACGTTAACCCCCCGCTGGTACTGTTGCTCGCCGGTCGGCGCGAACAGGCCAACCAACCGCATGGCGCCGAACCGGACAATGTAATTGGGCATGGAACTTCGTGGCGTCTCGGACCGACGCGCGGCCTGGCACAGGATTATGGGATTCGGGCAGATCGGAAGGGCTTGCCTTCCAGGGGCCGGGCCGCACAGAATCCGTCTGCCTGGACAATATACCCGTGTAGGACGGCTTTTCAAGCCGTCCCGGCCGGGTTGAAGACCCGTCCTGCCGAGAGTTTCTAACGGAAACAGTCGGCCTCGATTTGGTAGACGAGCCCGCCCATGGCCTGATCGTTGGGATCGGAATGCACCGTGAACTCGCCGCCGACCCCGATTCGGTGGGTCGTGTACGCGATGGTGTGATGGCCGGCCAGTTTGACGCGAATCAACTCCGAAGGCCGCCGTTGGGGGGCGCAGAACTGGCACGTGCCGGGATCGTTGAGCAGGATGAACTCCCTGATTCCCGACGGGTACCGGCCGGGAGACATCCACCCCCACACAAATACCTTGCGCTTGTCGAGCATCTCGGCCGCTTCGGAAATCCTCAGGTCGGGGCGTTCGGGCGGCGGCTGGAGTTCCTTGTAGGAGACCAACTCGTAGCCCGGGGGGGTCTGGTTGAAGTAGGCGTACGTGAGCCGAGCGTACCCGCCGATCCAAAACGCCACCGAGAGAACGATCCCGGCCAGGGCCCAGTAGCGTCCCACGCTCTCCTCGGGATTGCGCCGGATCCTCCGCAAGGCTATCCAGCCCAGCACGATGCCAATGACCGGCACGACCGCCAGCGACCAATCGAGGAACGTTGCCGCCGAGAGGGCCCCGAAGACCACGCTGGCGACGGCGATCCCGCTGAGCGAGCGGTACGACGTCTCCACCGTCTCCTGCATCTGGACGGAATCGTCGCTGAGGATCGCGACGCGCTCGCTGGAAAAGTCGGATGGCGTGCTCATGCCACGAGGAGACTCATACCGCTAGGGGGACGAAATCAACGACTGGGCGACATCGGTCCGGTAGGCAACCACCGCCGGCAGATACCCCACCATGGCCGCCAAGGCAATCAGGCCCGGGATCAGGATCAACTCGCTCAACTGGAACTGCATCGGACTGACCGACACGCCGGTCTGTTCGGCGATCAGCGGCGCGAGCACCCCGGTGAGCCCGTGCCCGAGCACCAATCCGATTGCCCCGCCGCCGAGCGCCAGGAGGATCGACTCCAGCAACACCACCACCATGATCGTCGTGCGTCGGGCGCCCAACGCCCGGATGATGGCGATCTCGTGGCGCCGATCGCTCATCGAATTATAGATGCTCACCATGATCCCGATGCCGGCGACCACGACAATCATCACGGCCAGGATGAGCAGGATGAGCTGCACGTTGCCGACGATCCCCTCCAAGAGCCGGGCGATCTGCTCCGAGGGGGCCACGGCCTGGACGTCCAACTGCTTGTTGATGAGCTTTGGCAGGGCCACGCGCCGGGTGGCGACCATGTTCGGATTCACCACCACCAGAACCGCCGTAATCTCCTTTTGCTCATTGGGGATCTCGTCGTGGCCGTGGTGGCCGGCAGCCTCGCCGGCGTGCGCGGGCTTGCCGGCGGCATCGTGGTGGGCTTCCTTCTTCGCATCCTTTGCGTCGGCTTTCGCCGGCGGCTTCGAGTCCGCCTTCGCGCTGCTCTTCCCTTCGGCCTTCATGCCGGGCAGGGAGCGGTCGGCGTCGTCGGCCGGTTTCGTGTGGATGTGATAGAATCCCTCCATGTTCACGAAGATGGCCCGGTCGTTTGGGGTCCCGGTCGCAGCGAGGACTCCCACGACCTGGAACGGCTCATGCTCTTCGCCGCGATCGGCGGCCGAGCCGTGGACCGGCTTGAAGCTTTCGCCCACTTTCAGCCCGGTCTTGCGGGCCGCCGTGGCCCCGATCACAGCCTCCATGGGGGCGTCGTCCCGGAAATTGCGTCCCTCGGCCAACTCGTATTTCCGGCCGTCGAGATACTCCAGCCGGTCGAACATGTCGGCAGTGGTGCCGATGACCCGAAATCCCTTGAAATTGTCCCCCAGACAAATCGGGATCGCCAGTTGGATGTCGGAGGCGAACTGCCCGTTGACCAGCTCGTCGTACGCTTCGTACGACATGTTGCTGGGGACCTTGCCGAGATGGTAGACGGCGGTGAGCACCAACTCCAACGGGCTCCCCTTGGCCCCTACGATCAGGTCGTATCCTTGGGCCCCACGGCGAAACGACTGGTCGATGACCCCATGGATGACGATCACCGCCACCACGAGGGCCACGCCCATGGCCATCGAGAAGGCCGTGAGCGCGGAGGCCAACGCCCGTTGCTGAATACTACGCCAGGCAATCTTCCAAAGACTCATCGGCCGGCCCGTACGCGGTTGATCTGCTCCAGATACTCGATGCGCCCGAACTGTTCCGCCACCTCGGGGGCATGGGTGACGATGATCAAGGCGACCTTCTCCTCCTGGCACGTCTCGCGCAAGAGGTCGATGACCTGCTGCTGGTTGCCCACGTCGACGTTGGCGGTGGGCTCGTCGGCCAGGATCAACTGCGGCCGGTTCGCCAGGGCCCTCGCCACGGCCACGCGCTGCTGCTCGCCCACGGAGAGCATCGGCGGTTTGTGGGTCAGGCGATGCTCCAAGCCGACCCGCTTCAAAAGCGTCTTCGCCCGCTCGCGGTCGGGCCGAAGGCGGCCGAAAGTCATTCCGAGAAGGACGTTTTCCAGCGCGGTGAAACTCGGCAACAGATTGAACGTCTGGAAAACGTAGCCGATCCGCTCGGCGCGGAACTGGTCCACCTCCGACTCGGCCATCAGGGCAATGTCCCAGCCGTCGATCTTCACCCGCCCGGAAGTCGGACGACCAATCCCCGCGATGACGTGCAAGAGCGTGGTCTTGCCGCAGCCGCTACGTCCGACCATGACCACCTGCTCGCCGGCGTCAACGGTGAACTCGGGGATGTCGAGAATCGGCAGGGCGGTGCCGTCCGGCTGGGAGAACGACTTCGTGACGTCTTTTAGTTGCAGCAACATCGTCGGAGATAATTGCGTTCTGGTCCACCTGACCGGGGGGCAGAGGAGGCGATATCGCCCCTTCCCCCGAGATCCCGCCGCACCACATGCTTATTCTTACGAGGCGAAACGTTGTTCGGTTCGCCGTGAGCCCACCAGAGGCGCTGTCAGCAGGTACGGAGGGGGTGGAATATAGCCTTAAACAGGAGCAAACGGAGGGAGCAGAGAGTTCGTCTCCCTATATTCCTCGCCTCCGTTCCCTCTGTTTCCTCCTGTTCAGCCTTCCCGCCTACCGCCTCCGCAGGGCCCGTTGGATCTCGCGGCGGGCGTCGGCCTGTTTCATAGCTTGGCGCTTGTCGTGCCGCTGCTTCCCCCGGCAAAGCCCCAAGAGGAGCTTGGCGCGGCCCTTCTTGAAATACATCTTCAGGGGGACGAGCGTGAGGCCCTTTTCCGTGGCCCGGGCGGCGAAACGCTTGACTTCGCGGCGGTGGATGAGCAGTTTCCGAGGTCGCCGCGGGGGGTGGTTGAACTGGTTGGCTTGGGTGTACTCCGGGATATCGCACCCGATGAGCCAGAGTTCCCCCTCCTTGAGTCGGGCATAGGACTCGTCGAGCGACACCTTCCCGATGCGAAGGCTCTTCACCTCGCTCCCCAAGAGCACCAGGCCACATTCCAAGGCATCGAGCACCAGGTAGTCGTGCTGGGCTTTGCGGTTCTGGCACACCAACCGCTCGTTGTCGTGCTCCGTGTCGGGGGCTTTCTTGCCGGGTTTCGCTGCCGTGACCGATCTCCTTCGCTTCTGACGCGATTGGGGCCGCTCGGGTTGCCGGCCGACTGGGCGGCCACCGCGAATCACAAGCCGTCGCGAGCATCCTTTCTTTTACCCTTCGCAAGGTCCGATCTCAAGCGGTCCGGTGATCGGGCGAGGCAATCCGGGTACAATGATGCTTCCCGCGGCACGAGTGCCGCGGCTAAACCATGCGGGTCCACTCCCAACTCCCAACCCCAACTCCCCATGTCCTCGACGCCCCGAAAGCTGCCGCGATGGCTGAAGCGAAACGTCCCCAAGGGGGGCGGGCAGCGCTGGACGGCCCAACTCCTCGACGAGTTGCGGCTGGAGACGGTGTGCGAGCATGCCAAGTGCCCTAACCGCATGGAGTGCTACGCGAGCAAGACGGCGACCTTCATGATCCTGGGGGACGTATGCACGCGAGGGTGCGGATTTTGCAGCGTGGCGAAGGGCCAGACGCGGCCCCTCGACCCCGACGAGCCCCATCGCGTGGCCGAAGCAGCCGCCCGCCAGGGGCTGCGGCACGTGGTCATCACCTCGGTCACTCGGGACGACCTGCCTGACGGCGGCGCCGAGCACTACTGCCGCACGGTGGCGGCGGTCCGGGCCGCCACGGGCGCGACGGTCGAAGTCTTGCCGTCCGACTTTGCCGGCAACGCGGACGCGGTCGACCGGCTCATTGCCGCGGGGCCCGAGGTCTACAACTACAATACGGAGACCGTGCCGCGGCTCTACCGCCAGGTCCGCGGGCCCGAGGCCGATTATCGCTGGACGCTGGAGATCTTCCGTCGCATCCGTCGCATCGACCGGGCGATTCGCACGAAGACCGGCTTGATGCTCGGGCTGGGCGAGACAAGGGACGAACTGTTCGACACGCTGGCCGATCTCTTGGACGCCGGCTGCGAGATGCTCACGCTCGGGCAGTACCTCCAACCCGCCGCGCACTGCCTCCCGGTGGTTCGCTACCTGCCCCCCGCGGAGTTCGACGCCCTGGGAGATTCGGCCCGCCGCATGGGCTTCCGCCTGGTGGCTAGCGGCCCCTTCGTCCGCTCGAGTTACCACGCGGCGGAAATGATGAAGGACGCGGAGACACGGAGATGCGGAGACGCGGAGACGCGGAGATAGGAGTTGGGAGTTGGGAGTTGGGAGAGAAGCGAAGAATTCTCCGCGCCTCTCCCCTTCTCCCCTTCTCCCCTTCTCCCCCTCTCCGCGTCTCTCCCTCTCCGCGTCTTGCTTCGCGCCGGCCGGGCGGTACAATCGAGGCGCTCGCCTGGGACAGCCTGCATGAACTTGAAGCACGAAACTGAAGGAGTGTCGCCATGAACAAGCCAGGACGTGGAGCCGGTGCGGCCTTGGCCGCGGGTCTGACCATTGCCCGAAGCGCCCATGCCGCCGGGAGCGACGTGGTGCGAATCGCCCTGATCGGCTGCGGAGGGCGCGGCACCGGCGCCGCAGTGAACGCCTTGCGCACCAAGGCGAACGTGAAACTGGTGGCCATGGCCGACGCCTTCAAGGATCGTCTGGACAACTGCCTGCGGGCCGTCAAGTCGCAATGCCCCGACAGGGTCGACGTGCCCGACGACCGCAAGTTCACCGACCTGGACGGGTACGAGAAGGCGATTTGCTCCGACGTCGACCTGGTGCTCCTCTGCACGCCGCCGGGGTTCCGCCCCCGCCAGTTCGAGACCGCCGTGAAGGCCGGCAAGCACATCTTCGCCGAAAAGCCGCTGGCGACCGACGCCCCGGGCGTGCGCCGCATCACGGCGGCCAACGCGGAGGCCAAGAAGAAGGGACTGTTCGTGGCCGTCGGGCACCATCTCCGCCACGAAGTGAAGCACAAGGAGATCATGAAGCGGGTCCACGAGGGGGCGATCGGCAAGATCATGTTCATGCGGATCTACTTCAATTCAAGCGGCGTTTGGGTCATGCCGCGGCGCCCGGGGCAGACCGAGATGCAGCACCAGGTCCGCAACTGGTACTATTTCACCTGGCTCTGCGGCGATCACATCGTCGAGCAGCACGTCCACGACATCGACGTGGCCAACTGGTTCGTGAAGGACCAGCACCCGGTGCAGGCCAATGGGATGGGCGGCCGCCAGGTCCGCGTGGGCAAGGATTACGGCGAGATCTTCGATCATCACTCGGTCGAGTTCGAGTACGCCGACGGCACGAAGCTCTTCAGTTTCTGCCGGCACATCCCCGGCTGCTGGGACAGTTTCGCCGAATACGCCCACGGCACGGAGGGCCATGCCGACGTCCAGGGCCACGGCCACAGCATCCTCTGCGTCAACGGCCAGCCCCCGAAACGATGGGAGCGCGGCCCGGACGGCCACCAATTGGAGATGGACGACCTCTTCGCCGCCATCGCGGCGGGGAAGCCGTACAACGAGATCGACAGGTCCATTCAGAGCACGATGACCGCCATCCTCGGGCGCATGGCGACCTACTCCGGCCAGGTCGTGAAATGGGACGACGCGATCAAGTCGAACCTGGACCTCGCCCCCGGACGTCTCGCGTGGGACGCCCAGCCGAAGTCGCTCCCCGGCCCCGACGGAATCTATCCCTGCGCCGTGCCGGGGGTGACGAAGGCGTGGTAGAGATAGGCCCTGCTGAGGTCCGATATTGAGCCCATCGCTCTTCTCTCTCGCCGGCGTGATCCATTGCTACGGTCGGACGTGCGCGCTCGCCGACGTGTCGCTGGAAGTTGCCGGCGGGGCGATCGGGCTCATCGGGCGGAACGGGGCGGGCAAATCGACGCTGATCCACATCCTGCTTGGCCTGTTGCGTCCCACCGCGGGGCGCGTGCGGGTGTTGGGCCATGCCTTGCCTGCTGGGGCCGTGCGGCTTCGCGGCAAGGTGGGATTCATGCCGGAGCGCGACGCCTTCGTGCCCGGTCTGACGGGCATCGAGTACGTGGCCCTGGCCGGCGAGCTGTGCGGCATGTCGCGGCGGCACGCCCTCCGCCGCGGGCACGAGGCACTCTTCTGGCTCGGCCTCGAAGAGGCCCGCTACCGGCCCCTGGAGCAGTATTCCATCGGGATGCGACAGCGCCTGAAGCTGGCGGCCACGCTGGTCCACGATCCCGACGTGCTGCTCTTGGATGAGCCGACTTCCGGCCTGGACCCCGAAGGCCGCGCGGCCATGCTCGACGTGCTCCGCGTGCTGGCGGCCCGGCCGAACAAGTCGCTCGTGCTCTCCAGCCACCTCTTGGGCGACATCGAGCGGGTCTGCCAGACGGCGATCATTTTGAATGAAGGGCGGATCGTGGGCATGGGACGCATCCCCGAGCTCCGCGAAGCGCCGCGGCGGTGCTACCGCATTCGCTGCGAGGGAGACGAAGCCGGGCTCTTGGCCGAGCTGAAAGCCCAGGGGGTCGAAGTCCAGGCGGGCGGGCGCCCGGGGGAGTTTCGGGTGAGCGTGCCCGAGGGGTGGTTGAATCGCAACTTCTTCGCGGCCGCCAGCCGTGCCCGGGCACTCCTGACCGGCCTGGAGCCCGAGGAAGAGGACTTGGAGGCGGTGTACTATCGCCTGGTCGGATTTCGCGATGGGAAGATATCGTCTGACTCTTTGGCGAAATGAAGTGAGTGTAAGAAAAGGGAAAAAGGGGGAAAAAAAGGAAGAAGCAAGGATAACGATCTGCTGGTCAGCGGTGAGGCACACGAATACTCCCCTTCTCTTCCTTTCCTTCTCCCCCCTCTTTTCCTTTTTCCTTTCTTACACTTCATGCGACCTCGGACGGCTGGAACCTTGTGAAACGATGAACGACGACACCCATATCGAGTTGGCCGGCTACTGCGCCTGGTCTGGGCGTCTCCGCCCGGGGTGGCTCTCGACCTGGCCGATCGCGCGCACCGGGCTTGACCTGGTGTTTCGGCGGAAGCTCTTTTGGCTCCTGCTCGGTCTGGGCCTGCTCCACTTCCTGTTCCTCTTCGCCACGATCTACCTGAAGGCCCAGATTCGGGTGCAGAACCCCTCGGTGAATCGCTTCGTCGACACGATGCTCAAGTCCGTGGCCGGGGCCGGCCGCACCTATCGCGATTTCATGACCGCCCAGGGGACCGTCACCATGCTCCTGCTCGCCTTTGCCGGAGAGATCCTGGTGGGAAACGATTACCGGCAGGGCGGGCTGGTGTTCTACTTGTCGCGGCGCGTGGCGCGGCGGCACTACGTCGTGGGCAAGCTCTTGAGCATTGCCCTGCTGGTCGAGCTGACCACGGTCCTGCCGGCCTTGATCCTGTACTTGGAATACGGCCTGCTCACCGAGTCGATGAGCTACTTCGCGGAGAACACGCGGATTCTTTGGGGTATCTTGGGATACGGCCTGGTGATGGCGGTGACGCTCAGCCTGCTCCTGTTTGCCCTGGCGGCGTGGCTGCCGAGGACCGTGCCGCTGGTCATGGCCTGGTCGTGCATCTTCCTCTTGTTGCCGGCGTTCGGGGCGATCCTTCGCAGCGCGTACGGCGACCGTCGCTGGCTGCTGATGGCCCTCTGGCGCGACATGCGCCTGATCGGCTCGTGGTGCTTCGGGGCGTTGGAGTCCGGGCGGGATTCGCCGCTGCTGGTCGGGTCGATTGCCGTGGTCTTGGCGGTCTGCGCGGCCTCGGCCGTGGCCATCCTCCCCCGCGTGCGGGCGATCAAGGTGGTAGCATGAACGCACCCTTCACGATCGCCGCCTCCGGCCCGTTGACCGAGTTCACCGCGGTCTCGAAATGGTACGGCCCGGTGATCGCCCTGAACGACGTGACGCTCCACCTGGGGCCCGGAATTACCGGGCTGGTGGGCCCCAACGGCGCCGGAAAGAGCACGCTGATCAAGCTGCTCACCGGCCAGTTGCGCCCGAGCCTCGGCCGGGTGCGGATCCGCGGGCTCACCGCCTGGTCGGCTGCGGCGAAAGCGTGGATGGGGTCTTGCCCGGACGTGGATGCCTTCTACGACGAGATGTCGGGCCGGGCCTTCGTGCGGATCATGGCCCGGCTCCACGGTTTCCCCGCGCGGCTCGCCGCCGAGCGGACCGAAGAAGTCCTCGGCCAGGTCGGCATGGCGGAGCGGGCCGACCGGCCCCTGGGCTCCTACTCCAAGGGCATGCGGCAGCGGATCAAGCTGGCCCAAGCCCTCGTCCACGATCCCGAGCTGCTCGTGTTGGACGAGCCGCTCAATGGCGTCGATCCGATCGGCCGCGCGGAGCTGACCGTCCTGTTCCGGCAGTTGGCGGCCGGCGGCAAGGCGATCCTGTTGTCCAGCCACATCCTGGAGGACATGGACACGCTGGCCGATCGGATCGTGTTCCTGAGCCGCGGCCGGATCCTGGCCTCCGGTTCGCTGGCGGAGATCCGGGCGTTGCTCGACGACCATCCGCTGAAGGTCCGCATTGGCGCCAGCCGCCCCAGGGAACTGGCCGCGCGACTGCTCCGCTCGGAGCTCGTGCTGGCCGCGGAGCTGGCGGGCGACGAGGTGGTCGTGCAGGTCCGCCGCCCCAAGCGCTTCTTCGCGTCGTTGGCGGAGATCGTGATCGAGGAATCCTACGACGTGGAGCGTCTTCAAGTGATCGACGCCTCCACGCAAGCCGTGTTCGATTACCTGGTGAACTGGAACCCATGAAAACGCCCGCCGCCTACCGATCGAGCCTGACCGGCCATATACGCGGGTCCGCGGTGCTGGCGCTGGTTTCTTTGCGGCGGATGGTCCGCTCGCGGCAGAGCGTGGTCTGCGCGCTGTTGCTCGTGTCGGCCGGGTTGGCGGCGGCGGCCTGGTCGCTTCGCCATGCGCCGGTCGTTCAGGAGTTCGTCAGCGAGGTCCTGCTGCCGGTCTACGTTTCGTTTCTGCTGCCGATGTTCTCTCTGTGCTGTGCCACGCCCAGCATTGCGGCGGACCGCGAGGAGCAGACCCTGGTCTACCTGCTCGCCACGCCGCTACCCCGGCCGATGGTTTGCGTGGCGAAGTGTGCCGCGTCGCTCGCGCTGGCCATGGCCTGGACCATGGCGACGTGGGCCGTGCTGACCTGGTTCGCCGGTCCCGCCGGCAGGGCCGTGTTTTGGCCCTTCTGCCCCGTGGTCTTCTGGTCGACCGTGGCCTACGTCGGCCTGTTTCACCTGTTCAGCGTGGCGCTGCGGCGGGCAACGGTCGTGGCGTTGGTCTATGCCCTGTTCCTCGAGACTCTCCTGGGCAACATGCCCGGCATCGCCAAGCGGGTGGCGATTTCCTTCTACACGGAGTGCATGATTCTCGACGCCGGCGCCAAGTTGGGGCTCTCTCCGACGGTTGGGCGGGAGCCGGAACTGCTGCTACCGGTCTCGGGTGACGTGGCCTGGACGGTGTTGTGCGCGCTGGGATTCCTCTTCTTCGCCGCAGGCGTGTGGAGGTTCTCGCGAGAGGAATATGCGTGAGACACGATGAGGATTAGACACGGGTTCATTCGACTGAGGATTGCAGGGCTTCGCGTGCTCCAAGGCGACGCCCTGCCACGCCGGAGTATGACGCCTCTTCTCTGTTCTTGCCCGCGCCGCTGTCCCAAGGAACGGCAGATCGAACCGAGATCCAGGCACGCGACTCTCGATCGGCGGTTCGGTCGGCAACAGAGAAGAGGCACTATACTTGGGTAGCATCTCCAATCGATTTGCCACGGCCCTGCTCTTGCTCTCGACGCCCGCCGCTCTCGTCTGCGTTCGAGGCGACGAGAGGAAGGGGCCCAATGCGACGGTCCCAGAGACGGCGGGCTCGATGCCCGGCTGGGCCAAGGCCGCCGGAGCGCCGCTGTGGAGTTTTGCCTGGGTGAGCGATCTGCACTTGGACGAGTCGCGGCGGGAATTCGCCGCCAAGGCGTTCCGCCACATCGACGAGGAGTTGAAGGCCCGGTTCGCGCTATTCACCGGCGACAACAACGCCATCGCGGCCGCCCCCGCCGCTGCCGGCCCGCCCGAGCCGCTCGGAGTGCGCCGGCAACGGTTTTTCAAGGCATTCTTGCAGGATCGCTTGAAGACGCCGCCCGTGGTCATCCCGGGCGACGACTGGCCGGAGGGATTCGACCGGGTGTTCGGGGCCAAGCAGTACAGTTTCGACTACGGCGGGCTGCACTTCCTGCTCCTCGCCCCGGACCGCACGTTCCACGGCCAGGGGATGGAGGGGCTGTCGGTCTTCGACGAGCCGACCTGGACGTGGATTCGTGAGGACCTGGATCGCAGCCGCGAAGACCCCACGGTGCTGGCCATCCACGAACCGTTCGTGCCGTGTACGTTCTTGGACGCCCCGCGGCTCCGCACGCTGGTGGATCGCTATCCCAACGTCATCGCCGCGCTCCAAGGACATCTCCACGTCGACCTCGAGTTCCGATCGAAAGACCGGACGTATCTCGTAGCCCCCGCCCTGGGGAAGACCTCGCCGCCGGGCATGAAGCTGATCCACGTTCACCCCGAGGTGCTCATCGTGCGGACGATCCAATACGACAAGTCCGCCGGGCGGTTCGCCGCGACCGACCGCTGGCAAAAGATACCGATTCCCAAACCGCAGCGGGGCAAGCCGGCCAAGCCCCCGGAACCCGGCTTCGCGATGCGCAACTACCATTGCGTGGCCCCGCACCCGCACATCGACGATCCCGCCCTGGCCGGCCGCAAGGGCGAACTGTGGAAGGCCATCCGGGAGAGCCTTGGCTCCGATGTACTGCTCTGGCACTGACCAGATTGGGATGGCTCGCCCGGTCGGACGCGGGCAGTGAGCGTCCATTGCCGATTACCGGGACGAGGATTACCATAGGGCTACAAGGGGCTATTGCTCGAGGAGGCACGAATGAAGGTTCTAGGCATTTCCGGCAGTCCGCGCCCGGCGGGAAACACCGATATCCTGGTGAAGCTGGCCCTCGAAGTCCTGGCGAAGGAGGGGCTCGAGACCGAGTTCCTCTCGCTGGCCGACCGGCCGATCAAGCCGTGCATGGCGTGCCGGGGGTGCGTCAAGGCCGAGGGGTTTCGCTGCGTCCAGAACGATCCGGCCTTTGAAGGGATCGTCGAGCGGTTCATCGCCGCCGACGGGATCCTCGTCGGCTCGCCCGTTTATTTCGGCTCAGCCACGCCGCAGACGATGGCCCTCTTGGATCGCGTGGGCTACGTGGCCCGGGCGAAAGAGAACTTCCTCCGCCGGAAGGTGGGCGCGGCGATCGTCGTGGGCCGCCGGGCGGGACAGAACTTCACCTTCGCCCAACTCAACTACTTCTTCCTCATCAACGAGATGATCGTGCCGGGGTCCTCGTACTGGAACGTCGCGATCGGCCGCGACAAGGGGGAAGTCCACAACGACGCCGAAGGATTGGCCACGGTCCGCACCCTGGCGGCCAACATGGCGTGGCTGATGAAAAGGCTCGCTCCGTAGTGATTGGAGACAGACTGTAGGGTGGTTCGAGCGCAGCGAGCCCCACCAATCCAGCGATTGCCCTTGTCCAAGATGCCTACCCAAACCCACCCACCGCTGAGCTCCTTCGCCGACTGGATCCGGGCGACCGACGAGCACTCCGCCGAACGTATCCGGTTGGCCGAGCAGGCGGAGGCGGCCCTGGCGGACCGGCAGGCGGCCCCGTCGGTCGAGTGTTTGCGCTTGGCAGACCGGCTGGAGCGGTGGCGCTACCAGCACCTTGCCCGGCGGGCCGGATCGCTGAGGCCGGACGATCGCCGGCTGGTCGACGCCCTCGATTTGGCGGCCAATGAATTGGCGGCTCGCCGGTCACGGCCACCTCGGTCTCCCCGGGGCGCTCTCGAAAACGCCTCAAGCGACGACGCCCTGGACGAGGCTGTGGAATGCCTCGATCCGGCCGTCGATCTGGCGGCGATCAGCGAGCGGGCCGCTGCGATGACCCGGGAGCATTTTGGGGCCCGCCGAGCGGGCCAATCGTCGGTGCCGCCGCGGTGGCGGATGCTCCTCTACGCCCCGCTCTACCTCTCGAACTTCTGCACCAACCACTGTGTCTATTGCGGATTCAGGCACCCGAATCCCGTGGAGCGGAAGCATCTAAGCGTCCGCCAAGCGCTGCGGGAGGCCGAGGTCCTCATCGGTCGCGGATTCCGCCATATCTTGCTGGTGGCCGGCGATTTTCCCCGTTTGACCCCGGCCGAGTACTATGCCGAGATCCTCCGGGAGCTGCGAGCCCGGGACGTGTCGCCGGCGATCGAAATCGCCCCGCAGAGCACCGCTTCCTATGCCGCGCTGGTCGAGGCCGGGGCTTGCGTGCTCACGCTCTACCAGGAGACTTACCACGAAGAACTCTACGCCCTCTATCACCCGCGAGGGAGCAAGGTGTCGTTCGACTGGCGTCTGGAGGGATGCGAGCGGGCGGCGGAGGCGGGGATGCCGCGGATCGGGTTGGGGATCCTCCTCGGGTTGGCCGATCCGCGCGAAGACCTGATCGCCATGATGCGTCACGCCCGGTATCTCATGGATCGATTCCCGAAGCGGACGTTCGCCTTCAGCCTGCCGCGGATTCACGACGCCCCGGCCGGTTTCCGCGCCCCGTTTACCGTGGACGACGACACGTTTGTGCGGATGTACTGTGCCTTGCGGATCGCGTTTCCCCCGGCGGAACTCGTTCTTTCCACCCGCGAGGAGCCTGCGTTGAGGAATCGGCTGGCGACGATCTGCATCACCCAGATGAGTGCGGGAAGCTGCACGGCCCCGGGCGGTTACGAGGAATCGGAAGGCGCGGCCCGTGCCGGCGAGCAGTTCCCCGTGTGCGACCGGCGATCGCCCGCCGAGGTGGCCGCCTGGCTTCAGAGCGCCGGCTTCGAGCTCGCCTGGCAGACAACCTAAAGCCGCGACCGCGATGCAGCACGATCCGATCTTGCACGTGGTTCTCTATCAACCGGAGATCCCGGCGAACACAGGGGCCATCGGTCGCACCTGTGTGGCCGTGGGAGCGAAGTTGTGGCTGGTGCGGCCCCTGGGCTTCCGCCTCAACGACCGGCAGATGCGTAGGGCCGGGCTGGACTACTGGGAGCACTTGGCGTGGGAGGCCGTGGAGGATTGGGAAGCCCTCGTCCGGCGTCTGCCCGACGCCGCGCACAAGCCGTGGCTGCTCACCAAGTCGGCGCAGACCGCCTACACCGAAGCGCAATTCGAGCGGGCCGACATCCTCATCTTCGGCAGCGAGACCCGCGGACTCCCCCCGTCGCTCCTGGGGGCACACTCAAACCGGCTGCTTTCGATCCCCATGCGTCCGGAAGCGCGGAGCCTGAACCTTTCGGTTAGCGCAGGGATTGTGGTTTACGAGGCCCTGCGCCAGATCCATGCGGGCCGTCGCTGAGGACCACGGCTTCCGATTCGGGAAAATGGACCCTTCGCGCCGATGACACTCTTGCAAGGCCCGTTGCCGCAGTGTACCGTTGAGGCAGGCGGTTCATGAATCTGGGCTGATTGGAGAGAGAATCATGACACGCTGGCCTGTGTCGGTTTTTCTGGGAGTATCGGCGGTTCTGGCCCTCCTGGGGACCAACCGGACCGTCAAAGCCGAGGACTCTGAGGCGGAAGGGGCGGCCGAGGCGCCTCAAGCGACGCGGGGCGCCGCAACCTATGCCCGGCCCGGGTACTCTCTCGGCTACGTGAGCGGCCATGCGTACGTTGTTCCGTCCTATCGGGCCTATCGGCGTGGCCCTTGGGCCGCGGCGGTCGGCGTGTACGTCGGCCCACGATCCGCCTCCGCCGCGATCTTCGCCCCGTGGGGGTCGATTCCCGCGGCTTTCTACGCCGCGAGCATCCCGCTACCCTACCGGACCCCGCGGCCAGACGATTATGCCGGATACCCCTATGGTAAGGGGGTGACTGCCTATCGCCCACAGACGGGACCGGACTCGGTGGAGCCGCCCACAACCGGGCCGACCCCATCGCCTGACCGGCCCACGGTAGCGGCCGGGGCTGAGCCGGCAACCGATCCGGAGGCGATTCCCGCCCCGCAGCCGGTGGATGTGCCGAGCTCGGCCGGTTCGCCTGCTCGTTCTAGCGGGGGTTTGATCAATGCGGTGCCCCCAGCGAAGACTAGTCGTCCGACCCTGCGAGCGAGCCCATCGCCACCTCCCGAAAGCGGGCCGCGCGAGTTCTAAGTGCCTATCCGAGAACCGAACTGTGGCACAGCCGCCCTCGGCTGTGCTGGGGGGGCACACGGCCGAGGGCGGCTGTGCCACCTTATGGGATAGGCGCTAAGCACTTACGTGATAAACTCTTAGGGGCACGATTGGGCCTGAAGGGATAGTATTTGTGCGGGGTGTCTCGCGGAGTGCCGGGGGACTTCCCCCGTTTCCGTTGCCGCGGCGAGGGAAGGGCCTATCGACCTCTATCGAAATGATGATACAATGAGCCGGTGACGAGGCATTGGCTCGCCAGCGCCTCGGATACGTTACAGGACGCGGGGTGGAGCAGCCCGGTAGCTCGCGAGGCTCATAACCTCGAGGTCGCTGGTTCAAATCCAGCCCCCGCAACTTCACGTAAACTCAGCCGAAATCAAGGCTTCGATTGCCTGCCGACCTCCGGCAGGGCGGTCTGTTTCCGGGGAGCCGAAACGGTAGGCGCCGTTTTGGGAGATCTCCTGAAAAGGACCGCATCATGCCCAAGCCGGCGTCTTCTCTGCCGATGTGCCGCCTGCCCAAACCGTCGGGGCAGGCCATGGCAATTCTGAACGGCGGTGGCGTCTGTCTCAGCCTGGGATTTATTTTTTTCGCCCCTGCTCGATCCACTGAATCTCCGCGATCGTTGGGCCTTCGTTGGCCTTGAGGATGTTCAGACGCAGGTGCTGGGCCGTCACGGGGGGGAACTTCTGGCTGAAATGGCCCAGCTTGGTGCCGGAGAAAAACGTCTTCCATTCGGCCCCGTCCTTGCGCTGGAGCTCGAACTTCTCCACGCGGCCCGGGAATTCCTCCTCGATCTTCACCCCTTCCAACGTCAGCGGTTTGCCCAGGTCGATGGCGATCCACGCGTGCTTCGTGCCCCCGTCCGTGGCCCAGCGGGTGCCCCGGTCGCCGTCAAAGGCCATCTCCGCCCCGTACTCGTCCATTTGCTGAAAGACGTTCGAGGCGGTGGCCTTGATGTTCGTGGGCAGGCTCACGGGCTTGAGATCCAGGGCCGGGCCGTCCAGCTCGAGCTTGACGATGGTGTCGATCGGCTGCCTGTTCGGCGCGGCGACGCTGATGGTGATCCCACTTGAATCCTGCTTGATCGTGGCCATGCCGCCGGTGAGCAGCGAATGGGCGACGATCTTCTTCGGCAGCGGGGGCAAGGTGATCGAGTCACCCTCCCATTTCATCACGTGGACGTAGACCGTGTTGCCCTTGCGCGTGCTGGCCACTTGCCTGGTGGGCTTGAACGGACCGCCGCGCGTGCCGTAGATCGACTCGCCGTACTTGCCCAGCCAGACGCCCATCTGGTTGAGCCGCTCGACCTGTCGCGGCTCGATCTCGCCGGTGGGCATCGGGCCCACGTTGAACAGCAGGTTCCCGTCGCCCCCGGCGCACAGGACCAGCGTCTGGAGGCACTGTTGGAGCGATTTCATGGCGTCGTTGGGTTTCCAGGCCCACTGATTGCAAATCGTCATGCAGGTTTCCCAGGGGCGGTCGAAGTGAAACGCCCCCACGCGTTGCTCGGGCGTGTCGTAATCGCCCGCGTTGGCGCAGCGGTTGTTCACGAGGATGTCGGGCTGGAGCGCGCGGACGAAGTCGACCACGCCCTTGCCCCGCTTGGCGTCGAAGCCCTGGGACACATCGAACCAGAGCGTCAACAGCGGCCCGTAGTTGTGGACCAACTCCTCAACCTGCTTGCGCAGGTATTGCTCGTAGCGATCCATGTCGGGATGGGGCTTCTTGGTGCTCCCGCCCGGGCTGCCGAAAGGGAAGTCCGGGTGATGCCAGTCGCAGACCGAGTAGTACGTGCCGAAGGCAATGCCCTGCTTCCGGCACGCCTCCGACAACTCCTTGACCACGTCGCGGCCGAACGGCGAGCTCATGATGTTGTGGTCGGTCTCGTGGGTGTTGAACATGCAGAAGCCGTCATGGTGCTTGGTGGTGAAGACCATGTACTTCATCCCGGCATCCTTGGCGATCTTCGCCCATTGGTCGGCGCTGAACTTCACCGGGTTGAACTGCTTGTAGAGATGGTCGTACTCCTCGATCGGGATCGGCGCCCCCCGCGACCAGCCGATCTCCGTACCCTTGAGGCTCACCGGCCCCCAATGGATGAACATCCCGAACCTCGCCTCGCGCCACCACGCCAGGTGGGCTTCGTTGGGGGACTTGACGGCGGGGGCTTGCCCCTTTGCCGCCTTTTCGGCCGCCATCGCCGCCGCGGCAGAACCCGCCACGGCCAGGAACAAAACCAAGATGCGCAGTGCGTTTCTCATAACGGGTCTCCTTGGGGTGAGGAGATCAGGATACCATACCCGCGGGCCGTTTCAAATCGCTCGGCTCCGCCGGACGAGATATGGATC
>Ga0172371_10005433_pt1 | contig 18871 bp, 19 predicted proteins | sample Lak12m_FD_114543 | JGI IMG/M metagenome (GOLD analysis project Ga0172371, IMG submission 114543) | Freshwater microbial communities from Kabuno Bay, South-Kivu, Congo - kab_022012_12m | ecosystem: Environmental > Aquatic > Freshwater > Lake | place: Democratic Republic of the Congo: South-Kivu...
AGGGGGCTCCCCTCCGGCACGTAGTGACTGACATCGGCGATCGAGACGTAGAGCCGATAGCCCCTGGCCATGGTCTCGATGGCCACCGCGTCGTCAAAGTCGCGGGCCGTTTCCCCGTCAATGGTGATGTGCATGGTGTTGCGCAGGTCAACTCGGCCCGGCCCCAACTCAACCTCGTCGGGTACCGCCGCCAATTGCGCCTCCACCTCCGGGCTGAACTCGTGCGGCAACTGGAACTTGCGAATGACGATCTCGGTCTGCACCCGCAGTCGATCGGGGTTGCCCAACACCTCGACGATCTCCCCCGTGCAGTTGACCCCGCCCAGGTGACGGTATTCCAAGATCTTGGCCACCACCGCCTCACCGTCACGCGCCCCAGCGGTCTGCCCAGGGCCAACGAGGATGGTAAAGGCAAAGCGTTCGTCCTCAGGAATCACCATGCCATTGGTAGCCCCGGCCTGCCCAGCCTGCCCAGCCTGCCCAGCCTGATAGATACCAACGATCAGGGCCATGCCCCGGGCCAGAACCTTGAGGACACGGCCCTCCTGTTTGCCCTCTCGACCAACATCGGTAACCTTGACCAGCACCCGATCCCCGTGCATGGCGGTGCCCAAATTGCGCTCGGCAACAAAGACATCGGCCGGTTGGTTGCGGGCCGGAGCCGGAGTTAGGGCAACAAAACCAAAGCCCCGGGGGTTGACGGTCAAGACCCCTTCCTTGTAGGCCTTAGCCTCGCAAAGGGCGTAGGTTTCGTCATTGATCAGACGCAGCACCTTCTGGGAGACCAGGCCTTGCAGCGCACCATGCACCTCCTTGCGAGCGCTCCGTCCGAGATCAAAGGCCGCCAGGATCTCCGCCATCTCAGCCTGCCCACCATTGGTCAGAATCAGACCTACGATTTCATCCGCCGATACCTGACCACGAGTGATCAGGTTGCGAGCCCCTTCCGCCGCGCGAACCCCACGCCTAACCGGGCCACGATGCCCCCCCCGCCCCGATCGGGCATGATGATGACCCGCCCTGGCCGGTTTTCCTTTGGTTGGTCGTCGTTTCTTAAACATAGATTGCTCCTCGCGCTAAGTCCATCTTCTCTTGCCTCTTGTCAACCCACCGGGTATTTAGGCACTTAGGCCCCTTCAGACACGGCCTGTCCCTTCCCTCAACCACCGCAATCCGCCCTGTGCAAGAATTTCTGGTCAACCACGGCCTGCTCGCCCTCTTTTTCGTGAGCTTCACGGCCTCCACCATCCTCCCCCTAGGCTCAGAGTGGCTGCTCGTCGCCCTGCTGTGCAAAGGCCTGCCGATCGAGGGCGTGGTCATCACCGCCACCCTGGGCAACTCGTTGGGTGCAGCAACGACCTATGGCCTTGGCCTGTGGGGCAAGACTTGGCTCCTGAGTTCAATCATCCGTCTCGATCCACAGAAAGTCAAAAAGGCCCACGGCCTCTACGCCCGCTATGGCGCTTGGTCACTGCTCTTCTCCTGGCTACCGGTCATCGGTGACCCCCTCTGCCTGGTGGCTGGGGGCATGGGGCTTTCCTTCCCCCGTTTTGCCGGGCTGGTCGTTATCGGCAAGGCGGCTCGCTACTGGGCCGTGGCCGAACTGACCATGGCCAGTCTTCGTTAAGAATCAATCCAGCCGACGCTCCTCCATGCACCGAGGCAAGGCCAGCTTGTGGCCATAGGCATCGACATTGACCAAGGCGACATTGGTCGAAAAGAGCAACTCATTATCGCACTTATCCCCATTACCGCGAAAGACCAAGACCCCATACTGCACCGAAGTTTGGCCAACCCGCCCCCGTTCGATGACAAATTTCAGGATCGTTCCGTTGCGGATATTTTTCCTGAATTCCACCTTATCCATACCCACGGTGACAAACTGAGCCCCTGGATAATCGAGACTAGCGGCGATCCAAGCATACTCATCCACCCACTGCAAGAGATTGCCACCGAAGAGGAACCCATAATGATTCAAGTGCCCCGGCAACACAAGTTTATGATTTTCCATCTCCACCACCGTCCTCTTGCCCACGCGCTGAATCGGGCCACAACACGTTTTTCTGCCTGACCTCTGAAGAATGAGGGGGGCGATTCTACCCCCAACCGTATCGACGGGCAAGCAAATACTCGCAAGCTTTTGACGATGAGTAACCACTCTCCTCATGCCCAACGATGAGGTATACCTCGAAAAAGATCCCTCTCAACAGAAAATCGGCAACGATGAGGATATTTTCCCATCCACTTCCTTGACAAGCTCCAGACCGGTACTTACAGTTCGGACAATTTTGGGGGATAACTCATAAAAGCCGCACAGATATTGGCTTTCAGCGAAGTCCCGCGATGACAACCAGACACAATCAAATGACTAACAGACGGAGGAAGGAGTGGCAGAGGACAAAGCGACAACAGCGCTCAATCAACAACCCAACCCGACGGGAACAGACGAGGTAGCCCCTGCTTCCCCGGAAGAGACATCGGTCGATTCGCCAGAAATCGGCACAGACCCCTCTCAAGCGGTCAGCGACCTTGCCAGTGAGAAGCAAGAGCTACAAGACAAGCTGCTTCGTATCGCCGCCGACTTTGACAATTACAAGAAGCGGATGATCCGGGAGCGGGAGAATTCCTTCAAGTATGCAGAGGAGGCCCTGCTCAAGGAGCTACTGCCAAGCATCGACAACCTGGAACGGGCCTTGGCCCATGACGGCGATGGCGATGAGACCAAAGCCATGCGAGAGGGGGTCGATCTCACCCTCAAGGCCTTACTCACCGCCACCGCCAAGTTTGGCCTGACCCCGATTGACAGCGTCGGCCAACCCTTCGACCCCAACCTGCACGAGGCCCTGGCCATGGAAGAAAACACCGATGTCCCAGCCCAGACCGTGCTTCGCGAGTTTGAAAAGGGCTATTACTACAAAGATCGCCTGTTGCGCGCCGCCAAAGTGGTGGTCGCCAAGGGCGGCGAATAACTCATCATCACAGCAACGACAAAGCAGCATTCACTCATATCATTTTTCACTAACATAAGGAGAACATCATGGGAAAAATAATCGGCATTGATTTAGGCACCACCAACTCATGCGTCGCCATCATGGATGGCGGTGATCCGCAGGTCATCACCAATTCCGAAGGCAACCGCACCACCCCTTCCATCGTCGCTTTTTCACCAAGCGGCGAGCGTCTGGTTGGCCAGATCGCCAAGCGACAGGCGGTGACCAACCCCACCAAGACCTTGTTTGCCATCAAGCGCCTGATCGGCCGCAAATTCACCGACAAAGAGGTGGCGAAAAGCATCGAGCTCAGCCCATTCCCCATCGTCAAGGGCAACCAAGGCGATGCCGAGGTTGAGATCGATGGCAAGAAATACACGGCGGCTGAGGTCTCGGCCATGATCTTAAGCAAGATGAAACAGACCGCCGAGGAGTTCCTGGGCGAGACGGTCTCGGAGGCCGTCATCACCGTGCCTGCCTACTTTAACGACAGCCAACGTCAGGCCACCAAGGACGCCGGCCGCATCGCCGGGCTCGATGTCAAGCGGATCATCAACGAGCCCACTGCCGCCGCCCTGGCCTATGGCCTCGACAAGAAGCACGAAGAAAAAATCGCCGTCTTCGATCTCGGCGGCGGCACCTTCGACATCTCGGTGCTCGAGATCGGCGATGGCGTCTTCGAGGTCAAGTCGACCAATGGCGACACCTTCCTCGGTGGTGAGGACTTCGATATGCGGGTGGTCAACTGGCTGGCCGATGAGTTCAAGCGCGACAGCGGCATCGATCTGCGCAGCGACAACATGGCCCTGCAACGACTGAAGGAGGAGGCGGAGAAGGCCAAAAAAGAGCTATCAACCACCATGGAGACCGACATCAATCTGCCCTTCATCACCGCCGATGCCTCTGGCCCCAAACACTTGAACATCAAGTTGAGCCGCGCCAAGTTCGAATCCCTGGTCGCCGACCTGGTTGACCGTTGTGTCCGTCCCTGCCAGACCGCCCTAAAAGACGCCGGGCTCTCCGCCTCGGAGATCGACGAGGTCATTCTGGTGGGCGGCATGACCCGTATGCCGATGGTCCAACAGAAGGTGAAGGACATCTTCGGCAAGGAACCCCACAAGGGCGTCAACCCCGACGAGGTAGTCGCCATCGGCGCCGCCATCCAGGGCGGGGTCTTGAAGGGCGATGTCAAAGACGTGCTGCTGCTCGATGTCACACCCTTGTCGCTCGGCATCGAGACCTTGGGCGGGGTAACCACCAAGCTCATCGAGAAGAACACCACCATCCCCACCAAGAAGAGCCAAGTGTTCTCCACCGCCGCCGACAATCAACCGGCGGTCTCCATCCACGTCCTCCAGGGGGAACGTGAGATGGCCTCAGACAACAAGTCCATCGGCCGCTTCGACCTCTCGGACATCCCGCCCGCCCCCCGTGGTGTCCCCCAGGTCGAGGTGACCTTCGACCTCGACGCCAACGGCATCCTGCACGTCTCGGCCAAGGATCTGGGCACCGGCAAGCAGCAGTCGATCAAGATCACCGCCTCCAGCGGACTCTCCGAGGCCGAGATCAAGCGGATGATGAGTGATGCCGAATCCCACGCCGACGAAGACAAGAAACGCAAGGCCTTGATCGAGGCCAAGAATCAGGCCGATTCGATGATCTACGCCACCGAGAAGAGCCTGAAGGAGGTCGGCGACAAGGCCGATGCCGAGACCAAAAAGAAGGTGGAGACCGCTATCGAGAAGGTCAAGAAGTCCATGACCAGCGATGATCCCGAGGCCATCAAGGCCGACGTCGAGGCCCTGACCGAGGCCTCCCACAAGCTGGCGGAGATCATGTACGCCCAGGCCAGCAAGGAAGAAGGGGGGGCAGGCCCGAGCGCCAGCGGTGGGGCCAAAAAGGACGACGATGTGGTCGATGCCGATTTTGAAGAAGTGAAGTAACCATAAATGATCACGGGGTGCCTGAAAACTGTCAACCTGCCCGGAATTGTAAGCGATTGCAGGGTGCCCCAGCCGGAGTCTCGCCAGCTCGCTTACCTGCGCGAAAGCAGACTGCGAGCTATACTGGGGTATGCGAACAGGCTGCAGACAAAGCAGATGAGGCACCCTGTGATCGCTTACAAGTAACCAGCTGTTTCGCACAACCTAACGGTGGGGGAACGCAAGAAATTGCGCTCCCCCATTTTTTTTGGTAGAGAGTCGACTCACTAACCACTCCCCACCTTCCAACCACAACACGAGGCCAGCATGAAAACCCTCTCCGGCATCCAGCCCTCCGGACAACTCCATATCGGCAACTATTTCGGCATGATGTTACCCATGATCCAGACCATGGATCGGGGCGAGCTCTACGCCTTCATCGTCAACCTCCACGCCCTGACCTCCGTTCACGACCGCGAACGGCTGGCCGCAAACACCATCAATGCCGCCATCGACTTCATGGCCTTGGGCCTTGACCCTGAACGTTGCGTCTTCTGGGTACAATCCGATGTGCCGGAGGTCACCGAACTGACCTGGATCCTGTCCACCCTCACCCCCATGGGCCTCTTGGAACGGTGCCACTCCTTTAAGGATAAGGTCGCCAAGGGCCTAGGCGCCAGCCACGGGCTCTTCTCCTACCCGGTGCTGATGGCCGCGGATATTTTACTCTACCAAGCCAACCGGGTGCCAGTAGGCAAGGATCAGAAACAACACCTGGAGGTGGCTCGCGACATCGCCATCAAGTTCAACAACACCTTTGGCGAGACCTTTGTCCTGCCGGAGCCGGTGATCGACACCAACGTGGCTACCGTCCCCGGACTCGATGGCCAAAAGATGTCAAAATCCTACGGCAACACCATCAACATCTTCCAAACCGCCAAGGAGATGAAGAAGGCGGTGATGGCCATTCAGACCGATTGCACGCCTGTCGACGAGCCCAAAGACCCGGAAAAATGCAACCTATTCGGCATCTTCAAACTCTTTGCCGATAGCAACCGTCTGGCCGAGGTCAGAGGGCTCTATGTCAATGGGGGGGCGGCCTACGGCAGGATTAAGCTCGAGTTGGTTGACCTGTTGTGGGAATTTTTCCGAGAGGCCCGTGACCGTCGAGAGCGGCTAGCCCAAGACCCAGGCCAGGTCCGCGCTATCCTTGCTCAGGGCGCGGCCAAGGCCCGAGCCAAGGCGGCGGTCACCCTTGACCTGGTGCGGGAAAGGGTAGGATTGAAGTTCTAAGCGGGAGAACAGATGAGAGGAAGAGAGGAGATTGTCGAAAAATTACGCCAGCATAAAAATGAGTTTGCCGAGCAATACGGCATCCTGGCCATCGGCGTCTTTGGTTCCGTGGCCCGCGAAGAGGCTGGGGGAGCCAGTGATGTGGATCTGGTGGTCCGCATCCGCCGCCCCGACCTCTTCCTACTGGCCGGGATTAAAGAGGAAGGGAAATACCCTCGCGAGCCCCCCGACCTCAGTCGGGGAGCAGCTCGTTAAAGTAGACAATGGACGGGAAACGATCCGAGCCTTTGATCGGGGCCCGGCTGCTGGGCCGGGCCACGTAGACCAGGTGCCTGATCCCATGCGCCTGCGCTGAGAGCAGACACCGCTCGGTATCCTCGGCCAGGAGTGTGGTCTCGTTGGCAAAGGGTACCCGCTGCCGCAGGCCCTGCCAGAAGGCCGGGACCTCCTTGGGCATACCAATCTCCTCGGCGCACACAAGCCCAGTGAAGTAGCCGCTTAGGGCGGTCTTCGCCATCTTGATCTCCAGGGTCTTGCTGTGGGCGTTGGTCACCAGGTAGGTCGCCTTGCCCATCGTCCGCATCGCCTCCAGGAAGTCGATGACGTAGGGATGAACCTGGATCAGGTGCTCGACCTTGAGCTTCAAGGCCGGGATATCAAGGCCAAGCTGCCCGCTCCAGTAATCAAGATCCGTCCAGTCAAGCGTCCCCTCCTTGGCCTGATAGATGGCGAGTAGCCGCTTTCTCGCCTCGCGCTCGTCGAGCCCCTGCTGCTCGGCAAAGATGGCGGGCACAAAGTGTTCCCAGAAGTAGTCGTCAAAGTGCTTGTCCAACAAGGTGCCATCCATATCCAGAAGCACCGTCTCAATCTCATCCCAGTTCAGCTTCACCCTCGCGCCCTCCCCACGATCTCGCCAAACGGCGTAAGCCCCTGCTCGCCCATATAGGCCTCAATTCCAGAGATACTTTCGGCCACGGCCTTGGGCCTGACGAAGTTCGCCATCCCCACCTGAATGGCACTCGCCCCGGCCAGAAAAGGCTCTATGGCGTCCCGCCAGGTGGCGATCCCGCCGATGCCGATGAGCGGAATCGAGACCCGGGCGAGCGACCGGGTAGACCCAAGCCATGCCCAGGGCAGAAGGGAAAATAAAGACTTTCGCCGAATGACTTGGTGATTTATCATGACACACGCCTTTTCTTAATCAGGAAAGGAGCCTCCTGTACACTTCCGCCAAGAAACGCAAGGGGGCTCCTAAAAAACGGTTCGGCTACTGATCCCCTATCACTGGATGCGAAGTCGAGCGTTTTTTGGAGGATGGGCGGCGATGGTACAGGGTAACTTGGTCCTGTTTTGTCGGCCTACCAGCCCTTTTACACATCGAAAGAGTCAATTGCAAAAGGGGGGAGGGGTTGTTTTCTTGGCCTCGCCGAGGCTCAAAAAAAGAAAATTCCTATCATCTCATCATCCGCCCAGCACCTTACGCTCAATCTGACGCTTGGCCTCTTCCGTCAACCCCTGATCGTCCCAATCGATAAAGGACTCAGTGACACGATCGAAGGCGCCGTTATCCTCCTGACACTTGGCGCAAATGGAATCGGCCCCATCCCGGTAGGCAATCACCTTACTGGCCGGGTCGCCATTCCTGTCCACCGCCGCCATCTTGCGGCAGCCGCAGGCCAAGCGCACCACCGCCACCCCTATGGCATCAGGGCTCCCCTCCATGATCCCAGCGATCATGGCTTGCTCCGACTTCAAGGCCTTGGTCTTACTGTCCAAGGCCACCACGTTGTGTTTTTTCATCACTCACTCCCAATTGTTGTCCGGTTAGCAAATTGCGTCGCGCAATTTGTGGTGCCATCGTTCCGAAAATCCCCCTTTTTCAGGTAAGCCTGCCTACCTAAAAAAGGCCCTCTCTGTACGCGATAGCAACGAAGATGGCTACTCTTTTTTGGCACTCCAGGCGTCATCGTCCTCCCAGAACTCCGCCCCACCAACAGACATCGACAGACCAGGCAAAACGACAAGTTTATGTTGACAAAAAAAAGGGCGTGCATTAATTGGACATCAAAACTTGTTGATAAGTTTTTGAGCAGTAGAGAACTCTACTGAGCCAGCTATTCACTTTAATTTTTTAGGGAGGAGTTATCATGTGGAATGTTGTTGTTGACAAAGACAAGTGCACCGGTGACGAAGAATGCGTAAACGCCTGCCCCGCTCAGGTTTTGGAGATGGTCGATGGCAAGGCAGAGCCCGTCAACATCGATGAGTGTCTCGGCTGTGAGACCTGCGTTGAAACCTGCCCTTCAAGTGCCATCACGGTAAGCGAGGCCTAATCCCCTCCGCCGCAGTGCCTCTGTTTGATAGGCCTGTCTCCGCCGTCGGGGATGGGCCTATTTTTGTTTTACCGTTCCAGCAACGACGCGAAGAGGAGGGGGAATGAGGGCGTTTGCCAAACCTGGGGCCTCGCTCCGCACACATCACCTGCTGGCCGCCTCCATTTGGAGTTTGATTGGCCTCTTGCTGATGGCCCGAGGATACTCCTTTCTGCGCGCCGTCAGTCAGGTGTGGCTTTTCTTGCCTGCCGTGCTGGCCGGAACCTGCAAGTCGCTCCTGCTGTTGGACAAGTCAGCGAGGAGGAATCTTGCGCGGCTGTCCACCAAGGCCGATGGTGATTGCCTGGGTGGCGTTTACTCGCTGAAGATGTGGGGCTTGGTCGTCATGATGATCCTCCTCGGCTGGCTTCTGCGCCACTCTGGCCTTGCCAGTGAGTTGATCGGCACCATCTATGTGGCAATCGGCTGGGCCCTGTTTTTCTCCAGTCGACTCCTCTGGCAGCGAGCACTTACCTACACCCACTGAGACTGTAGCCGCCGCCATGACCGCAAGCTCATACAACAAAATCATCATTGATCTGAAGGCCTTAGCGGCTAATTTTCAGTCCATCCAAACCGCTGTCGGCCCAAACACCCAGGTCTTGGCCATGGTCAAGGCCGATGCCTATGGCCACGGACTGATCCCTGCGGCCCAGGCCCTGTCGGCGGCTGGAGCGGGCACCTTTGGCGTCGCCGAAATCGCCGAGGGCATTGCCCTGCGCCAGGCCAGGATCGCAGGCACAGTGCTCGTCTTCCTCGGCTCAACAGACGCCGATAGCCTGATCGACCATCACTTGACTCCGGTAGTCTTCGATCTTGACAACATCAGACACCTCTCTGACGTGGCCTCGGGGCGGCAGACCAGCATCGACATTCACCTCAAGATTGACGTCGGCATGGGCCGCTTCGGCGTCTTGCCACAGGATGTGCCCGGGGTCATGGCCACAATCCGTTCCCTGCCCGGCGTCCATCTGGCTGGCGTCCTCGGCCACTTCCCCAAGGCCGACCAGGATACCGAGTTGACAAATCGCCAAAACCAGGAGTTCTCTCGCCTCCGGGAGGCTATCCCCCCAAGCAACGAGAGCAGAAATAGCGTTGTCGCCCATATTGCCAACTCAGCTGCCATCCTCGGCTGCCCAGACGCCTACCACGACTTGGTCAGGCCGGGAATCGCCCTCTACGGTTGCCCACCTTCCGACGCCATACCCCCCATGCGGCAACTCGATCTTGCCCCGGTCATGTCGTTTGAAACCGTTATCCTCCAGATCAAGGAGGTTCCGGATGGCTATGGGGTCAGCTACGGACACCTCCATGTCACCAAGCGGCGGTCACGGCTGGCCACTCTGCCAGTGGGCTATGCCAACGGCTACCTCCGTTGCCTAACGGATCAGGCCCAGGTCTTGATCCACGGACAACGCGCCGCAGTCTGTGGGCGGATCTGCATGAATGCCTGCGTGGTCGACATCACCGATATCCCTGAGGCACGGGTAGGCGATCGCGTCGTGCTCATGGGCAGGCAAGCTGGCCGCGATGGGATCAACGAGATCAGCGCCACCGAGATTGCCGGCTGGATGCACACCATTCACTATGAAGTGCTTTGCCTCTTTGGCCAAGGCAACCCAAGGGAATATCAAGACACAATTTAACTACCAAATAGAACAAGTTATGATACGCACACGTTTACACGAAGTTCTCGATCGCTGTTTCCATGAAGGGGTTAGCCGTGGCTATTGGTCGGCCGACGCCGCTGGCGCCTACACGGTTGAACAGCCAAAACGCCAAGGACAAGGGGATTTGGCCACCAATTTCGCCATGGTGGTGGCCGGTCGCGACAAAAAAAATCCCCGGGCGATAGCCACGCAGCTAGTCGAGCTGCTGGCCGATTGCCCCTTGTTGGACAAGGTGGAGATCGCCGGGCCCGGCTTTGTCAACTGCTCATTTCACCCGCAGGTCTGGCAATCCGTCTTACTGGATATCGCTCGTCAGGGCGAGGGCTTTGGCCTCTCTCAAGCGGGGGCGGGGAAGCGGGTGTTAGTCGAGTTTGTCAGCGCCAACCCCACCGGGCCGCTCAGCGTCGGTCATGGCCGTCAGGCGGTTTTGGGCGACGCCATCTGTCGACTCTTGGTCGCCACCGGCCATCAGGTGACCCGTGAATACTACTATAATGATGCAGGCCGACAGATGCGGGTCCTTGCCCAGTCGGTGCGAGCCCGCTACCGTGAGTTGCTCGGCAAGGCGCCTGAGTTTCCGGAAGACGGCTATCAGGGGAGTTATATCGTCGATATCGCCCGCGAGCTGCTGGCCGAGCACGGGCCGGAGATGGAAGACGACGAGGACTTGGCCCCGTTCCAGCACAAGGCAGAACGAGCCATCTTCGCCGACATCAACGCCACCTTACAACGCCTCGATATTCACTTCGACAACTACTACAACGAACACTCGCTCTACGATGAGGGGCTCATCGATGGCGTCGTCACCGACTTGCGGGACAAGGGACTGGTCTATGAACAGGATGGGGCGGTGTGGTTTAAGACCACAGAACTTGGCCTAGCCCAAGATCGGGTGATCATCAAGAGCAGCGGGGAACCCACCTACCGGCTACCGGATATTGCCTACCACCGCGAGAAGTTCAAACGCGGGTTCGACTGGCTGGTCAACATCTTTGGTTCCGACCATATCGCCACCGTCCCCGACGTCTTGGCCGGGGTTCGGGCACTGGGCTACGACGACAGCAAGATCACCGTGGTGCTGCATCAGTTTGTGACCCTGATGCGGGGAGGGAAGCAGGTCAAGATGTCGACCCGCAAAGCGACCTTTGTCACCGTCGATGAGTTGTTAAACGAAGTCGGGGCAGATGTGGCCCGTTTCTTTTTCTTGATGCGCAAGGCCGACAGCCAACTCGAGTTCGACCTCGACCTCGCCACCAAGCAGAGTCAGGAGAACCCGGTCTACTACGTTCAATACGCCCACGCCCGCCTGTGCAGCATGTTGCGCCAGGCCGACGACAAGGGGGTACCTCTGGGCACCATCGACAACGCCCAGCTTACCCTGCTGACTGCGGCAGAAGAACTCGATCTCTTGAAGGAGATGGCCGCCTATCCCGAGCTGGTGCGAGGTGCCGCCTGCGACCTGACCCCCCACCGGATTATCTTTGCCCTCCAGGAATTAGCAGGCAAGTTCCACAGCTACTACAACAAGCACCGGGTACTCTCAGACGATGTCGAGTTGAGTCGAGCCCGGCTCTGGTTGATCAACGGCCTGCGCACTGTCCTCCATAACGGGCTGGTGCTGATCGGGGTTCAGGCCCCGGAGACCATGTAGTCGTTTCTTCTCGTCGTCATGACACGGAAAGCCCCAAAAGAAAACGCGCTGGTACGGATTGAGCTAGGCTGCGCTGGGCTGCTTGGCTTAACGATAATCTCGTTTTGCATCTTTCTTTGGATGTACCTGTTCGGCGTCTGGACAGGACAATCCGGGTTGCAATCAACCCTAGCCACCGGCGACCCTCGTGAGATTGTCAACACCGCAGCACAACTGCTCAAGGCCAAAAAATCGGTGGTCGACGTCAAAGGCGCTGGCCCGGTCACGGAGGAGGGAAGCGGAGCACCACCCACCCCCGAGACACCCATCGATGCCGGCCCGGGGGTGGCCAATTCTCCTCCCCCCGCCGCCAAGGGTACCACCAAGACCAAGGATGAAAATGCAGGTTCGTTCTTTGCCATCCAGGTGGCGGCCTACCGTGAGGAACAAAAGGCCTTGAAGGCCGTGGCCCAATGGCGGGTACGCGAGTACGAGGCCTTTTATCTTCAACCCGAACCCGATGGCAATTTTTATCGGGTATTAATCGGTCGCTTTGACAGTCTGGCTGAAGCCAACACCCTGGCCAGCCAACTCGAATCGAGTGAACAAAACAAGGTCTTCATCAGCCTGGTCTCTGAAAGTCAGAGGCGATACCCCGCCTCCCCCTAACCTCTTGAGCAACAAACAGCAAGGGAACCCCCGTATGATCCGTAACGCCACCATGGCCGACATCAAGGCCATCCATGCCCTACTCAGCCATTTCGCCGGCCAAGGAATGTTGCTTGGCAGGGCGCTGAGTTCCTTGTATGATCAGCTTCGCGATTTCAAGGTCTTTGCGGCTCCAGAGAAATCACCAACCGCTGCTGGCGGTAGCGAAATTGTGGTTGGTTCCGCTGCCCTGCATGTCTGCTGGGAGAACTTGGCAGAGATCCGATCCCTGGCAGTACAGGAGGCCTTTCACGGCCAGGGCATTGGCACGCAGCTCGTGCAATCGTGCCTGGATGAAGCTAATCGCTTAGGAATCACCAAGGTCTTCACCCTAACCTATCAACCCGTTTTTTTTAAGAAAATTGGATTCCACGAGATTGACAAGAATGAGTTACCCCATAAGGTTTGGAGCGACTGCATCAACTGCCCAAAATTTCCGGACTGCAACGAGACCGCCCTCGTTTGGCACAACAAGCCTATCCAATGAGGGCAGGAGAGCTCGGCTTTTTTAACGACATGAGCGCCTCAAGCACACTAATCTGGGAGAGTTCTTGCCCATGGGGCAAGCCACAGTCTCCCCTTTTGACCATAGGAGTACAGACGGTATGATTGGCAAGGTATTAACCAAGATCTTTGGCAGCAAGAACGATCGCATCATCAAGGCACTACAACCAACTATCGAGCAGATTAACGCCCTCGAACCATCAATACAGTCCTTAAACGACGATGCCCTGCGTGCCAAGACCCAGGAATTTAAGGAACGTCTGGCCAAGGGCGCCACCCTGGATGCCATCCTGCCGGAGGCCTTTGCCGTCGCTCGCGAGGCAGGCAAGCGAGTACTGAATATGCGCGCCTACGATGTCCAGCTCATTGGCGGCATCATCCTCCACCAAGGCTCTATCGCTGAGATGAAGACCGGAGAAGGCAAGACCTTAGTCGCCACCCTGCCGGTCTACCTCAACGCCTTGGCAGGCAAAGGCGTTCATGTCGTCACCGTTAACGACTATCTGGCCCGGCGTGATGCCCAGTGGATGGGTGAAGTCTACCGTTTTCTCGGGCTTACCGTTGGCTCTATCCTGCATGGCTTAGACGATACCGCCCGTCGAGATGCCTACCACGCCGATGTCACCTACGGCACCAACAACGAATTCGGCTTCGATTACCTGCGCGACAACATGAAGTTTGACCTCGCCGACTTCTGCCAACGAAAGCCCTTCTTCGCCATTGTCGATGAGGTTGACAGCATTTTGATCGACGAGGCGAGAACCCCGCTGATCATCTCCGGCCCAGCCGAGATGTCCACTGAGCTCTATGAGAAGGTCAACCGTATCATCCCCCAATTCAAGGTCGAAACCCACTACACCTTGGACGAAAAGGCCAGAACCCTGGCCACCAATGACGAGGGGGTCGAACTAGGCGAGCGTTTACTCGGCATCGACAACCTCTATGACCCCAAGAATATCGACTACCTGCACCACCTCACCCAGGCATTGAAGGCCCATGTCCTGTTCAAACGCGATGTCGACTATATCGTCCAAAACAGCGAGGTGGTGATCGTTGACGAGTTCACCGGCCGGACCATGCCCGGCCGCCGCTTCAGCGATGGCCTCCACCAGGCCTTGGAGGCCAAGGAGGGGGTCAAGGTGGCCCAGGAAAACCAAACACTCGCCTCCATCACCTTCCAGAACTATTTCCGCATGTACGAAAAGCTGGCGGGCATGACCGGTACCGCCGACACCGAGGCCGTCGAGTTCAAAAAGATCTACAACCTGAGCGTGGTAATGATCCCCACCCACGAGAAAATGATCCGCGAAGACTACGCCGACGTCATCTACAAAAACGCCGCCGCCAAGTACCGGGCGGTGGTTCGCGAGATCAAACAGATGCACAATCAAGGCCGTCCGGTGCTGGTGGGTACCATCAGCATCGACATCTCCGAACTGATCTCTGAGTTGCTTAAGAAAGAGGGGATTGAGCACTCTGTCTTAAACGCCAAGCAACACGATCGTGAGGCCGAGATCATCGCCGAGGCCGGGCAGGTTGGCCGGGTGACTATCGCCACCAACATGGCCGGACGCGGCACCGACATCAAGCTTGGCCCCGGCGTGGCGGAACTCGGCGGTCTGCACATCCTGGCCACCGGACGCCACGAGTCACGACGGATAGACAACCAGCTGCGGGGCCGCTCCGGGCGTCAAGGAGACCCTGGCTCCTCACGATTCTACCTGTCCCTTGAAGATGACCTGCTCCGTATTTTTGGCTCCGACCGCATTTCCAGTATCATGGATCGTCTAGGGATGGAGGAGGATGAACCAATCGAGCACTCGATGATCACTCGCGCCATCGAAAACGCCCAGCGCAAGGTGGAAGGCCACAACTTCGACATCCGCAAACACCTGCTGGAATACGACGATGTCATGAACAAGCAACGAGAGATCATCTACGGTCAGCGCTTGGAGGTACTCCAAGGTGAGGACATCAAGCCGCTCATCCTCTCGATGATCGACGAGGTGATTGAGACCATCGTCGGAGAAACCACCTCCGATCGTGACTCTGAAGAGTGGGAATGGGCGCTGTTGCTTGAAAGGATGCAGGGCACCTTTGGCCTTCGCCCGGACATTGACGAGGCCAACCGCTCCGGCCTAACCCCCGACGTACTCCTCGCCCGCCTGATCGCCATCGTGCACAACGAATACGACCGTCGTGAAGAGGAGATGGGGCTTGCCAACCGGCGGCACCTGGAACGGGTCATCCTCCTGCAGGTGGTAGACAGCCATTGGAAAGAACACCTACTCAACATGGATCACCTGAAAGATGGTATCGGGCTACGAGGCTATGGCCAAAAGAACCCACTGAATGAGTACAAGAAGGAAGGCTTTGAGATGTTCATGGAGTTAATGGGCGTCATCAAACAACAAACCGTATCTACCCTATTCATGGTTCGTCTGGTGCATGAAGACGAGGTAGAGCAATTGGCCCAGGCCCAACGCGAAAAGCAACAGGCGCAAAAAATACAGCGAAGTGACGAGCCTGTTGACCAGACGAAACATGCTGTCCTCCGCGACCCTGATAAGGTTGGCAGAAATGACAACTGCCCCTGCGGCAGCGGCAAAAAATATAAGCGCTGCTGCGGACAAACCGCCTAATCCAGCTTAGGAAACAAGCAAATCAACACGGCAACAAAAAAGGCCAGAAGGGGGGAACCCCCAACTGACCTTTCCATGCTAACGAACCGACACCAAGGGGGGACGATGCCGAAAAAATCGACACCGCCCCCAACGAGGTGGAGTCCCTACTCGTGTCGTTGTGAATCGCGGATGACGGCCTTTTCCCAATAGTTCGCGCTACCGTGACCCTTCGATTCAACATGTCCCGCTGCCGGCTTAATAGCACCCACCCAGGCCCGCAGCTGATCATCAGGCCGTCTCACCCCTGACTCGGCAACCCGCTCATTTTGCGTGGTCAGCTCGGGATGTGTCGTCTGGTCAACCGCAAAACTGTTTCCTCCTGTCATCAACAACAAACAACCAAACATCATAGCACACGTCGTGGTCTTCATCTTTCCCTTCCCCAGGTTAGAGTCCCCCTTGCCAAGCCGTAACTGACTTTGACAGGGCCATTATGAGATGTTCACCAGTTTCGCATTTTGTGTGGGAATAACCCGACTTCATCTTTTCCCTTTAGCCATTTCATGGCTCTATTCCATCACACCACCTTACCCTCTGTCAATAAAAAATAGAGATTTTGTATTATTTTTTTCCCTCACCCTTCTCCCTCCGAAAAAATTGCCCGAAACAAATGGCCAAGGCCCAAACAGCCAACGTTTTCAGCCCCTCAGCCAAGAGTGGCCAACAATTTGCAGACAAGGTACCATGTCCACTGTTTCAGGCAATTTTTGCCACATTCCCCTTCGCCATGGAGCGCCCCCATGATGATCAACCCCCTCACCGGACAACGCATCTCTGAGCAAAAGTCCGTCAACAAGACAAAGTCGGCCACAGCCACCTCTTTTTTTGACCTCCTGACCGATCAACTCGCACCTACCTCCCCCACAGAGGTCGTCGAACGGGCAGAGACACTGACCAACGAAGGCCGGATCCCAGCCGAACTGCGCCTGGCAGGAATTTCAACCAGTGAGAATACCATCGATCTGCTTGAGTCGTTGGGGCAAGCACTGGGCGATTTGCGGCTCACGGCTAGCGACCTCCTCCCTTTGGTTGAGGCCCTTGAGGGCGACACCACAGCCCTGCTCGACATCAAGGAGCAATTACCCCGGCATGACCCCTTAGCACAACTCATCGATCGAGTGACGACCATCAGTGTCATTGAGGCTGAAAAATTTCGCCGTGGGGACTACCACTAAATGGAAGAACGGCTGCAAAAAATTCTTGCTCAAGCGGGAGTCTGCTCACGCCGGGCCGCCGAAGAACTCATCCGCCAAGGGCACGTTCAGGTTGACGGACAAACGGTCAGTGAAATGGGCATCAAGGTCAACCCACTAGCCCACAAAATCACCGTCAAAGGCATCCCCCTCTCCAGTCCAGAGAAGAAGATTACCGTCCTCCTCAACAAGCCCATGGGCTATGTGACGACCATGAATGACCCTCAGGGACGCCCCATCGTCTCTTCGCTCATCAAGGGGATAGGACAACGTCTGTTCCCGGTTGGCCGTTTGGACCTCGATACCGAAGGTGCCTTACTGATGACCAACGATGGCGAGCTGGCCCAAAAGCTCCTCCACCCAAAATTCGAAATCAACAAAACCTACCAGGTCACTATTCGGGGGGAGATCCTCCCGCAAACGGTGCAAGCTCTCGAAAGAGGCATAGACCTCGATGGCCGACGAACCTGGCCCTCTCGGATTACCATCCAGGACAAATCGAATAAGACCTCGACCTTGCTCATCACCATCCATGAAGGTCGCAAACGCCAAGTCCGCCTTATGTTTAGCGCCGTCGGCCACCCAGTACTTCACCTCAAAAGACTGGCCTACGGCAATCTCCAACTCGGCAACCTAGCCCTTGGCTCCTTCCGCCTGCTCAGCCCTCGCGATTTGGCCCGCCTCTTTGAATGACCATTTTGCAAAATTAGCAAACTCACCATCACATTTTGCTTTACAAAACAAAAAATGATTTATAAGTACGACAGCTTAGATTAACTGGCGTCGCACTTGTATTCTATCCACGGAGGATCCATGAACAAATCAGAACTCATCAACAAAATGGCTCAAGAGCTGCGTCTGCACCCTCGCCAGGCTAGTAGCATTACCAATACGATCCTTGAAGCCATGAGTAAGACGCTGGAAGAGGAGGGCAACATTGAAATCCGCGGCTTTGGCAGTTTTACTGTCAAGACCTATAAGCCTTACACCGGTAGAAACCCAAAATCTGGCGAAAAGATTAGTGTTAAGCCCAAAAAGCTCCCCTTCTTCAAGGTTGGCAAGGAACTGAAGGAACGAGTCGACGAGTAAGGCTCCCCCTACGTCACAATTTCCCCCACCAAATCATAGGGGTGAGCCTCAGTGATAAGAAGATCAACGATGTCCCCGGCCATGCACTCCCCGGAATTGATGTAGACACAGCCATCAATATCCGGGGCTTGACTCCACAACCGTCCCTCAAGCAAGAGATCTGTCTCCGCGCTTAGCCCTTCCACCAAGACCGGTTCGATTGTCCCCACCCGTTGCTGATGCCTCGCTAATGAGATGTTGGCCTGCAACTCCATCACCCGCTGCACGCGTTCCTCCTTCACCTCCTCTGGGCAAGGATTGGGCAGACTCGCCGCCGCCGACCCCTCTTCCGGAGAATAAGCAAAGACCCCAACGTGATCCAAGCGATAGTTACGCAGAAACTCCTCCAACATGACAACATCGTCCTCCGTCTCTCCAGGAAAGCCGACGATAAAGGTCGTGCGAACGGCAGCCTGAGGAAGAATGCGGCGGATACGAGTCAACAGGCCATCAAGCGCCCCCTTGCCCGTCGGACGCCCCATCAAACGTAAGACAGTCGGGCTGACATGCTGGAGCGGGATATCTAGGTAGGGGAGCAGCCTGTCATGTTCGGCAATGAGCTCCAACAGGGAATCGGTAATCCGTTGGGGGTAGAGGTAGAGCATCCGTAGCCAGGGGATGGTGGTCTCCTTCGCCAAGCGGCTCAAGAGTTGTTCAAGCCTCGCTCCGCCAGTGCCCAAATCGAGACCATAGGCGGTCAAATCCTGGCCGATCAAGGTCAGCTCCTTCACCCCCTGTGCCGATAATCGTTGCGCCTCCCGCACCACATCCTCCAGG
>Ga0172371_10005438_pt1 | contig 18857 bp, 16 predicted proteins | sample Lak12m_FD_114543 | JGI IMG/M metagenome (GOLD analysis project Ga0172371, IMG submission 114543) | Freshwater microbial communities from Kabuno Bay, South-Kivu, Congo - kab_022012_12m | ecosystem: Environmental > Aquatic > Freshwater > Lake | place: Democratic Republic of the Congo: South-Kivu...
GATTGGATAACACGTTGATACTCCAGTATACTGGAGTGTGGTATAGTCCATGCCGCTAGTAATAGCGGGTAAAAATTACGAAATGTAATTTACATGCGTGAGACAGGTTGGTCTCTATCTGCCGTAGGCGCCGTTGCTTGAGAAGAGTCTTTCTTAGTAAGAAAATTGCTACTTTTTCGAGTAATCGAAATTGAAAATCCGACTAATAACGGTGAAACCTTCATAAAATTGTGGCCAATTGAGCTTATTTCTTTGCGGTCCAAAGAAAATATGCTAGAATAAACTTACTTGAGGACCATAATTTTCTAAGGCAATACCGTGGGAAGTCGTCCCAAAACTAATTTAGCTTATATAGCCGGCTTTCTTGACGGGGATGGAAGCCTGATGATGCAAATCAAAAAGCGAAGTGATAATCAAAAAAGTCGCTTTATGCTCACAATTTGCATGTATCAGGACACTCGTCATGAAAGACCGTTACTTTGGATCAGAAAAGAACTTGAAATTGGATACATCAGCCGGAGAAATGACAATATTACGGAACTTCGGGTGAATGGCTATCAGCAGGTGGAAAGAATATTGAAATTGTTGCTTCCGTATATCAAGTTCAAGAAAATCCAAGCGGTAACATTGCTGAAATCCGCTAAAATTCTTCGCAAAGAAAAATTTTCTCGAAAAGATTTGAGGAAATTAGTTGACTATATTCTGGCGATTCAAAAAGAAAATTATGTCACGCGAAGAAAAAAGAGTAAAAAAGAGCTAATGAAAATTTTAGGATTGACCCCGTAACGACTTTATCCCGACATCACGTCGGGATAGGATAGCGGATGATTGAGTTGGAAACTAAACCGCTATAATATGTAGGCCCCCGACGCCGCGTCGGGGTGAAGATATAGTCTGGACCCGCAGAAATGCGGGAATAATAACCGACGAGAGGACCGGAAAGAACGAACCTCTGGTGTGCCAGTTGATCCTGCCAAGGGCAATGCTGGGTAGCTATGTTCGGAAGGGATAACCGCTGAAAGCATCTAAGCGGGAAGCCCACTTCAAGATTAGGCAACTATCCCGACTTGTCGGGATATGACTTCCTGGGAGATGACCAGGTTGATAGGCTTCAGGTGTAAGTGCGGCAACGCATTGAGCCGAGAAGCACTAATAAGTCAAAGAATATCCTCTATCGTTACTTCCGCCCAAATTTTTTGCGAAAAAAATTTAGGCGGATTCGGCCAGCAATTAGGAGTCACTAAATCGTATTACGTGGAACGTAAAACGCATAACGCTTTTTACTTTCGTTTTACGTGATACGTTCTGCGTTATGCGAGATTACAAGCAGAGTTTCATATTGGCATTTTCTGTTTTGGCTGTTATTATTTTATCGGTTGTTTTTTTTATATTCACATCTCCAGTAATCAAAGCGTTCTGAGGTTTTTTTCAAAGTAGTCGGTGCTTCTAGTGAAGTGGATACACCCGTTCCCATCCTTCACTCCGCACCAATTTTTCCTTGAGTATATAATTGCTGGTGTCTCTAGCGAAGTGGATACACCCGTTCCCATCCCGAACACGGCAGTTAAGCACTTCAGCGTCGATGGTAGCCGCAAGGTGAGAGTAGATCGATGCCAGCTATTATATACTTAAATTGGTGCGGGGCGGGCACAGCAGTTAAGCCTGTCAGCGCCGATGGTAGCCGCAAGGTGAGAGTAGGCCAGTGCTAGGAACAATGGACTCAAAACAAAAAACCCCGAATAAATTCGCGGTTTTTTTGATGCCTGATTTTATTCCGTCTCTACTTCAAACCCCACTTGTCCTTCAAAGCTCGGGACGGATTTGACCCAAAAAGGGAAGAATTTGACTTCGATGGAATTGATTTCCGGGAATTGGGCGAAGCGTTCCCGAAGGGCTGATTCGTTGTATCCGGCAATCGATTTTTTGTCGAGCATTTTGCTGGGGAGTTTTGGCGTCAGTATGGCGGGAACAAAAACTTTGACTTCGGCCTTGCCGTCCGTGCCGCCGATGTCGGAAAGTTCATATTTGATGCCATTCTCGTCAATTTCCGAAATTTCCTGATTGGCGCCGATTTGAGACTTGAATTTTTCGATGGCGGTGCCTTTCAAATCTTTTTCGTTGAAAACGATCGTTGAAATTTTTCCCCAGACAAACATTTCAAAATTGTCGGTTTGAGTTTCCGGCTGGGCGCTCGCGCGGGATTCCAAAATTTCCACCCGCGTGAGGGCAGGGGAGAGTCTTGAATCGGCCGGAACCTGATTTTTCAGCTTTTCGATTTCCTGTTTTCCCAATTCTTCGGCCGTAAACTGGGTCGCGCGGGAAATATCATCAGCCGAAACAACTTTTGTCTCAATTTCCCCGCCGAAAAAGACCTCTTCGCTTTCCGGCCAGATGCGATCCCGGTTCCATTGGCTCATCCGGAGAAAATAGAATCGTCCCGGAGGAATATTTCCGGAAAGTCCTTTGTTTTTCGCCGTCACTGCGGCTGTCACTTCTCCTTCGGCCACTGCTACGGTGTCGCTGTCGAGCAGAAAAATATTTTTGGGGCCTGCGCCGACTTTTTCAGGGGACTCGCCCTGGACAAGCTGGGCCCCTTTTTGCAAAAAGAAGTCTTTCTTCCAGATGTTTCTTATTTTCACCGTGCCTTTGGCAAAATCTTCCGTTTTTCGGAGCGAAACGTCGGAAATATTTTTTGCGGTTTCACCTTGCGACTCGAGAATCCTTCCGGGGAGTATTCCGTTGGCCGGATCGGGCTTCAAATTTTTCGTGTCGATTGTCAGGCTGACGGCGCTGTCTTTCTTTTCGATCTTCGGGCGTATGACGATGGTCGCACGGGAGACGGTGAAATTTATGACAACAACAGCCCCAACCACCGCCAAAATCACAAAAATCCAGAAAATTTTGCGGGAAGGTGAATTGTCGTATCGGCCGAGATGCATGAAAATGTTATGTAAAAAGTTAAATATAAAAAGTCAAAACCAATGTGTCGCTACGCGACAGATCATTCACAAAAAATCTATGGGCGCAGCGAATACCAAACCTTTGACTTTTGAGATTTAACATTTAACATTTAACATCAAACAAATTATAACGTTCTAATTTTTCAGCACTCCTCGCAACTTATTTGTTATGTCTTTATCGTAGTTGATTCTATACGGTGTTTCAAGCCGGTTCGCGCCGCCGGAAAGTTTGTCCTCAAATTCAAGAAAAATCTTGCAGTTCCCCGGTTTGGCCTCACTCAAAATGCCGGATATGGTTCTCAAAAGATCGGAATTGGATTCCCGGGGAAGTTTCAAAAAAATTTTCTGCAGGCTGTTTTCGCGTTCAGCTTCTGTTTTGCGTTGGCTTTCCAGCGACCGGAATCTCTCGATCTCTTCCTGGTTGACCAGCCTGGCTTCGTCAACGAGAAGCTTCAGGGTTCCGTCTTTGTCCGAAATTTTTCCCGTAGCCAGGATTATTCTTCCCTCTTCAAATAATCCCCCATACTGGTCCAGTTTTTTCGGAAAAACTATTATCTCCATTTTCTGGCCTCCGGCGTCTTCCACGGCGACAAAAGCCATATTTTTTTGGGATTTCAAGAATATTTTCTTCACTTTTTCGATGATGCCGCCGATGGTCACCGTTTGTCCGGCATAACTCGCATCAATTTCCGCGATAGACTTTGAAAATTGTCGAAAAAAATCAAGATATTCAGCGAGGGGATTGTCGCTTATATAAAGCCCTAAAAGCTCTTTTTCCCAAGTCAGCCTTTGCATTTTTTCGGCTGGCTCGGCCGCGGAAAGGCTGATTTCCGGCATTTTTATTTCCATGCCTCCGGCGCCGAAAAGGCTGGCCTGGCTGGAATCGGCCTGGCGCTGGAAATCTTTTGAATAACTCAAAATATTTTCAACGTTGGCGAGCAGGCGGTTGCGTTCGCCGAACTCTTCCATGGCTCCGCCCTTGATGAGGCTTTCCAAGGATTTTTTGTTGAGGTCCTTCGTTCGGATTCTTTCCACGAAATCGGTAAGGCTTTTGTATTTTCCGTTCCTTTTTCTTTCCTCGACGATTTCACCCGCGACGTTTTTTCCGACGTTTTTGATGGCTCCCAGACCGAAGCGGATTTTTTCACCTCGCACCAAGTTGTCAGTTTTTGCGTTAGAAATTTGAACATTATTATCTTTGGTGCGGGACTCATTCATACCAGCCTTCAAAATGGCGGCAAAAGTGACAAAACTTTCGTTGATGTCCGGCGGAAGCACTTCAATGCCCATAATCCGGCATTCTTCAATTTCAATGGCGATGCGGTCAATGTTGTCCTGATCGGAAGTTAGGAGAGCCGCCATGAATTCGGTCGGATAATGGGCCTTGAGATAGGCCGTTTGGTATCCGATCAGCGCGTAACAAGCCGCGTGCGAGCGGTTGAAGCCGTATCCGGCAAACGGCTCGATGTAGGCAAAAACTTTCTCGGCGATCTGGCGGTCCACATTGTTTTTCACGCAGCCGTCGATGAACTTTATTTTTTCCTCGCGAATGAGTTCCGGAATCTTTTTCCCCATCGCTTTTCGCAGAATGTCTGCTTCGGAGAGGGAGAATCCGGCCAGCGCCTGGGAAATTTGCATCACTTGTTCCTGATAGACGGCTACGCCATAAGTGTTTTTGAGTATCGGCTCCAGTTTCGGGTGGATATAGGTGATCTTTTTCCGCCCGTGTTTTCTGGAGATGAAATCCGGTATCCAGTCCATTGGACCGGGCCGATAGAGGGCCACCATGGCAATCACATCTTCGAAGGTGGTGGGTTTGAGCTGTTTCAGGTACCTCTTCATCCCTCCGGATTCGAGCTGGAACACCCCGGTCGTGAACGCTTTTTGCAAAAGCTCAAATGTTTTCCGGTCGTCAAGCGGAATTTCGTCAATCTTTATTTTTGCCCCTTTGGTTTTTTCGATGATCTTGATCGCGTGTTCGATGATAGTGAGGTTTTTCAGCCCCAAAAAATCCATTTTAAGAAGGCCAATTTTTTCCACATAACTTGATTTGGTTGAGGCGGAATACTGCGTGACGACATTCTCCGTGTCCCCGGAAACATACTGGAGAGGAGTATAATTCACGACCGGTTCCGGAGTGATGACCACTCCGCAGGCGTGCATGGAAGCGTGACGGCAAACGCCTTCGAGCCGCGAAGCGCTGTCCAGCAGTTTTTTGGCCGCCGGGTCGGAACCATAAAGGCTCGTTAATTCTGAAACGCCGGCAATCGCATCGCGCACCAACATGTTCATTGGGATCATCTTGGCCGTCTGGTCGCAGAAATTGTAGGGATAACCCAGCGCCCGTCCCGCGTCGCGCACGGCGGCTCTTGCGGCCATGGTTCCAAAGGTGATGATTTGAGCGACGTGGTCATTGCCGTATTTTTTCCTTACATAAGCCAAAACTTCATCGCGGCGGGTGTCGGCAAAATCCATATCAACATCCGGCATCGAGATTCTTTCCGGATTCAAAAATCGCTCGAAAAGAAGATTATATTTGATCGGATCGATGTTGGTGATGCCCAGAATATAGGAAACAAAGCTTCCCGCAGCGCTGCCGCGGCCCGGGCCGACGATAATTTCCCGGCTTTTGGCCCAATTGACAAAATCCTGGACAATCAAAAAATAGGAAGCAAATCCGGTTTTTTGGATGACAGAAAACTCGAATTCCATCCGTTCGCGGTATCTCTTGGTGGTGTTTTTTCCGAAGCGTTTCTGGAGCCCTTCTTCGCAAAGTTTGCGGAGATAAGTCTCGGGCGTGAAGCCTTCAGGAACCTGGTAGAAGGGAAGCTTGGTGTTTCCAAGTTCGATTTCCAAATCGCACATCCCGGCGATCCGGCTGGTATTTTCCAGCGCCTCTGGAACGTGGGAGAAACTCTTTTGCATTTCTTCGGGACTCCGCATATAAAGCTCGAAATCCATGAGATTCATCCGGTTTGTTTCGCTCACTTTGCGGTTGGTTTGGACGCACAGCAAAATATCCTGGATAGAATTGTCGTCCGGCCGGACATAGTGCATGTCAGTTGTCGCGACCAGAGGAATGCCGGTGCGGCGCGAAATTTCGATCAGGGCGTCGTTGGCGATCTTTTGGTTGGAAAAGCGGGGATGGTCTTGGATCTCGAGATAAAAATGCCCTTTTCCGAAAATACCTTCGTATTCAAGGGCCAGTTTTTCGGCCTCGTCAATTTTTCCGGACAGGGCGGTAGCCGGAACTTCCCCTTCAACGCAGGCAGACAGGGCAATAAGGCCCTCCGAATGCCGGCGCAGAACTTCTTTGTCAACGCGCGGTTTGTAGTAAAATCCTTCCAGATGGGCGATGGTGACCAGTTGCATAAGGTTTTTGTATCCGGTTTGGTTCTTGGCCAGTAGGATGAGGTGGTGGCGGATGTCGTCTATTTTCGGACGTTTGTTTTTCCGTCCGTTGGGTGCCAGATACATTTCACAGCCGATGATGGGCTTCAGGCCTTTCTTTTTCGCTTTTTCATAAAATTCGATCGCGCCATAAAGAACCCCGTGGTCAGTGAGGGCCAAAGACTCCATTCCGAGTTCTTTCGCGCGATCCAGAAGCTCGTCGATTTTGGCGAGGCCATCCAGAAGGGAATAGTGGGAATGGACATGCAAGTGGACAAAAGTCGATTTGTTTGGATTATTTTTTTCCATACTAAACAAACCCCTTTACCCCGCACTAATTTTGCTGGCGAGAACACGGTCTACATAAATTATAAACATTTCGCGATAATGTTACGCGGCGCTGGCCCGAATAGAGCCGGGCTATTCGCCCGCGCGCCGCACCCTGATTCACTCGCAAAATTGGTGCGGGGCGAGAAGGCTTTGAATTGTCTTTTTCTTTATTATATATGATTTGGAGGAAAGGCGAAAGCTGCCATTCGAGCCTAAAAAGACTAGATACCAAACGCCAAATACTCTATACTGGATTCATGATTCTTCCGACTTTTGAATACGAAAAAAAATATTGGGACCAGGGTATGCAGATTGTGGTTGGAATTGACGAGGCCGGACGGGGGCCTCTCGCCGGTCCGGTGGTGGCTGGGGCAGTTGTCATATTCCCTGGAATTGCCAGTGGGATCGGAAAAGAATCTGCCTGGGGACTGATACGCGACTCAAAAACCCTTTCTTCGCGCCAGCGCGAAACGGCCTTTGGCTTGATTGCGGCCAATTTTCCTTTCGGAATTGGCTGGTCTTCGCATGATACCATCGATCGGGCCAATATTTTGCAAGCGGCCTTTCTGGCCATGAAAAAGGCCATTTCGGATCTCAAAAAAAAACTGGAAAATGAAATCGAAGTTATTTTGGTGGATGGCCGGCAATCGATACCAAATATTTCCACTCGGCAGGAAAATATTGTCGGCGGCGACAAGTTGGCTTTTTCAGTATCCGCCGCATCTATCGTTGCCAAGGTTTCCCGCGACCGGATGATGCTTGAGCTCCACGAAAAATTTCCGCACTACGGATTCGCGCAGCACAAAGGATACGGAACGAAGCTGCACTTTGAGATGATAAAAAAGTATGGTTTATGCGAAATACACAGAAAGACATTTAAAACTCGAAATCCTAAGCACTAAATCCTAAATAATATCAAAATCTAAGTGATCAAAATTCAAAAAAGTTTTAGCCATTTAGGTTTTGAAGTTTGAATTTATTTAGGATTTAGGATTTTTATTTTAGAGTTTGTGTTTTGGGGCTTGACAAACTTTTCAAAAAAACTAAAATCAAGTTAGTGAGAAATAATTTCCTAAAATTTTTCAAAAATTATGTCAGTCCCGAAACAGCGGCACACGCAAGGGAGGAGAAATCGAAGGAGAGCGAACATCAAAATAGTTTCAAAAAATTTTGTCAGTTGTTCGCAGTGCAAAAAAAATATCAAGCGCCACTCGGCCTGTCCGTATTGCGGATACTACAAGGGAAAAAAAGCTGTTGAAATAAAAATAAAGAAAAAGAAAGGAGCGGCGGGAAAGAAAAAAGAGAAATAGTCCTTGCGCTGGAAAAGGTTTCACAGTATAGTTTCATTGAAAAATATTTTTTCAAAAAATAATTAAAAAAATTTAATCATTAGGCCAAAAACCGAAAACACAAAAAATGAACAACGCAAAGAAAGGGGGCGGGGCAACCCGCACCTTTGGGGTACACCTTACCCTTGATGGCTATGGGGGAAGTCCGGAAAAACTCAACGATCCAAAGCGGGTCGAAAAAGCTCTCATTGAGCTGACGGACAAGCTGGGCATGGAAAGGATGACGGATCCCGTGGTGAAATTCGCCGAACCGAGAAATCTGAAAGACAGCGGCGGATATTCGGGTTTCGTGATGATTGTCGAATCCCATATCAGCATCCACACCTTCCCCAAAAAAAGGTTTGTGAGTATCGATGCTTACACCTGCAAGGACGTTATGGACAAGGATACGGTTGTCGGTTACTTCAGGAAAATGTTTGACCTTGAAGATACGGAAGTCCAGTTTTTCAAGCGCGGCCTCAAGTTTCCTTCGCAGGATTTGGTTTAAGTTAAATTTTCCGCCAAAAGTTTCTGCCTAACGGAAACTTTTCGCCTATAAAAAACAAGAAAAAAGCCATTATTTTTTGAGAGTAATATCTGTTTTAATATTCTGTAATGGCTAAAAAGCACGAAAATTATTGGGAACTGGTCTGGGCGCTTGCCCGGACTGATTTTAAATTGCGCTACCACGGTTCGGTTTTGGGCTATGTGTGGGCGCTGCTGAAACCACTGCTGACATTTCTCATTCTCAATTTTGTCTTTTCGACGATTTTCAATCCCAAAAATTCCGGCATCGAGCATTTTTCTCTCCAGCTGCTGACTTCCATCATGCTTTTCAACTTTTTTTCAGAGGGCACCATGGCAGGACTCAATTCGCTCCTCGGGAAAGCATCGCTTGTGACGAAGATCTATGTTCCACGCTGGACGATCGTGGCTGCCTCAACGATAAACGCGACCCTGATTTTTGGAATGAACCTTATTATCATTGCCGCCTTTTTTGTCTGGCAGGGATATTGGCCGGGCATTCCGGCCATTCTGACTTTTGTGTTTTTCATTTTCCTCACTTTTTTGCTTATTCTGTCATTTTCCTTCATTGCCGCGCCGCTATATGTGAAGTACCGCGATCTCTCGCAGATTTGGGAGGTGGCTATTCAGGCGCTTTTTTATGGCTCTCCTATTGTCTATCCCCTGAAAATTATTCCGGAAGCCTATCATCCGATCCTTTTGGCCAATCCGATCGGCTACATCATCCACTTCAACAAAGTCGCCCTCACTGAAAACCACTACGCGCCTTTTTGGCAAAACAGCATTTTCGCCGGCATAATCTTGGCGCTTTTTTTTGCGAGCCTTTTCATTTTCAAGAAGCTCGAGCTCAAGGTGGCGGAAAACATTTGAAAATGAAGCCTGAATTTTGCCGCCCGTTGTTTTCAGAGTGATATATGAATCGAGGAAGTTTCAGAAAATATTTTTCGCGATTGGAGCCTTTTTATCTTTGGCTTGTTTTGTTTTTGGCCGCCATTTTGCGCCTCCGCAAAATCAATGACCGGGATTTTTGGTATGACGAAGCTTTCACCGGAGTCACCATCAAAGAAAAATTCCATGACATGATTGTCATGACCATCAAAGATGTCCATCCGCCCCTCTACTATATTTTTGCCAAAGGATTTTCGTCTTTTTTTGGATATAGCGTTTTTGGAATCCGCCTTTTCTCGGCCATTTTCGGGGTGCTGGGCGTCTGGGCGATATATCTTTTCACCAAAGAGCTGTTCGGAAGAAGGGCAGGCCTCTGGGCGGCGCTCGTGGCTTCAATCTCTCCGTTTGCTATCCAATATTCGCAGGAAGCCCGGATGTATGCGATGTTCGTTTTTTTGATCATGATAGCGTCATATTTTTTCGTAAAAGCGCTGAAAACCGGAAAAACAAAATTTTTTCTTTGGTGGGGAATCGTTTTGGGGGCGGCCTGCCTCACGCACTATATGGGGATTGTTTTTTCAGCCGTATATTTGATGGCCTGGTCCGTTTGGAAAATATTCAGCGAAAAATTATACCAGAAAAAAGCCGACTGGAAAACAGTGCGGGAAGCCATGCCGGGCGCCAAATTTTTTGCCGGACTTTTGGCGGCCTATCTGGTATTTTCATTTTGGACGATGCGTTTTTACTATCACTTCACGGTGCCGGGAACCAATTTGAGCTGGGTTTTGCCGGCGAGTCTCGGTGACATATTCTACAACATCCAGATGTTTTTGTTCGGGACGCCGCTCGGGGAAATGTCGGCCGGCATGCCGAACCCGAATGAGTTTTTTGGAGTGGAAAAAAATACGGCCGTGACGGTGCTGATTGTTTTTTTGGTCGGAATCACCGCCTATCTCTTCAAAAAAAAGAAAGAAAAAGAAAAGCTTTCCGTGGTGCTGGTTTTTTCGGTTGGTTTCATGCTCATTGCTTATTTGCTGTCGCTTTTCGGGCAAAACTACTTTGTGGCGCGGTATCTGATGCCGGCCGCCTATTTCACCTTTGCCTATCTCGGTGTGTGGCTGGCGAGCATCCGTTTGCGCACGGCCGCCTATGCGCTTCTCATCTATGTCGCGCTGATGTTCACTTTTCAGCCCTACTGTTATTCCCGGGGCTGGAACGAATTGGACAAAGATCTGGAAAAATACCGGGGAAACAATTTCTATATCCTCAATTCTTTCGATTATGTGATCGGAAAATACTATCTGGGCGCGGATCATCTCACTCTCTATAACATTGATTGGCCGCAATATAACCCGGACTATTGGGCGGCGATCGGCCCGACTTTGAAACGGACGGAAGAAATCAATGACCTAAAAAATGACCAGAAAGGCCTCATCATCTTCAACGGCCAGCCGGAATTTGCTGGCCGCGACGACAAAAGCTTCAATCCGAACGATTTCACACTCGTCGCGCAGTACAAAAACATTGGCCTCTACCGCTTCGCGGATAAGTAATCCTTTTGTCAGAGTCAAAAGATATTTTTCTTCAAAAGATATACATTTGTAGTTATATTAATCGATATCATTTCTGGCCGATATCAATGGATGATTTGATGTAAATTATAATTACCAATACTACCATCATTGGTAGGATGGTAGTATATGCAAATATTAACAGATAAATCTCATATGAACACAATTGAAAATCTTTACAAGAAAGATATAGAGAAAATTTTTTATCGGTTGTGTGTGGCCATGGCGGAAATGAAAAATCCACAGGAAGCGGCAGAGTTGTTGCGCGACCTGCTTTCATATTCAGAAGTGAAAATGATTGCCAAACGACTCAAAATCGCCGAGATGGTTTTGGCTGGAAAAACTTATGAGGATATTCGGGAAGAGCTAAAAGTTGGGTATGGAAAGATTGCACGAGTGCATGAATGGCTGAATTTATCGGGCAATGGCTACAGAAAAGCGGTCAGCAGAATGAAGAGCAAAACTGGCGAAGAGAAAGACTCTGAATTTGAAACATACCATTGGAGCATATTGAAAAGAAAATACCCGATGTACTATTGGCCGGAATTGCTGGTTGAAAGTTTAATAAAAAACGCAAACGATCGGCAAAGAAAAAATATCGAATCGGTAATGAAAGAACTGAATAAGACGAAAATCAAAACAGCACTGCACAAGAGGATTTCAAGACTTATGCAAAAGAAAAAATAAAATAATATTTACATATACTACCACCATAGGTAGGATGGTAGTAAGTGCAAAAAGTGGAAAGAGGGGGAGGCTTGTCTGGCAAGAAAATGATAATTGTTGTATAATTCAGAAAGAGTTTAGAGATTAGCGGACCCGTTTCAAAGTGAAACGGTGGCAAAAAAATGGACGCGGTATTGAGGGTAATTTTTTTCTTTAGAGAGAGGCGGAAAGGCGGTATTCGCCTGCAGAATTGCTTAAAGATTTTTTCATTCAACAAAGTTTTTTATCCAATTTTTCATTTTGTAAGTCTGTAAATTTATTAAAACAAAAGAATGAAACTCTTTGGGAATTTGACTGCTTTTGCGCTCTTTCTCACCGGTTTTATGCTTTTCGCGAACAAGGCTGAAGCTGGCTGTCCCGGAGAATTGGGAAGCAGTGATCCTGTCCCAACGGTTTGGACCAAGGAATGCAGTCCCTATGTCATAAAAACTGCTATTCAGGCAACTGATCCAATTACCATCGAGCCCGGCGTCGTGGTGAAGTTCAAATATGCCGCCTCGGCATCTTTCGGAAGCGCTGTGACAGCCATCGGCACGGAAAAAGAGAAAATCGTGTTTACGGCCTGGACCGATGATGAACACGGCGGAGATACAAACGGAGATCTGGATGCAACTAGGCCCAAAGCGGGCTATTGGTACAGAATACTAGTCGGCTCCAGCGCCGCCGCCCAATTTGAAAATGTGTCGATTCTTTATGGAGGCGAACATCCCTGGGGAGCGCTTGCGCTTCAGCCAGATACGAAAAACAGAGTGAGCGTGAAAAATTCCGAATTCAAGCACAACAAATATGCGGGAATATATATCAATTACAATCCCGATCAGATCATCGAAAAAAATATCTTTTCGGATAATGGCGAAGGGATTGTGCTGAATGATTGCTTTCACAACATCTCCCTGACAATTTCCGAAAACATCTTTGACCAAAATGTCAATTATGGCGCAAAAGTCAATCATTCCAACTACAATAAGATTTTTGCCCAAAACAACTGGTGGGGAGATCGAACGGGACCATATCACGTCACACTCAATCCAAACGGAAAAGGCGACCTGGTTTCCAACGGCGTCTTTTTTGATCCGTGGATTGGGAAAGAGGGTCCGGATCCGGTGATTGTCATTCCGGGAATCATGGGGTCATGGGAAAAGGATGGAGAGTGGCGGATTGATCCGATTTTTCACACTTTTGACGACCTGCGAGGAGCGTTTTTGGCCAACGGATATGCAATGGGGAAAAATTTTTTCGAATTTCCCTATGAATGGCGGGACAGCAACATAGAAAACGCGAAACTGCTCCACAAAAGAATTCAGGATATAAAGAGTGAAACCGGCCGGCCGAAAGTGGACATTGTGGCCCATTCGATGGGGGGACTTTTGGCGAGGGAATATATAGAATCGGAATATTTTGAAAATGACGTTGACCAGCTGATCACTGTCGGCACCCCGCATCTGGGTGCGCCGAAGGATTATATTAAATGGGAAGCGGGAGCGTTTTTTTCGGATATTTTTGAGGCGGCGGGAAAATATTTTTTCAAACAGGAAGCCGAAGAAAACGGGTATGACAGTATTTTTCATTATCTTCGCGGCCGTCCAATGAGTTCGGTTCAGGAACTTTTGCCGGTTTATAATTATCTTTGGGACGACAACGAGAGCGGTTACGATTTGCGGATAGGATATCCGGTGAACTATCCGAGAAATGAATTCCTGGAAAATTTGAACAGCGCGGAAAAAGTGAAAAAGCTGGAAAAGGTTGAGTTGACGAAGATTATAGGAAGGAAAAATGATATAGAAAGCACAATTTCTGGCTATAATGTAGTGAAGGCGGATATGGGCGAAGTCTGGAAGCATGGTTATCCGCACGGATTTGAGATTCCTATCCTTAGTGACCAAGGTTTTAAAACTGACGACGGCGATATAACCGTTCCCATAAATTCTGCTGAATCAACACAAATTCCAGCCGAGAGTACAATATATTTTCAATCCAGTCACAATAATCTTCCCACCGACGCCCAGCAAGAAATCCTGGAAATCCTGACCGGAAAAAGGCCGGACGAAAAGACTGACGAATGGCAAATTGATGATATTTTGCTGGGCCTTGTCTTTTCGCCGGTTGATTTTCAGATTGTTTCTCCCAGCGGGAAACGAATCGGGAAAAATTTCGAAACAGGAGGGAAATACAATGAAATTGAAGGGGCATATTACACCGGTTTCGATACCGACACGGAATTTCTCACAATCCCCAATCCGGAGGACGGGGAATACAAAATCCTGACTGAAGGCACGGGATTTGGGGAGTATACGATTGAGATAGTGAAAATTTCAAATGACGGAGAAAACGGGGCGGAGGAATCTTTGACAATAATCACCGGAATCGCCGAAATCGGAAAACAAGAGGAAACGGGAGTGAAAATAAAAGGGATGAAAGTTGAAAAACTGGCTGTAGCGGATCCGGAAAACAAAAATGAAGCCGATGCAAGCATTGCCGAGCAGGTACGTACTGAAGTACGTACCGAGGTAAGTATTTCCCCATTAGAAAGCGAACCGCCGAGAATCCAAAAACTGGATAATCTGAAAGGAAAAGTCCGCCAGTATTTCAAGACCGGGGAGATCAAAACCCGCCAGGAAGCGCGGATAACCACCAAAAAGCTGGGGCACATCCGCGTCCATCTGAAATTATATGAAACGGAAGAAAAGGCAAAAAAGCAAAGACGCCAAAAAACAAAAGCCAATCGGCACATTGATAACCTTATTTTTCGAATCAATCGCGATTTTCCGGAGAAAATCAGGGAATCAGCGAAAGATCATATCGCCGGTATTCTCGAAGAGCTGAAAATGGAGTAAAATATTAGTATAGTAGAATAATTATTAATCAATAATTTTTCCGTGAAAATTTAGTTTACAGTTATCCAGTATACTGTAAACAAAAATCTCACGGGGGTTATAGAAAAAATTATGTTTCTTTTAGGTGATCCTAGCATTGATTTGTGGATTACGGTGTTTCTAGTCGGAGTATCGTTTATCATTTCGCTCGTTGTCTTTGCTCTGGCCAAGAGAAAAATTCTGGCTCTGATTGTATTTTCTATACTCGTAAATTTATCATTATTGCTTAATATTGGCTCTGAGATGTTCAGGGTTTATCATATTAAATGGCTTGGATATTTTTCTATTCTCATCTGGCCCCTTCTCAATATCTTTTTTATCGCCTATTACATTCGGACCAAACCGAAAAAGGGAAAGTAAGTCGGTAAAGTCGGAAAGTTAATAAAGTCCATGAGGTCGAGAAAGTCCGTAAAGTCTATAAAGTCATAAGGGTCAAAATCATGAAAATTGAGAGATTCGAGGATATCAAGGCATGGAATGAAGCGCGGAAACTGGCTTTGCTGGTTTATAGGATAGTGAAAAATAACAAGGACTTTGGTTACCGGGATCAGATTAGAAGAGCGGCGGTTTCCGTGATGAACAATATTGCCGAAGGGTTTGAAAGAAAGGGAGACAGGGAATTTGAAAGATTCCTGTTTATTGCCAAGGGGTCATGCGGCGAGGTGAGGTCAATGCTTTACTTGAGTCTTGATTTGGGGTATATTTCAGGGGTGGATTTTGAGAAAGCGATGAGTCTTTCCGTATCAATTTCCAGAATGCTTTCAGGCTTTATAAAAGCGCTCAACAGGAGCTAGACGCTTTACTAAAATTTCAAAAAAAGCCTTATGGACTTTAGGCACTTTTTAATTTATGATTCCAAGACTTTATAGACCTTAAGGACCTTTCACTTTATGACTAACAAGGAAATCGCAATTTCCGTCCATAACGTCTCCAAGGCCTTTCGCATTCCCCATGAGAAAATTTCGAGCTTGCGGGGGGCTTTTGTGAATCTTTCAAATATGAAAGAAAAAGGCTATTTTTATGGTAATATTAATAAAATAGTAGCACTTGACAAATTTTCATTATTTGATATTATTGATACAGCTAAAACCACCCGCTATGACCCTTTGGGCATGGCGGGGTTTTGTTTTTGAAAAATGGACAAAAATACCAAAAAAATAAAAAGAGTTGCGATATATATAGATGGGAGCAATCTGTATTATAAACTGAAGGAGCTCGAGATCAAAAATATCACTTATTTTCAATGTGGGAACTTGGCTAAGCACTTGGCGGGAAAAGATAGAGAAATTGTCGCCAAAAGATATTATATCGGGGTGGTGAGGGTTAAAGGCGGTGACAGAAAAGCCGTGAGAATGCAAGAGGGTCAGGTTCGACTTTTCAATCATTTAAGGTCGAAAACAGAGGGATTCAGCGTAAAGAAAGGTTATCTTATGAAAAATGACGGCGTTTATCATGAAAAAGGCGTTGATGTGAAAATCGCTGTTGACTTGTTGGTGGGAGCATACGAGAATATGTATGATGTCGCAATTTTGATTTCTTCTGATACTGACTTGATTCCGGCGATTCAAAAAATCAAACACCTTGGAAAAGAAATTGAATATATCGGATTTTCCCACAAACCGAGCTATGGACTTATCAAGAATGCGACGGAAACAAGATTACTTACGAAGAATGATGCAAAGCAGTTTGAAAATATTAAGAAAGTAAAATTTGCCATCAAATAATCATGGATAAAGGAATTGCCATAAAAGTCGAAAACGTCTCCAAAACCTTTCGCATTCCGCATGAGAAGATTTCGAGTTTGCGGGGGGCTTTTGTGAATCTTTTTCGCACGAACGGATATGAAGAATTCAAGGCGCTGGACGGCGTCAGCTTCGAGGTGAAAAAAGGGGAGTTTTTCGGGATCATCGGGCGGAACGGGTCGGGGAAATCGACGCTGCTCAAAATTTTGGCGGGGATATACCAGCCGGATAGCGGCCGCGTCAAAGTGAACGGCCTGATTTCTCCCTTTCTTGAACTGGGCATAGGCTTCAATCCGGAACTTTCCGGGCGGGACAACATCTATCTCAACGCGAGCGTGTTGGGGCTGACGCACAAGCAGATCGACGAAAAATTCGACGACATTGTCCGTTTTTCGGAACTCCGGCGCTTCATTGACCAGAAAGTGAAAAACTATAGCTCGGGAATGCAGGTGCGCCTCGCGTTTTCCGTTGCCATCCATGCCAATCGGGATATTCTTCTCATGGACGAGGTGCTGGCGGTGGGGGACACGAATTTCCAAAATAAATGCCTTGCAGAATTTAAGAGATATCGAGATCTTGGGAAAACGGTTATTCTTGTTACTCATGATATCGTAACTATGCAAAGGTATTGCGATCGGGCTATGCTTTTGAGGAATGGAAAAATAATGAAAATAGGAGATCCTCAATTGGTGGGAAATGAATACCTAGATCAGAGCATTACGGATCAGGGAGCTATAGATAAGCATGAAAATAGCAGGGATAAAAAGAAAAAAAATTCAGCCAACATGTCAGGCAAAAAAATTTTTATCCTGAAAAGAAAAGCTGAAATTTTAGGTTACAATTTTTTCGATCATAAAAACAACGAAACCCTCAAGCTTGAATCAGGAAAAGAATTCAAAGTCAGGCTTAAAATAAAATTTAATGAAAATATTTCTAATGCGGCTTTTGGAGTCATGTTTCGGGATGTCTCAAATTCACTTCATTTTGGTTTGCATAATATTTTTACCAGGAATCCCTGCGAGCTCAAAAACGCAATCGCGGGCGATATATATGAAATTTTATTGATCGACAAAATGATTCTAGTTTCTGGAACATATAGTGTTTCGATTGCCTGCTCCAGCCAAAAATCTTACTATGAATATGAATCTCTTGATATAGTTAGTAAGCCGATAAATATTCAAGTTTACAGCGAGGGGCTTTTTTGGGGCATGATAAACTCGGACGTGAATATTCAAATCAAAAAAATAAATTGACTGTACTAAATTAAAAAAAAGTAAAATTTTATTAAATAATATTGATAAATATAGATGAAATTTTTAAAAAAAATTTTGACCAAAATTTATCTAAAATATTTTATAAAAAGTATATTCTATCCAATAAATGAATGGTTTTTTAATTTAAGTATTCATGGAATCGGAATATTGAATTATGAAACAAAAGAAAAAAGCGGCGAACGATATTTTGTTGAAAAAATTCTTTCTCATTACAAAAACAAAGACATTGTGGTTTTTGACGTGGGCGCAAACAAGGGAGACTATTCGGATATGATTTTGCAGGGAAAAAATAACGCGATCGTCTATGCTTTTGAGCCTAACCCTAAAAGCTTTCATGAATTATCGGAGTATGCCAAAAATAAAAAAAATTTGAGACTGTACAATAAAGGTTGCGGAGACTCAAATTCCGAAATGACGCTCTATGATGTAAAAAATGATGATGGCTCCGAGTTAGCTTCATTATACAAGGATGTCATTAATAATATTCACAAAATGGAATGTACGGAGGCGAAAATTGAAATTATCCGCCTCGACGATTTTTGCAGGGAGAACGACATCAAGAAAATAGATTTATTGAAAATAGACACGGAAGGCAATGAGATGAAAGTGTTGCAGGGGGCAAAAGATATAATTCAAAAGGGATTCGTCAGAATCATTCATTTCGAATTCAATGAAATGAATGTGGTCAGCCGTTCTTTTTTCAAAGATTTTTATGACTTTCTGGAAGGTTATAGTTTCTTCAGGCTATTGCCCGACGGTTTGGCGACATTGGGTGAATATAAGCCTCTTTTTTGGGAAATATTTGCATTTCAGAATATTATTGCCGTTAAGGATGAAGAAGTTGACAAACTTAGGCTGTGAAAATATTATGAGGAGATTATCCAATGCCAAAAAAAATATTGATCACCAATATTTTTTCAGGGAAGAAGGAAAAAAAAATATGGAAAGTGACGATATTAAAATATTGGCGGTTGTGAATCATTTTTATGGGAGGAGCAAAAATTGGAACGGAAAATCAACTTCGCAGGAATTGAGCAAAAGAAAAGAAATAGTCGAGAAGGTGATCGAAAATCTCAAAAATATTCCCGGAGTTGAACTGAAGGTTTGTGGCTTGAAAAATCGTTCACTTGTCAATCTTGATAAAGATTTTTCTTTTCTTTCTGACCCGACACTCTTAATATACGAGTCAATCGAGTGGATGGCAAAACAAGCAAATAGCTATGATTATTTTATAAATATTGAAGATGACA
>Ga0172371_10005439_pt1 | contig 18857 bp, 20 predicted proteins | sample Lak12m_FD_114543 | JGI IMG/M metagenome (GOLD analysis project Ga0172371, IMG submission 114543) | Freshwater microbial communities from Kabuno Bay, South-Kivu, Congo - kab_022012_12m | ecosystem: Environmental > Aquatic > Freshwater > Lake | place: Democratic Republic of the Congo: South-Kivu...
ATTGCCTTATAGAAAGGATTAAATACTATTGGTTGTAATATATTCATAAGATTCACAATAATATATAGGTGCAAACCTATATATTATTACTTAAAAATAAGGAGTTATAGAGGGTTTCTACAGGCCCTATAATTTAATTAAAAAAGAAAGTAGCAAGTTTTGTGAAAATTATGAGAAATAGACTACAAATACAAAATATGTTATCTGAATTTAAGATTAGAAGGCTACAAAATATTAAAAAAAATGTAAAACGTATAAATGATAAACTTAATAAAAACCCAAACCACATTTTTTTAAAACCCAGAAAAAATAAAAAAGCAGCAATAAAGCCAGTTATGGATCTGCAATTAGAATCATCTAAAATACACACACCAATAGAAAGAACACAATACAATTTTGAATTAATTAAAGAAATTACAAATAAAACAGAGGATGCGACAATAAAGAATGTTATTACAATTATTAATTTGACCAGCACATTACCTAAAAAGAAAAAAAAATTTGTATTAGATATGCTAAAGAAAGAGAAAACAACTACGATTACAGAAATAATTAAAAAACTAAAAATAATAGTTAATTATGAGTTAACTAAAAGATATCATGAAACAACTATAAAGAAAAATTGAAAATTAATGAACTAAAATAAATCAAAACATAAACCACACCAAGACCAATACAAAGATAAGAAAAGTTTACTTTCTTTACTATTTTTAAAACCAAGTATATCATAATATAGCCAACAATAAATGATGTAATTATTCCAAGTAAAATAAACTCATTAAAAACAACATCATTAATAATCGCAAAACCAATCTCCCCAATTAAAACAGTTGGAATTGAAAGTAAAAAACTAATCTTAAAAGCATCTGTGGGATTATAACCTTGGAAAAGAAGAACAGATGTTGTTGTCCCACTTCTTGAAATGCCAGGTATTATTGTTAAACCTTGTGCTAAGCCAAGCCAAGTTGCATTTCTTATAGAATAGTTTACTTGCTTTTCTTTTGCTCTTCTGCTTTGATATTGAACTAAACCTATAATAAACAAAAGAATACCAATACCAAGAAGAACAATAGATGCATCTAGACTATCTAAACTATTTCTAGCAAATAAATAAATTGGGCCCATTACTAAGAAAGTTAAAAACACAGAAATAATAATAAATCTTAAATAATTTGATTCTTTTTTATAATTATGATATTTTAAATCATTTGAAAAAACACCACAAATAACATCAGATCTTAAAAAATTAATAATTTCTTTTCTAAAATAAACAATTGCAGCAAGAACTGTCCCTATATGAAGCATCATTGTAATATTAAATGCTGTTGATAAGTTCATTTCAGAAAAATGCATAAAATAAATTACAAGATTGCTCTTTGAACTAACTGGAATCCATTCAAGAACACCTTGAATAATTCCTGCAAAAAAATACAATAAAATTTGAATCATAAGTATTAGAATTAGGAAACAAAGGTCTTTAAAACATTATTTAATTATAATAATATATATGAACAAACTAGGACATTTATTCTTTGGGATTGTTTTTTTTACAATTATTTATTATTTGGCTTCACTTTATTATGAAATAAGACCAGAATACTTTATTATATCTCTAATTATTTGTCTAATTTATTCATTAATTCCTGACCTTGATAAACAAGATTCTTGGATTAAAAAAAAGCTTGATATTATTATATTCTATTGCATACTTATTTTGGGCATATTTTATTTTTCCAACCCTGATTTTATTTACCCAATAATTATATTACTTGGGGTGGAAATTATTCTTCTTACAACAAAGCACCGTGGTTTTTTGCATTCATTTGCTTTTGCTATTTTGATTTCTGCGCCCTTATTATTTGTAAACTATATTTATTTTGGGGCAGCAATAATTGGAATCTTCTCACACCTGTTAATTGATAAATTATAGATTAAGAATTAACTAAAAAAACTTCTTATTTTCTTAAGTACTCCAAAAACCCAATTTCTTACATTTTCTCTAAACTTTAAAAGCTTTTCTTTAAATGTACTTTTTTGTGATTGAATGGATTGATTTGCATCTATACTTTTATTTATATCTGACCGTATAACTATTGCTTCATCTAAATAGTTTAAAGTTATTTTTTTTAAATCAAATAAATTATCGCGATTATATGCGTAACAGTTTATTTGATAAACCCCTTTTTGTAAATTACTTGCATTATCTATTGAGATATTTAAATCAAACTCATTATCTCCAACATACATTGTTTTTGTAATTAAACCTGTATTGTCTGCATTACATTTAACATCATAAACATAATTATAATCACTATAGGATTTTATTTTAATGTAATCAACATCATTTTTATTAATTAAATAAGAAACATCTCTTGAATAAACAACTCCTTTAAAACTAGGTTCATCTCTATTTGGAGTGTATGTGTAATCATCAATTGAGTTATTTGTAATCAAAGTTAATGTTTTTGAAGAGGATTCAATAATGTTATTGTACTCATCATAAAGATCTGCATTTAATTTAAGCTTAACTAAATTTTCCGTAAAGTCTCTTGCAATAACTTCTATCCCTATTTCTGAACTAACTTCAGAAACTATTGTTTCTTCTGATTTTGATAACTTAAAATTTGTTCCATTTGTTATTTCTTGTTCAGGATAAATAGTTAGTCTATATTTTATTTTTAATGGTTTATAGATTTCAGAAGATAAATAATCAGAATGAACAGAAAAATAAATTGGCCTTATTATATTTTGAGAAACATAAAACCTATCTGAAGAAATATCTGGTAAAGTTTTATATTCAATAGTCAATGGTTGGTATGCGTTTACAATTGGTAAAAGTAATAATAAAAATAATAAAAATAATTTCTTGTAATTGTTCATTTCTTTTTTCGCCTTTTTAACTAATAATCTCTAATAAGTAAATAAAGATAAAATATCTATTTAAATGCTTCTTTTATAATTAATATTAAGAATAGATGATAAAATATGAAAAGAGACATAATAATTATTTCTGAATCTGGCGGAATGACAGTTGGGTTTGGAACAGGAGTTCTTGAATCAATCCAAAATAAAGATATTTATTCTAGGATTGACTCAGTTTATGGTTCATCTGCTGGCGCTCATCAATTAACTTATTTTCTTGCAAAACAAACAAACTTAGCAGGAACTGTTCCAATTAATGATTTAAACAATAATAAATTTATTAAAAAAAATAAGATCAAGAAGTTTATTAGAGCAATATTTCATGGTAGAAAATACAATTTAATGCATCTTGATTACTTAATAAATATAGAAAAACATAAAAAAAAGCTAGATGTTAATGCAATTAAAAGCTCTCCAATTAAATTATATTTTAGAATATTTGATATAAATAAATTAAAATCAAAAATAATAAATGGAAAAGAACATATATTTAATGGAATACTAGCTTCCTCTGCTTGCATACCCTACTATAATGTACCAGTAAGAATAAATAATAATTATTATATTGATGGAAGTCAGATGATAACTGAATCTTTTGAAGAAATAATTAAGAAGAACCAAGATAAAAAAATAATATATATAATAAATTATAAAAATACATTATTTAATGCAATTATCAAATATCCAATAAAGATTATTGAATCTATATTAATATTGAAATTATATGGTTTTAAACTTGCTTTAAGATATGCAACAACAATGGATGTAACAAGAATAAATAGATTGAAAAAATACAAGAATGTAACTTTAGTAGTAAATAATTTTTATAACAGTCTTAGTTGTACAAACAAAGAAAAGCTAATAAAGCTATATAATTATGGAAAAGAACTTGGAAAAAAAATAAATATTTAAAACAATGAAGAAGAGTATTATGATTAAAGCAGTTATTTGGGATGTTGGGGGGGTTATGCTATTTGATGATGACATAAGACTTTTTTGGAAGGATATTCCAAATTCCAAACCATTAAGAAAAGAATTCAGAGCAAATAAAATTAGTGTAAATGAGTTTATTAATAAAGGTTCTAAATTATTTGGAATAACAACTCAAGAATTCTTAAAAAAATATAAAGAAACTTACTTTTCTGTTACTTTAATACCAGAAACATTTGAAATATATAAAAAAATGATAACTCCAAAATATATTTTTTCAAACACAAATCCTATTTATGCAGAATTTGTTTTGAAAACATATCCTGAAATATATGCTTTGTCCAAAAAAAACTATTTATCTCATGAAATGGGGGTTCTAAAAGAAGGTCCTGAAGTATTTGATTCCATAATCAAAGAAATAGGATTATTGCCCAGCGAGATACTATTTATTGACGATCATCAAGAGAAAACAGAGTTTGCTAAAATTGCAGGTATGAATGTAATTCATTACCAAAACCAAACGCAACTAAAAAAAGAATTGAAAGATTTAAAGGTTAAATAAATCAAGAGGATTATTTGATAAAAAATCTATTCCTTTCTTTCCCAAGGGTTTCTTTCTTTAGAAAGAAAGGTACACATCATATTGTTTTGCAGTCTATTCGCGTTAGCCCTTTATTAGCACGTCAATCAAGCGAACATTTGGAACGCAGAGGATGAGATTCGAACTCATGGATGGGATTACCATCACTTGTTTTCGAGACAAGCACGTTAGACCACTCCGTCACCTCTGCAATAACTGATCGCCCAGTTAACAGGCGAATAACAAAACCTTGACTAAAAATTACTGCTTTTCCAGGTATAATATATATAATTAATCCAGAACTAGATTAATTAATAATAATATTATGTAGGAATAAGATTATATTACTTTACAAGCAAAGACTTAGTAACTAAAACAAGAAGATCAGAGACTATTTTCTTTGCTTTTTCTTCATCTGTTAGGTCTTTTATAATTATTTTAAGAGAAGAAAAAATAGTCATCTCTCCTTCTTTAATCTTAACATGTATATAAAAGGGAGAATTATCTTTTGAAATATAATACCCTTCTTTTGTTAAGTGCTTAATTAATTCCTTAACATCTATTTTCTTGTTTTTCTTTGGATAAAACTCAAAACCAGGTGTTACCTTACATGAATCCAAAATAAAATCAGATAATTCCATAAATATTCTCATTCCATTTTTTTATTTAGTTAAAATTATATGCTTTGACCTAGAACACCATCTATTAAAATTGTTCTTTCTTCTTTTCCTGACTTATCAACAAGAGTAATATGCCAGATTGGCCAATAAACCTCATCAAGCCCTATAAACTCAAGTTCGCCAAATAACTTCTTTAAATTTTCTTCAACAAGCTTTGGAGTAAATTTTATATTTTCAATAAACTCAATATCTTGCTTACGCAAAGATAATTCACTAACAGATAACATAAGCTTATGGAAAACATTAAATGGAACATCAAACTTAGGAGAGGTTTTATAAAATTCTTTTTTGTTCTTTTCAGTTATTGTTAGAAGCTTATTTCTCTTAAATACCTCAATCCTATTTTTTATTATTGATGTTTCTAAATCAAGCTCTCTTGCAATAGATTCTGGTGTTTGGGAAGATCTTGCAACAAACAAAATATCAAGATCAATTTCATCCATATTATTAACAAGATTAAATCCTCTAGATTCGCGAAATTTATCTCCTAAAAAGTGAAGAAATTCACCTGTTACAGAATCAATGTAACTTGAAGCACGTTTAAAATTTCCTTCTGGATCATAAACATTAAAATTAAACTTATAGATAGTTCTATACTTTAGAACTATATTTTTTATATATTCTTTTGGTGAGAAAATAATAAATGACTTTTTAATACTGCTTCTTGCAATCTCATCTATTCTATCTTTTGTTATTCTTAATTGGAATGCTTGATGAGTTTTAACTTTTGATAAAAAATTTGGTTTTTCTTGTGTTATTTCATTTTCAATATCTTCAAAAGATTCGTCTTTTTGAGGTAATTGAGAGAGAGCATCCTTTAAATCCTGAACCTCTTCATTTTTATCAATCAAATAAAGAACATCCTTTTCTAAAGTAACCTTTTGTTCAAATAGTTTTTCAAGAACAGTATTAAAATCAAGATTAGATTTATATTTAATATTTACAACTTCAAGAATATCTTTAGCAAAAGATACTTTTAATTCTCTTGATTTTTCTAGTTTCTTATAAATCATACTAACTGCAATAACTAAAACTTGTGAATTATTTAGTTTTTTAACATCCCTTATTGTTTCTGCATCCCTTCCTTCATGTTGAGATTTTCTTGGTGCTGCTCTTAAAATAAATGCACGAGAGGTTTCTTCAGATCTGTCTCCTACAAGAGCTGTTGCAAAAGGAATTGTTTTAATAAAATTTGGATCCTTATATTGATCTGGAATTATTGCTGGCATTCTCTTCTGAATTGCAGAAATATCATCATTAAAAACTAATTTATTTGAAATTAAAATATCAACCTGAGATAAAACTTTAGTATTAATTGCAGATGGTTGCTGAGTTGCAAAAACTAGTGAACAACCAGGTCTTCTACCTTGCTTAACATACTCTATAATTCCTGCTGTTGCAGGTGTTAATGTATTTCCTGATGGAATTAATGTGTGTGCTTCATCAATATATAACCAAGTTGGAGGTATCTCAGTTTCTAAAAGCTCATCTGCTCCAGAATCATCTTTATTTTCAATTTTCTTGCTTGCGTCTTCTCTTGCAGCCACCTTTCTTGCAGATAATAATCTTCTTGCAAGTATACCAATAACTAAAGCAGTTATGTTTTCATCAAGAAAGGAAGTGTCCAAGATTGTTAGCTGGTTTTCTCTTGATAACTTAGATAAAGCAGTACCCTGATCAGAAAAGATACCCCAAGATTTTGCAGCATCAAATCTAGATATTAATGCTCTTATTGAATCTGGCTTATATCCTTTCTTTTGAGAAGTAAATTCTGAATTACTTGCAAGACAATCAATAATATCATCTAATGTAAATTGATTTCCTTTTGGTTTTATTTTTTTAAAATCATCTCCTTCTTTACCAGTTCCTGCAGTATACCCTTTCTTAACAAACTCAATTGTTTTTTCTAAAAGCAAGCCTGATGGAGAGAATCTCTCAATACCAAAAGTTATACACCAATCTTCTGGTGTTAATAATGATGAATACATAGAAAAAGTATCATCATAAGTTTCTTTTGAAACTTTATCTGCAACACCAGCAGGAACAAAAACTTTTAAATTTTTTATGCCCTCTGGTTTAAGCCCCCACTCTTCAAGTATTTTTATTTCTTTAGCTTCTTTGTTTTCATATTTCATTGACCAGAAAACACCAACAGGATCAATAACTATTTGTCCGATATAAGGATTGTTTCTTGCTAACTCTTCTGCAATAACACCAAGTAAATAACTTTTTCCTGTTCCTCTTGCACCATCAAGAAAAACAACATGTGGGTTTAGGCCATCTAAATAAACTTCTTTATTTTTTTCTTGTTCTTCAGCTACTTTACCAATAAAAGCAAGACCTGTATCTCCATATTGTTTTTGAACAGATTTTTTTCTTCCAATATAAACTTTGTTTGGATTATTTGGATCAGTTAAGAACTTTAGAATAGGCTTAATTTCTTTAAATGGTGGTGTTTTTGTTTTTGAGTCTGAATTTGATAAAAATGGCAAAACTTGAGATGAATCTTTTTGATCTTTCTTTATTTTACTTAATATTTCTTCTTTTTCTTTAGCTTCAAGCTTTGGTTTAGAAAAAGTATGTTTTGATAAATCAGTAGGAGTAATTATTCTTTCTTTCTCCATTTCTTTGAAGAAGTCATCTTCCTCTTCACCATCTTTTTTGTATTTTTCAATACTCATAAATATCATTAATTAAATTTGGTTTAACCATATATATCTTATACTATATATAATAAAAAAAGATATATAAAGGTATGGAATTAGAAAGAGAATAGAAAAAAAGAAATGAGTTTAAATTAAATAAAATTCATGAAGAAAGTTAAAAAAACAAAGTTTTACCTTTAAATTATTTACTATCAAATTCTAATCTAAATTAATTTAAAAAAGATTCATAAATATAGTTGTTTTAAATATTTAAATTATCAAAGGTTTAAAGCTCTCACCCTATAGCTTCAGAGGAGCTTTAACCCTACCTTATCCTTACTAATGATATTTTCTTTTACTTGGCCTTTCCCATAGTGAGAAAGGATTTTTTTAATTTCGCTACGCGTTAACGTAAGCAAAATAAGTTACGCAAAGGACGAGATTCGAACTCGCGTAGTCGTGAGACTCCAGCTCTCTAGGCTGGTGCGTTTGACCACTCCGCCACCTTTGCACACATATAATTAATATAAAAAGGATATATAAATGGATTTTATTTCTTACATTCTTTGTCTTTATTAAAGAAACTCTTTGAAATACAAATAAACCAATTAAAATGCAATCCAAGATGTATTAAAGATAATAAAATAAATATTATTTCAGAAATATTATGCAACCCAACAATAGAATGCTTTGATCCTAACCTAAAAAATAAAATTATACTTGTTATTGCAACAATTATAAATGAAATTGCAAGTAAAACATCTATAAAATAATTTAGTTTTAATTTATTCATAACTTAATGCACTCCAGAACCAGATTTTACTGTTTCTGTTGGAACTAATAATGCATCCACATCATTATCTCCAATTGCTAAAATCATACCTTGACTTTCTTGACCAAATATTTTTCTTGGCTCAAGATTAATTATTACTGGTAATTGGCGTCCAAGTAAATCTTCTGGACTATATTTAGTTCCAATTCCAGCTAGTATTTGTCTTTTAAAAGAACCAAAATCAAATATTAATTTTAATAGTTTATTACTACCTTCCACTTTTTCTGCAGATTCTATTGTTCCTATTTTTATGTCAAGTAACATAAAATCTTGAAAAGATATGTTTGGTTTAAGTTCCATAAAATTTCACTTTCTTTTATTTCCTTTTCTAAAGTTTTCTTTCTTTAAAAAGAACAGATTAGTTTCTTTCCCAAGGCTTTCTTTTTTAAAGAAAGGCAAAACCTCTTTCCCTAGGATTTCTCATAGTGAGAAAGGCTAAAACGCAAAGGACGAGATTCGAACTCGCGTAGTCGTAAGACTCCAGGTCTCAAGCCTGGTGCGTTTGACCACTCCGCCACCTTTGCACAACCGTTCGCAAGGTTGATTTACGAATATCAAAAATCTATATAAATATATATAATATATAAGAGATAAAATATATAAACTAAATGTACCAATTAAAAAAGTTAAATTTAAGAGTTATTTCTTAATTTAGATAACCCATAATAATAAAGAGAATTAATTTCATTTTCTGAAAGAGCTCTATTAAAATACATTGTTTCAGAAACATAACCCTTAAATAACCACAAACTAGATCCTACATAGGATCCAATTTTTGGGTTATAAGTAGATGTCACAAAATCAGGATCTGTAATTAAACGAACAGAACTATATTCGTCCCCATCTTCATTTTTCAGGAACATTATGATTCTGTCTCTTAAATATTGAACACACACAAAATTCCATGAACCTAATTTTATTACTGAATTATACACAGATGTACTTTGTCTACCACCTACATCTCCATAAAGTTCAGCATATATAGCTAAACTTGGTCTGACCTCCAAATCATGACCTTTTGCACCACCACCAGCGCCAATAGAAAATAAAGTGCCATCAGAAGTCAACGATGTTGGCGGATTAAAAAACATAGTTACTGTTCTGACACCATACCCCATATTAAAATCTGCATTTTTTAAAAATAAAATATAATCATCATTTCCATCTAAATTTACAATATAATTTCCTTGATTAATAAAAGTGGCTAAAGAAGTATTTCCTTTGGTTCCTAAATTTATTGTTCCATTATTATTTCTATCTGATTTATCATAAATAGTAGTTGAATTTATATCTTTGAAATCCCACCACCCGAGTACATAATTTTTGTCATACATTAAACACCCATCTCTTTGAATAGATATCTTACTTATTTTAAATGTAGCAAACACATTATCAGAAGTATATAATTCTAAATAAAAAGAATTATTTGGAAAACAAGGAAGAGTAATATATCCACTATTATTTGCAGCAATAGTTACCGGATAGTCTAGATACATTATTTTATTTAAAACTAATGATTCTGTAGGAGTGTCTCCAATAATTTTATAGCCAACAATTGATATTTCTTTATTACTAGTATTTTTTATGCGAACATTATTAAATAAAATATCATCATACCATAAACTTGTTGTTAAATCTTCTGAGTGACTAAAATTAGTTGCTTGATTTAAATTTACACTTGTAAATGCTTTACCCCAATTCAATAATATAGCAATTAACGCAACTGCAACAACCACTAAAAGGATGGTTGCAATTAATGCTGAAATTGATTTCTTTGTATTAACTTGCATATATTTCTCAAAATATATATTATAAGAATACTTTTATAAACATATAAGATATTTAATAAGAAGTTCAAGATTGGGGGACTCACACACACATCACACATATCATATCTAATATCCTAGATTAAGGTTATCCCCCAAACTATCAATTAACTCACGCACTGTCATATACTCTCTACATACCCCCCCTGGACGAAATAACTTACAAATCTTTAAAACCCAAAAACTATTTTGATTTGTGTTCCAAGATATTATTTATTTCTTTTCGGGTTATTTTTCAGATTTCTAATCCAATTAGTATTAGGTATGACATATATATATTAATAGAGTGAGTAATTGTGTACACAATAATACAGCCTAAATTAATTGAATATATAAAAATAAATTAAGAGTATAAAAAAAGGGAAAAACTTATTTTTTAATTAACAAAGTTAATTTAAACATAACTATTCAAACAATAATACATAACTAAAATAAAGAAAAAAAGAGAGGTTATATTAAAAATCTCTCTTTAGCAACAAAGAACTCACTTAAAAAATCAAGTACTTCTGTTTTTGCAAGATATAAGTTTCTTATATCCTGTCCAACAAATATAACCGTATCTAAATCAATATTATCTGGAGTATAATCAAGTAAGATTGATTTAATATCTGTTTTCTCTCTTTGCTTAATACAATACCACCTATTATCTTTAATATATGGACCTAGAACTGCTTTTGTATTATCTAAATAATTTTGAGAATTCTTCATATCAGAAACTAATGGCCCAACCATCATTTTATTTCTTGGTAAAATAAGCGATTCACTCATCATTACCATATGTGCTTTTGTTTCTCCTTCTTTATAAAAAATATCCCATTTCATTATATTAAAATCACAAAATTCAAGATGAGCAACAATTTTTTTTGCATTCTTTCTAACTTTGGACCAAACCATTTCTTTTAACATATCTTTAACTTCGAACTCCAATATTGTTAAAGAGAAACTATCTAAAAGACCAACCATCTGATGATAAGTTATTTGTTTTACAGGCCTTTTATTAAAGAATTCTTTATGTGGATGTTGTAAGAAACTTCTTGAAGCTGCAATAAAAGTAGATAATTGCTTATCTGAAACTGCACTTGCTACATTTCTATTTTGATCAACCGGATCAATAACTACTAATGGATCAGAAAATCTAGATAAATTTACTTCTTGTTCTTTAACTAATGTAAATTTAATTGGTGGTTCCCAATTTGCAGAGTGTGTTAATAAAGTTATAAAATCCCCATAAAATAGAATTAATAATTCACATAAATAACCAGAGAACCCAAATACTTCTGTGTCTGCCCCATAACAATCAATTGCTTTCATGAATTTTTTTAAAATTCTAACTTCATCTTTCTGAACTGCCTTCATATTTTTTAAAATAAACAATAAATGAAGAGAAGTTCTATCTACTGCTGAAATTATGTCTTCTCCTGGTGCAATCTTGTAAGCAGGAACAACCTCAACTTTATAATTATTAATTATTCCTCTAATGTATGGGTGCTCAGAGTATGCTTTTTCAAAAAAATAACCTTTGAAAACTGATTGACCTAAAGCTAGCCCAGCTTCTACAAACTCTTCTCTTTTCATGTCTGTAGGATATAAAACAAATATATCAAAATCTTTTGTATCTGCTAAATTTGTTCCTTTCCCAAAAGAACCAGCAATTACGCATGAAACATGTTTACCAGGTGTTTTGTTTATTTTATCTAGAATTGAATCTACAAAAGCAGTTTCATCTGTTATTTGCTTTGAACTAGGTTTAATTTCTCTTAATATCTCTCTACGAGCTAACTTGTAATCTTCAAGTTTAGATTTATCAATACTTAATTGTGCCATATTAAAGTCTCCTCATAATAGATTAGTAACATTAATTATATAAATCTAATCTAAGCACTATTTATATAGCTATGATTAAAGAAATTTTATTTAAAGAACTTAAAAAAATTAAAACTAAAGAAAAACCTATTGCAATCCAAATTCCAGAAGGATTAAAGCAATATAGTACAGAAATACTTGATTTTTTTAAAAATAATGACCCCACTCTTTTTGTAGACCCTTGCTACGGTGCCTGCGATACAAAAGATATTGAAGCTAAAAAACTTGGATACAAATTATTAATTCATTTTGGGCACGAACCAATGAATAAGCAAGTTATAAAAACAATATATATACCTTTAAAATATAAACTTAAAAGTTCAGAAATTAAATATATCATTGATAACATAAAATTGTTAAAATATAAAAAAATTAACTTAGTTACGACAACTCAATATCTTTCTGTTATTCCAATTTTAAAATCAGAATTAAAAAAAATAAAAATAGAAGTAATAGATAGCAAGGAAACAAAAAGAGTAAAAAAGAATATGGTTTTGGGTTGTGATTCATCAACAATTATTGATTACACTTCTCCAATTATGTTTATTGGAGATGGTGCTTTTCATGTTAATAATCTTGCATTTATTTTTGGAGATGCACAAAAAATATACTCAATTAGCCCAATACAAAGAGAAGCCAAAGAAATAAAAATACAGGATGAATTTTTAAGAAAAAGATATGCAATGATTGGAATTGCAAAAACAAAACAGAGCTTTGGTATTTTGGTATCAAGTAAAATGGGGCAAGAAAGACTTAGTCTTGCAAGAGACATAAAAAAATATTTAGAAAAAAATAAAAAAGAAGCATATATTTTTATTAGCGATTACATAAAAGAGGATTATTTAGTGGGGATAGATATTGATTGTTATATTAACACAGCTTGTCCAAGAATATCTTATGATGATAGTTCATCTTTTAAAAAACCAATTATTTCTGCAAGTGAAGCATTAGAGTTGTTTGAAAAAAAAGAAAAAATAAAGATTGACCAAATTAATTAAATGTTTTGATCAAATGTATTTGTATCTATTGTTAAGTTTACATCAATTGATTGATTTGTATCTATTACAAAATTAGTATCATTTGGCTTATTTGTATCTAAGGAATTTACATCATTACCAAGATTTTTTCTAACATTATTTATTGCTTCCTCAATTTTTTCAATATCTGAAAACAATTGTCTAGTTGTTAAATAAACAGCCCTATCAAGCTCTTCTTTTGTTTTTGTTTGAATATAAATATATCTTTGACCAATATTTGCATTAACTGTTACAATTGATTCTTTAATACTTGTTGTTGGGAAATCAATAATAATTGATGAGGTGCCAGAATTTAATAATGCAAGACAATCTTCTCTATTTAATTCTTGATTTGTATAAATATCTCCTAAATTTGATTGACAACTAATAGTCACTCTCTTTGAGTCCATTATATTTATTATAAACACCACGTTTTTATTTTTTGCAGCAAAAACAGACAACAAATAAGATATCTGTGGAGTTATAATTGAAATACTATTCATGTCTTCTGGTAGAACATTAATAATTAAAAAATAGTTATTATCATTTGAAAGACTATTCATTGCATCAGATAAATAGAAATCACCTGAAGAGAAAGTGATCCCACTTTCTTTGTCTACAAAACCATACTTATTGACTTGGATGAAATGATAAACAAAATATGCTAAAATCAATAACGCAATAATTATAAAAACATAAATAAATACGTTCTTTCTAATCTTTTTTTCTTTTGCATGTTGGGTTATTTCTTTTGCAGTTTGTATTTTTGCTTGTGAGATTGCTTGCTCCATAATTTCACTTCTTCTTTTTTGTTGGTTTCTTTTTTGTGGGTATCTTTGCTATAGACTTTTTTAATTTTGGTTTATAATTTATTTTATTTTCAATTTCTTTAAAATTAGTTTTAAGATCACTATTTACTTTTATTCCAATGTACTTAACTCCTTTTTTCTTAAAAAGATTTTCAACATAAAAACTATCCTCACAAAGTAAGTTTTCTTCTATTTTCACTTCAGAATATCCTCTTTCTTCATATCTTGCTCTTAATATCTTACAATCAGTTTTAAGAAGAATTATCTTATCAAATAAATTTAGATTCACTTTTGACATTTCAGGCCACAAGTGTCCCTCAAAAACAAAATTCTTTCCTTCATTGTTTTTAATAAAATCAGAAAAAGATTTGTTTAAAAGAGCAATATCAACAACATATTCTTTTTCACGTTTATCATCAGTTCCAAGTCTGTTCATTTTTGAATAGTTCTTGTCATTAATAATCTTAAAAGGATGTCTTTTTCCATAAAGATTTGCTAATGTTGATTTCCCGCATCCTGGTGTACCAGTAATTAATACATACATATTTTACAACCCTCTTTTATCTTAATCTAACTGCTTCTAAATTTTGTATGGACATTGTGTTAATATGAAACTTCTTTTGCAAGAACTTACCAAATTCAGGACAAGAATCCCCATGATTAACAAGAATATCTTTTGGTTTTGGATGAAGTGAAGAAATATAATTTAATAATTCTTGTCTACTTGCATGCCCTGAAAAAGCATCATCTGTTTCTATTCTAAGATTAATATTAATTGTTTTCGTTCTGTTGTTTGAATCTGCAACTTGTATGGATTTTAATCCTCTTTGTAATTTATATCCAAGTGAATTTTTTGCCTGATAACCCACAAAAACTAAAGTATTATTTGGATTGTCTGCAAGCTCATGGAAATAACCAAGAGATGGTCCACCAGTTAACATACCTGATGATGCAACAATAACTGCACCTGGCGTATTTAATACGGCTTCTCTGTTGTTTTCTTCATTATCAACTGTTTTAAATAACTTTGATTGAAATGGGGAATTATTTTGAAGTATTCTTGTTTTTATATTTTGCTTTAAATATTCAGGATAAACTGTGTGTATTGCTGATGCTTCACGAGTCATTCCATCAATAAAAACATTATCTGTTTTTAGTTTACCTTGTCTATAAAATTCTTCTAAAACAAGCATAACTTCTTGACCACGTCCAACAGAAAAAACAGGTATTAAAGTAATACCTCCTTTTTGAGATGTTTGATTAATAATATCAATTAAATCTTGTTCTGATTTCATTCTAGCTGGAACTTGCTCTTTTCCACCATATGTTGATTCTACAATTAATGTTTCAAGTCTTGGATAACTTATATCCATGTTGTTTAATAATCTAGTAAACCCGAATTTAATATCTCCAGAATAAACTAAATTTAGTTTGCCTTCACCAATATGTAAATGAGCAGAAGCAGAGCCTAAAATATGAGCTGAGCTATGGAAGGTTAATCTAATTCCTGGAGCTATGTCTGTTACTTCTCTAAAATTTCTAACAATACAATGCTTTATTGTTTCTTTAATATCTTCTTCACCATATAAAGGCTCACGATCACTTTTTAGAGATACATTTACTGCATCAAACAATAAAAGTGCCATTAAATCTCTTGTTGGTTCTGTACAATAAACTGGCCCCCTATACCCTGCTTTAAATAAATAAGGTAAGAAACCAATATGGTCTATGTGTGCATGAGTAATAACAACAGCATCAAGTTCATCTAATGGAAATCTTAAAACACCTAAAAAAGGAGTTTCTTCTGATTTATCTGCTTGATTTATTCCGCAATCCATTAATATCTTTGTATCTGGTGTTTCTAGAAGAATTGAACTTCTTCCAACTTCTTGAAATCCACCAAGAGCAGTTACTCTAACCCAATCTTTATTACTAATTGGAGGAGAATATATTTTTCTTGCAACTTCTTTTAAGAATATTTTTCTTTCAGCACTACTTTTTAAAATAAAACTTCTTACTTTTTTTAAAATTTCAGATGTTTCGGTTGGTGCTCTTAATATCTTTGGGATCCATTTTGTTTCTATAATAATATTTTTTGAAACTTGGCCAAGTTTACCAATTACAATACCTGGCTTATGAGCTTCAATTATGACTTCAGAAAAAATAGGATCAAAAAAAATAGATTTAATTCCAGCCTCAACAGGAATTAATTCTTTAATTTTATTTAATGCAAGAGCTGGATCCATTAAAATGGACTTCTCACTTCTAACATTTATTCTTTTCTTAAATGCTTCTGCGACTTCGCCAACAACACTCTTATTGTCGAAATATACTTCAGGAGTTGTTGTGTAAATTGCAATTTCACTTCCTTCAGCTTCAACTTTTGTGTAGTTTACTTTTTTTTCATCAAGCATTTGTATAATCTGCTTTTTAATATCATCAAATAAATCCATAATATTTCACTTATAACTAATGTTCTTTGATTTAAACTAAATTATTAACCAACTAAAACAAAAAAAGGCTAAACAAACAAGTATTTTAAATTAGATTATTAAAATTATTCATATTTTGTTACTGGAAGCTCTTCTATCCCATCTTTTTTAAGAATTATAATTTTAATTCCATCTCCGCCAGAAAAAATATCTCTTTTCTTTGCAGAATTTATAGCAGATATTGCAAGTTTGATTGCATCAGGCGTACTTAAATTAAGTTTATAATTTGCATCAAGAACAGATAAAGCAAGTTCAGTGCCAGATCCTGTTGCGGTATATTTCTTTTCTTCAATTATTCCCCCTCCAATATCAAGAGAACACATAGAAAAACCATCCTGACTTCCAGCTAAAATAAATTGTGTTAAAAATGGAACCATTTTATTTGCATTCAATATGTTTGATAATAAAGTAGAACAAGCTTTTGTGCTCATTCCTCTCTTATGCTCGAGTTCATATAAGTTTGCTTGAACTTTTAGGTGCCTAACAAGTACTTGAGCATCTCCAACTCCACCAGCAATAGTCATAGCCAAGTGATTGTTTATCTGATATATTTTTGTAACATCAGTATTAATTGCTAAGTTACCCATTGTCCCTTTCATATCTGAACCTAAAACAATAGAATCCTTTGCAATAATTCCAACTGTTGTTGTGCCTGTTTTAAAATTATCCAAAACATTTCACCTTTTTTTAATTTTTATTTTTTTCTTCTTTTCTTATAAACACTTGAGAATATTTTATTTTATTTAGTTTTGTGCTATTAAGTATTGTTTCTGCGAAGATTTCTTTAAAATAATCAAATTCTTTTGGTAAACCAATAGGTAATTCAACTTCAACTTCTTTTTCTGAATCAATAATCTTATAACTTATGTGCTCTGGCTTCATAAAATAAAATACTTTCTGTAAGAGGATCGGTACTTTTTCTTTATCTTCTTTATAGATTTTATTAATTGTAATTGTATATTCTAGGTTTCTTCCCGCAAAAATAGGATTAAAATCAACTTTAACTCTTCCTCCAGAAACAGAAATTACTTTTCCAGTCTGATTTCCAATTGTTACTTGCATTCCTGGTTGAGGATTAATTTTTTCTTGCTTAAATTCATTAAATGGAACAATTTTTGTATTACTTGGATTCCTATCTCCAAATGCATCTTTTTTATTTAAAACAAAGGTTTTTGTTTTTGTTTCTTCAAGATCTTTAATCTTATCTTCAACTGTTGGTAAAAGCTCATTAGTTCCAAAAACTGCTTTGATGGGCTTATATTCTGCTTGTAAATTTAAATTATTCTCTTTACCAATTTTTTCAATTGTAGTATCTAGTACTTCTTTTGTATCATTATCTCTTAAAATCAAGTTTATTTCTATTATATCCCCTTTTGTAATCATATTAAGTCATTTTCCTTTTTTGTTTAAACTTTTCTTCTTAATCTTCAAAATAATTAGATTAAGATAAAAAATTAATTAGTGTCATAAAATTAGAATTTAATAATATATTTAAGAAGCAAATAGCTTAAAAAGCTTTCTTTAAATCTCTAAACTAAATTAGGTTGCATAAATTAAGTAAAAACTCAAAAAGAGTATTACTTTAAGAATTAAAATCAGCAATAATTAATTTATTTATTATTTCTAATAATATATATTTATTAAATAAATATTATTTAATTTTAACTGCTGTACCATAAGCAAACATTTCTGATGCACCTTGCATAACCATGGAAGTTGTAAATCTAACACCAATAATCGCGTCTGCTTTAAGATCAATTGCTTGATTTATCATTCGATTATATGCTTCTTCTCTTGCTTGGATTGTCATTTCTGTATATGCCCTTACTTCTCCGCCAATTATACTTTTAAAACCTGCTCCAATATCTCTTCCAATATTTCTAGATCTTACAGTATTTCCTTTTACAACACCTAATATCTTTTCTATTTTTTTACTTGGAATTTCAAAACCAGTAGTAACAATTATTTCTGTTTTCATAAATAAATCACCTTTTAATTTCTTCAATAACATCTTCATTTTTATTTAATAAAATAAATAAACCAATTATTAATAATGGAATACTATATATTAAAAAAATAAAACTAAAAATACACAATATAATTAATACAAAAGATATAGAAATTAAGATATATCCAATTAATAATCTATTATTTTGCATAAATTAATAATCCATTTATCTTATAGATATTTAATCCTAAAATTAGAATTCAATTATATATCTAAGAAGCAAATAACTTAAAAAACTATCTTTAAAGAATAGA
>Ga0172371_10005444_pt1 | contig 18850 bp, 12 predicted proteins | sample Lak12m_FD_114543 | JGI IMG/M metagenome (GOLD analysis project Ga0172371, IMG submission 114543) | Freshwater microbial communities from Kabuno Bay, South-Kivu, Congo - kab_022012_12m | ecosystem: Environmental > Aquatic > Freshwater > Lake | place: Democratic Republic of the Congo: South-Kivu...
ATTACGCAGATGAAGATGATTATATCAGTTTGGAGGATTGTTGAAGAGACAGAAATCTGTGAAATCCATAAATCAGTGTAATCTGTGATACTGACGATATAGGCTGACGTGAGCGGAGATCGCGGTGTTGGAAAATAGTCTGGATCGCGGATTAAGCAGATTGCGCAGATTTCACTGATTACGGAGAACGTCACCGGGAAGGGAATCTGTGAAATCCATAAATCAGTGTAATCTGTGATGCTGACAATGTACGACCTGACGAAGGGCGGGACTAATGAATACGCGTGACCATTTCTTCCGCTTATGCGCGGTTAATCTTTTTTCATTGACTTTTTACCTGATTCATAGTTATTATGCTCGCGCTTTTAGAGATTGAGAACGATATAGTTTGATAATAAGATTACCTGTTATTAAAAAGGAAAATATGAAGCGTTATACACCCGGAATTTATTTAGTTATTCTGATGCAGCTGTTTGGCTGCGGGAAGAAAAATGTGCAGATCGCGAATCTGGCGATGCTCGAAGGCGGCAAGACCTTTGCCGTTCCCACCGGAACTGCGGCCGATCAGTTGGTGCTTCAGAGAATACCCGATGCAAAGATGAAATATTTCAACAGCGCTTTCGATTGTGCCATGGCGGTCAGGGAAGGCAAGGCCGATGCAGCGGCTTACGATCGTCCGATTCTGCAGAATATTGCCGGAAAAAATGACGGCCTGGTTGTGCTGCCTGAACTGCTGGTCGATGACCGGTACGGTTTTGCCGTACAGTTAAATAATGAAAAATTAAAAACCGTCATCGATCAGGTCCTGACCGAAATCAAAACCAACGGTATTTATAATGATATGATGAAACGCTGGTTACCGGAAAAGGGCGTCCCGGCGCCGATGCCGAAAATAGAACTGGCCGGAACGAACGGTGTTTTACGGTTCGGCACAGCGGCCGTGACCGAGCCGATGTCATTCGTAGATGAGAATAAAAATGTCGTCGGTTTCGATGTGGAATTTGCAACTTATGTGGCCCGGAAATTAGGTAAAAAACTCGAAATTGTCGATATGGAATTCGGAGCCATGCTGCCGGCATTGGTGGCTGATAAGGTCGATATGATCGGCGCCGGTTTATCCATTACCGAAGAGCGGGCGAAGAGCGTCCTGTTTTCCGAAAGTTATTATCCGAGCGGAATCGCGGCGATCGTTAAAGATTATTCCCCACCGCGTCTGGTAAAAAGTAACTTGAAAATAAAAGATATCGACGATATTAAGGATAAACGCATCGGCGTTGTCACGGGAACCGTGCATGATTCCTATGCCATCAATAATTATCCCGATGCGGTCATAATGCAATATCAGAATTACGCCGACCTGCTGACCGCTTTACGCTCGGAAAAGGCGGACGTGGCTTTCGTCGATCAATCCTCCACGAAAGATATTTTCAGCGTTAATCCGGACCTCGGGTATATTGTCGAAAATGTCTATTCCGTTCCGATCGGAGTCGGTTTTAACAAGGTAGACAGTCAACTCCGCGGCCGATTCAACACTTTCCTGAATGAGATCAAAGCCAACGGGATTTATGACGATCTGATCGATCGCTGGGATCGGCAGGGTTTGAAGGAAATGCCGCAAATTAAAACTCCCAATCCAAACGGCGCCCTGCGAGTCGGCATCGTCAGCGACATCGGGATGCCGCACACTATCGTGCAGAATGGCGAACTGATTGGTCTGGATGTCGAACTCGGCAGACGCTTTGCCGCCTATCTTGGAAGGGAATATGTGCCGATCGATATGCCGTTCGGCAGCCTGATTGCCGCGCTTTCAACCCGCAAAGTCGATCTGATCACCAGCGGGATTATGATTACCCAGGAAAGACAAAAGCAGATCGATTTTTCCGAGCCGTATTTTAAGTCAGGCGTCAGCTTGATTGCCATGAAAAATAATATTGCGCGCGCCGCCGCTGTCACTGGCAGCATAATGACTACCGCCAACGATCTGGCGGACAAAAAAATCGGTATTTTCACCGGAACCGTTCACGATGCTTTTATCGCGAAAAAATATCCGCAGGCTAAAATCCTGCGCTACGAAAGTACCGCCGACCTGATCATGTCGGTGAAAACCGATAAAGTCGATGCCGTGATGCTGGATTTGATTACCGGCCGGCTGCTCTTAAAACATAATCCGGAACTGGCGCTGTTAACCGATGATATTTTTAATACGCCGCTGGGAGTCGGTTTCAGTAAAAAGAATCCGGCTCTGCGGGATGAGTTCAACGCCTTCCTGAAGGAAATCCGGCAGGACGGCACTTACGCTGTCATGGACAAGCGCTGGTTCCGCGAGGATGCCGAAGGGGCGGTCATGCCGTCATTCGACTATTCCGGAACAAAGAAGTTAGTCGTCGGCGTCTCGGTGGAAGACCTGCCCTATGTGGCATTTATGAACGGTCAATATGTCGGTTTCGATATAGAAATGATTGCCAGGTTTGGCGAACGTCAGGGCTATGACGTTGAATTCGTGCAAATGGAATTTCCGTCACTGATTGCCGCACTGGCGGCCGGGAAGGTCGAAATGATTTCCGATGGAATCTCAATCAGCGAGGAACGTCAGAAACAGATCGATTTTTCCGATCCTTATGCCCAGTTCCGCACGGCCGTTATCGTTTCTAAGAACCGGTTAGCCGGCTATGAAGGTGAAAAAAGTGTAACGACAAAAAAGACCTTCTTCCAGGGTGTTTCCGAAAGTTTTTATAGCAATATTATTCTCGAAAACCGCTATCTGCTGATTGTCGACGGTCTGAAAATCACGATAATCATTTCGATTTTTGCGGCGATTGTCGGAACTCTGCTGGGGGCTTTAGTGTGCTTTATGCGGATGGCGAAAAATAAATTCGCCGTGGGATTCGCCCAGGTATATATTGTTCTTTTGCGGGGAACGCCGGTGCTGGTGCTGCTGATGATAATTTATTATGTCATATTTGCCTCGGTGAATATCAATCCGGTTATTGTGGCTGTGATCGCTTTTGGACTGAACTTCGCGGCCTACGTTTCCGAAATGTTCCGGACCTCGATCGAGAGTATTGAAAAAGGGCAGCAGGAGGCCGGCATTGCCGGCGGTTTTACGAAGTTGCAGACCTTTGGCTATATTATCCTGCCACAGGCTTTGCGCCAGGTTTTGCCGGTTTATAAGGGTGAATTTATTTCATTGGTGAAAATGACTTCGATTGTCGGATACATTGCCGTACAGGATTTGACCAAAGCCGGTGACATTATCCGCAGCCGGACGTTTGACGCCTTTTTCCCGCTAATTATGGCGGCGGTGCTGTATTTGTTAATTGCCTGGCTGTTGACCTGGGCGTTGGGCCGTATCGAAATTTCGGTTGATCCAAAAAGAAGACGCGTTGCCGCGAAAGCCGGGGTGGCGCAATGATTACGGTCAAGAGTCTTTCAAAACACTTTGGCGATCTGGTTGTCCTGAAGGACATCAGCGTGGAAATCAATAAGGGCGAGGTGATCTCGATCATCGGTCCGTCCGGCACCGGGAAGAGTACTTTTCTGCGCTGTCTGAATTTACTGGAAACGCCAACTGGCGGCGAGATTTTTATCGATGGCGAACCGCTTCTGGATAAAAACACCAACGTCCCGAAAATCCGCCAGAAAATGGGTATGGTATTTCAGTCGTTCAATCTGTACGCGCACCTGACAGTTCTGGAGAACCTGACGATAGGTCCGATTAAACTCCTCGGCAGGGGAAAAAATGACGCTGATCGCAAAGCCATCGAATTGTTGAAACTCGTTGGCTTGGCAGAGAAGGCCGGTAACTTTCCGGATGAGCTTTCCGGCGGACAAAAACAACGCGTGGCCATTGCACGTTGTATGGCGATGGAGCCTGAAATCTTACTGTTCGATGAACCGACTTCCGCGCTCGATCCGACCATGGTCAGTGAAGTGCTGGCCGTGATCCGGCGTCTTGCGAAAGAGGGTATGACCATGGTGATCGTTACCCACGAGATGGAATTTGCCCGCAATATGTCCAGCCGTATTTTCTATATGGACGAAGGTATCATTTACGAGGAAGGAACTCCACAGCAGATCTTCGGGAATCCGTTGCGGGAAAAGACGCGGGCCTTCATCCATCGCATCCGCAGTCTCCATTATCACATTGCCAGCCGGGATTATGATCTTTACGCTTTACAATCTGAAATGGAAGCCTTCTGTGACAAACACCTTTTCACAAAAGAAATAAAACGCGCGATTCTCCTGATAACGGAAGAAATCTTAGGCGTCCAGCAGGAATTTTCTGACATCGACCTGAGTCTGTCCTATTCGGAAAAAGATGGCGGCATCGAATTGGTGTGTGAGAACACCGGAAAACCTTTCAATCCATTCGCAGAAGGAGTTTTGGAAGACGATCTGGGAGTAACACTGATCAAAAGTCGCTGCAATAATGTCAGTTATCAATATGAGAATGGAAAGAACATCCTGACGCTGGACGTGAAGGTATAATATCGCGATACTGTCCATACTATGATTAAACCGATTCAATGAAAACCAGGGAAAAAATACGTGATATTGATAACCTTCAGAAGGTTTTGTAGCAATTCTGCCATGCCTTCAAACCCGAAAGGTTTACGCTCAACTGATCGTCAGGTTTTATTTCTTCACTTTTCCAACCGTTACCTGTGTCGTGCCGGGTTTCAGTGCGATAATCTCCTGTCCCTGCGGGTGAATCACGATTATCATAAATGGCCGATCGGTCGTCAGGGTAAGGGTCGCCGGTCCTTCAACCGTCTGGCGTTTTTCGCATAACAAAGAAAGAGTCGTTTTTCGGATCACAAAGTTTTCAATACCATTCCGGTCAGTGCGGCGCAGGTGCCAGGTAACCTGATTATGGATGGCATCCGGCCGCAAACCGATGACATTTTCAATCAGTAAAGCCACCGGTCCGCAGGCACTCCAACCTACAAAATCCGGGCGGGAATCGTCTCCCGGTTCGAAATAGTCTGGCGCATAATTTTCCCAAACCGTCCCGGTTTTCTGGAAAACCGCGTACATCCCGGCCAGATATTTTTCCGATGCCTGAGACGCGAAATCCTCATAACCATATTTTTGTAAACCTTTAATCGCCTGGTAGGTAGTCGGAGGCCAGGCCGAACCCAGCCAGTAACCGCCGTACGGATTATATTCCGGCGATCCGGCCGCCAGTGAAGCAAACGGATTCAGGCGGTAGTAGGTCGTCGTGTCCATCAGGTTATTAGCCAGTTTGGCGGCTTGTAGAGATGACGGCACACCGGCTAACAATGTCCATGAGAAGCCAATCGTCCGGCATTTTTGCCAGTTATTATTGTCGTCGAGATTCCAGTACATTCCGGCTTCTTCGTCCCACATCAGGCGGTTGATCTGCCCGGAAATCTCCTGCGCCCGTTCCCGGAATGTGCGGGCTTTTACGGGCTGTCCAATCTCTTCGGCCATGAAAGCCAGATCGTTGTACTGGATGACCATCTGGGCGGACATTTCCACCCAGGCCGAACCGGTTTGCGGGGTATTGTCCATCCCGGATCCCAGGCCATTTTGCCAGTAAAGCCTATGTTTGGCAGTCGGTTTGACGCGATTATGTTCCAGCCAGTCAACATACCTTTCCAGAACCGGCAGGACCAATTCGAAACGGTGCTTATCACCAGAGACACGGTAATATTCCACCTCAGCCCACGAAAACAACGGCGGATTGATGGCTTGCGGACTGGTTTTAAGATGGTGGTCTTCTCCGGCATTTTCACCGGTTTCCCAGATTTCACGGCAAATAAAACCGTCATCATGCTGGCGACAATAAAAATTGTCGAACGACTGCACCACGGGGAAAATATGATGGGCGTAGCGCCAGAACATGACCATGAAAATAGTATCCCACTGGAAGATATTATTGTTGAAGGCCTCATCGACGTAATTGGACACGAAGGGCGCACCGGTCGCCGGTTGCCGCAAATGCTCGAAAGCCAGTTGCCAGCATTTCCAGTACAGATCAACCCAACCGGGATTGTCATCCAGAATCGGTCGCGGCAGACGCGCCTGATTTTCCTTCCAGGTTGGCAGGTTTTCAGTAACATACTTTTTCTTTGCGAAATACCGGCCGCGTTCCGTCTGTGCCATACTTTTTCCGCCGATTAATAAGCTGACGATGAATATAACAACAAAAATGGCCAGAGGAAAATTTATCCTCTGACCATTTTGCAAACTTTGTTCGGATCGCTTAGAAATTATATATCAGCCCGATTGCGCCATTGACGCCAATACCGAAGCCCGGCAGTAAACCAATCGTCGGAACCAGTTCGCAAAAGGCGTCGAACTTTTTACCGGCAAACCAATATTCGACACCCACCGGAATACGCGCTCCAAGATAAAAATCATTGGCCAGGCCGATCCCGGCGCCTATTCCGTAATAGAATGGTAAGGTCGTCCCGCTGATATTGATTAGGTTATTGTTATGGATGAGGTAGTCGCCATGCAGATGGAGATAGCCGCCGTTTGAATCGCTGTTCCCGAGCGACCAGGCCAACCCACCGGCAATCGCGTTCTTCTCGCCCATCCAGTATTTAGCGCTCAGACCTGATGGTTCGCCGAGCATAATACCCAGCCCCAGTCCATAACTCAGATTGACCAGTAGCAGCAGCATTGCAAACAAAACACCTAAACTGAACTTTCGCATACTCACTCCTTTTTTTATTGGCAGTTGAACATTTCATAAAACTGATTTAAAATTACTACTACTTTTCAACAAATGCCTGTTTTATTATCAATCATCGACGTGAAATTATTTAGCCATCTTTTATTGTAACCGGTTTTTGAATTTGGATTCTAACAATCATAATGGAAGTAAAACGATACATTGTTTTAATAACCGCCATGGAGGCTTAAATACACTGCAGTAGTGTCAACTGCACCTCAAAAAAGGGCTGCTCGTTTGGGCAGCCTTTTTTGTTTTATTTCTGCAATAATTTCGATTCTTTCAGCTTAATGCTGAGCAATGTGCAGCTAATCATCAGCCCTATCAAAAACAGCAGCGGGACGGTCATCGAACCGCTTTGAGGCGCTTTAAAAGCATCCATTCCAAAAATGAACAGCACACCCGAGATTTGCCCCATGAGCAGCAACAATCCGTTGGAAGTTCCTTCCGGCGCCGGATAGGAGATTTCCGCGCCGTACTGAAATCCCAGCGGGCCGGCGCTCAACAGGAAAAAACCCATGATAAAAGCCGAAGTCAGCAATAGTCCGTAACTCTGGGCATACGTCACGCCGGCAAATCCCACGGTCGCGCCCGCCAGCGCCATAATAATAAACGGCACTCGTTTGCGGACCCGGTCCGACAGCGTCGGCACGATGACAGCTCCGACGATACCGCCGACAATCATCAGGCCGCCGGTTAGTCCGGCCTGGGTAATCGAAAAGCCGCGCGGGCGGACAATGTTCTCGATCCAGGTCGTGACGCCATTGAAAACGCCCAGACCAATGAAATAGACCAGCATCAACCGCTGAAATCCTTTCATTCGCAACATCTGCTTCAGACCATCGAAGACCAAAGCCCGCTCCTCCTGCCCGGGCGGACAGGGCGGCGTCGGCGGATGTTCTTTCACTAACATAAAGAAAAGAACCATTCCGATGGCTGAAATAATTCCGTATCGTAATAATGTCCCGGCAATGCCGGCCTGAAGCGAAAGGTACGGCGTCAGGGCCATCCCGATAATAATACCGACGTACATCGCCAGCGAACCGAGACCGGAAGCGGTCGCACGTTCTTCAATCGGAAACCAGCGCGCTGCCACCTTTGTTATGGAATTCAAAATAAACGGTTGCCCGATCGCAAGCCCGATTTGAGCAATAAGCACGTAAGTATAATTAGTCGCCAGCAGACCGCGCATCATTCCGAAAACGCCGGTCAAAGCGGCGCCGATTCCGACCGCAATCCGGATGCCGTAGGTATCGATTATCCAGGAAGCCGGAATCGAAATGACGATATATACAATCATAAAAATCATAGACAGCAATCCGATGCTGAGATCGGAAACGTGATAGAACTGGGCGGCGGTACCCGTGATCGGCGCAAAAGTAATCCAGCACAGCTGATTAACGGCAATGACGATCATAAAGGCCACCAGCACAATCCAACGGTAAGGATAAATTTTATATTGTGTTGCTTCCATCAGAAAATCTCCGCTGATTTAAACCGTGATTCGCAGTGTAAACTCACTTGATTTTATGACATTTACTTTTACGGCACAAGCTTCATATTTTGTCAGACCGGGTGATATTTCACCGAAAAACGTTTGGCCTGGTTTATCAAAGGCCTTAAATTGCGGTGTGATCGGTACCAATTATTAAGAGGACAAAAATGAAACGACGAGAATTTATCGGCACTTTGGGCGTTACCGCCGCAGCTGCCAGTATGGCAAAGGCCTTTCCGCTAATCCCAAAATTAAAAAACAAAACCACAGGATCAGGCATGCAAGTACGCTATGAAGTCAAAACCTTGAATCTGAGACATACCTGGACGATTTCGCGCAACTCCAGCGACGTCAAAAACAACGTTTTCGTCTATCTTGAAAAGGACGGCATTACCGGAATCGGCGAGGCCGCCCCGAATGTTCGCTACGATGAAACCCCGGAATCGACTATCGCACTGATCAAAAAAGCCACGCCGTTGATCGAAAAACTCAATCCGTGGGAATTCGCCCAATTCAGCCTTGACTTAAGAGAGGTTGATCGCGGCCAGACCGCCGGTAAATGCGCCATCGACCTCGCCCTGATGGATTGGGTCGGTAAAGCTCTGGATGTTCCGCTCTATAAACTCTGGGGACTCGATCCCACTAAAGCTCCACTGACTTCCTTCACAATCGGCATCGATACCGCCGAAATGGTTAAACAAAAAACCCGCGAGGCCGAGCCCTATCAAATTCTGAAAATCAAAGTCGGCGGTCCGAATGACGAAGAGATGATCAACACCGTACGCAGCGTCGCCCCCGACAAACCGATTCGCGTGGACGCCAACGAAGGCTGGAAAGACAAGGAAACCGCCATTAAAAAGATCGAGTGGCTGGCGAAAAACGGCGTGGAATTCGTCGAACAGCCGCTGCCCTCCGTCATGCTGGAAGAAACGCGCTGGATCCGCGACCGCATCGATATTCCCTTAATTGCCGATGAAGCCGTCAAGACCGCCTCCGATATTCCCAAACTCGCTGAAGCTTTCGACGGTATCAACATCAAATTAATGAAAGCCGGTGGGCTGCAGGAAGCTCTCCGTATGATCTGGTTAGCCAAATCGCTCGGCCTGAAAATCATGGTCGGCTGCATGATCGAAAGTTCGGTCGCCATCGCCGCCGGCGCGCAACTCTGTTCGCTGATCGATTACGCTGACCTGGATGGCAATCTGTTGATCTCGAACGACCCGTTCAAAGGTGTAACCTTCAAAGACGGACGCCAGTATACTTCCGCTAAACCCGGCCTGGGCGTTGAACCCGTTTAGGATATTTGCCGATCCGTAGGAAAGCCTTCGGATCGGATTGACGCGGATTATATTTTCCAAACAAAAACGGCAGGAAATCCCTGCCGTTTTCCATTTATTTATAGACGTGGTTACCAGATTTTGGCGCGGTTCTCCGGAGCGATATACAGACTGTCAGTTGGCTGTATATTAAAAGCAGTATAGAACACTTCTATATTCGATACGGGACCGTTGACCCGGAACTGAGCCGGCGAATGCGGATCGGTTTTAACTAACAGTTTAATATATTCATCCCGGGCATTTTCATGCCAGATTTGCGCCTGGGACAGGAAGAAACGCTGTTGTGGTGTAAAGCCGTCGATCGGTTTGATCTTTTTACCTTCCAAAGCCTTCTGCAGAGCGTCATAAGCAATCAGCATTCCACCCAGATCGGCGATGTTTTCACCCAGAGTCAGTTTGCCATTCACATGAAAAGTATCGACCGGGACAAACTGGTTGAACTGTTGGATTAATACTTCTGCGCGTTTGTTGAATTCCTCCTCGTCGGCCTTCGTCCACCAGTCCTGGAGATTGCCATCCTTGTCATACTGGCGCCCCTGATCGTCGAAGCCATGCGTCATTTCATGACCGATTACCATGCCGATGCCGCCGTAATTGATGGCATCGTCAGCTTCAAAATTGAAAAACGGCGGCTGTAATATTGCAGCCGGGAAAACGATCTCGTTCAGCGGCGGATTGTAAAAAGCATTCACCATTTGCGGCGGGATGAACCATTCCGTTCGGTCGACCGGTTTGCCGACTTTGGCCATATCGCGGGCAAATTTAAAACGGTCGGCGTTGAGGGTATTGCGTACGTAGGAGTCGCGCGAAATCTCCAGTCCGGAAAAATCCTGCCACTTATCCGGATAGCCTATTTTTACCGCGAAGGTTCCGAGCTTCGCCAGTGCCTTTTCTTTCGTTTCCGGACTCATCCAATCCAGATTCTTAATGCGTTCGCCAAAGGCGAGTTTCAGGTTTTCGACTAATTCCAGAGCGCGGGTCTTGGCTTCCGGCGGGAAATATTTATCAACGTAGATTTGGCCGACGACTTCGTCCAGGGAATTGCTGGTGGAATTCAGAACCCGTTTCCAGCGCGGTAAAAGTTCCGGAGTTCCGTTGAGGAACTTGCCGTAAAAGGCAAAATTTTCATTGACGAAATTGGTGTCGAGTTTGGAAGCGGTGGCGTGGATCAAATGCCATTTCAGATAAGTCTGCCACTCTTCCGGTTTAACCTTTGCGATCATCTTGCCAACCTGCGCGAAGAATTTAGGCTGGGCAACGTTGAAAGTGTCGATTTGCGACAGGCCGATAGTCTGGAAATACACCGGCCAGTCGTATCCTTTGGCGATTTTCTGTAGGCCGGCGATGTTCATACGGTTACAAGTGGCTTTCGGATCGCGCTCCTCGATGTTGGTCATGGCTGATTTAGCCAGGTCAGTCTCGATTTTCATAACCGTCTGCATGGATTTCTGAGCCGCTTCCGGTGACTCACCCATCAGTTCAAACATGCGGACCAGGTGTTTCTGGTAAGCCGCGCGGATTTCCTGCGAACGGCCGTCGTTCTGGACATAATAATCGCGATCGGGCAAACCATAACCACCCTGGTACAGCCAAACAGTCACCATCTCACTCTTCAGAGGATCCTGTTCCTTGAATATATTGAATAGCGGATTGATACCGTACTGATGGAGGCGGGCGACTACCGCCCGCGCATCTTTGGCAGTCCTGATTTTAGCAATCAGATCGATTTCTTCCTGTAAACCGCTGACGCCTTCGGCATTGATTTTATTGGTGTCCATACCGCTGGCATAAAAGTCGCCGATCTTCTGAGAGTTGCTGCCCGCAACGGCCTGGGTGTCGGCCGCCGCCTCTTCCATGATGGTTTTCAATTTTTGGAAATTCTCGTCGAACAGGATCGAGAAACTGCCCCACTCGCTATAGGCTGGCGGAATAGGATTGTTCTTCTGCCAGTTGCCATTGACATATTTATAAAAATCGTCACCCGGCCTGACACTTAGATCCATTCCGGCCGGATCGAAAGCTTTTACGGCAGTCTTGTCTTTGGCGCAACCGCATAAAAGCGACAATAACAGTAATCCGAAAACAATGCGTTTCATCTTCTATTTCCTTTCGGTTATTTTTGTACTGGTCTGATTAAACATAAACCGGGATAAAATTATCACTATCTTAAAATAATTCAAACAGTTTTCCGACAAAGAACCACGAATGAACGCGAAAAAATTGTCTTAACCATGATTTGAATGATTTACTGATTGACTATGATTTTCAATTCAACCTGCTATGTTAAAAACAAGGAAAATATCTCCAATAATTAATACCTCCGATTTAGAAATAAACCACCCTGCTATTCGCGATATTAAGTCTTTCCCTGAAGGATGCGCGAATCAATTCGCAAGTTTTGATTTGGTTAAGATGAACGTCGCACACTCCAGAAGGAAGTGTTATTCCATCTCTGGGAATACCGTCACGGTTGAGGTGGAAAAATCACGGCTTCACCATCATTCCGATTGATATATCCAGCGACATGATACCCAAAACATCCGGCTTCGCAGGCCACTTTGAATCGGGCTCCCGGAAATTGATGATTTGGAGTTTTCAAAAACGCTCCTTCTCCATATGGAACTGTAAAGGTTTCAGGTGCAAATCACGATTCCGAACGGTCGCAACCCAGGCTTTCTTGTGTATATCCAGTCCAACAAATAGTCTTTACCCCGTCCAATCTTTTCTCTTAATTTCTTCCATTGCAAGTCTCCTTCCTTTCGTTTTAGAATTATTCTCAACTCTAAATTAAAGGAGACTAGATCGCTTTTAAACATACAAACTTCGGAAATACTTAAATCGGACTTGAAAAAGATGAAGCGATTACTTAATATGTACCCGTTGAAAAATATTAAATAAGTTGGCAAGGGAAGATGATGAACAAAAAAGAGCGTCTGTTGGAAAAGCAAAAGTTCTCAACCGCATTAACGATATTTGTCAAAGGGCTGGGTGATTATGTTTCAGGTACTGACGGACAGTGGACAGTCAAAGGATTTATCGATATATACCGCAATATTTATACGATCAGTTCGGATACCAAGATTGTATCGAAGATTTTAGAAATACATTTATTTCCGCGAATTTTGCAATTCGCACAGGATAACAGTTATTCGATTGTCCTCGCGGAACATCAGAATTTTTATCCCGATCTGAGTTTCATCAAACAGGAAAATCCGGCGGTCAAGTTCGCGGTTGACCTTAAAACAACTTATCGCGACCCGGATTTTCCCGGTCATGTCAATGGCTTTACATTGGGAAGTCATGGCGCTTATTTTAGAGATCGACGCTCGAAAAAAAATATCCAGTTCCCCTATTCCGATTACCTGGGACATTTCTGCTTAGGTGCAATATATACCAGAACTGCAGCCAGAGATTTGGATGAAACGGAAATATTCCGCGTTAAAGAGATCGAAGAAAATGATTATAACGTCAAACAAAACCATTACAGGGTAACCTCCGTCGATAACCTGCACTCGATTACTTCGGTTGTCAGGGATTTCCGGTTTTTCGTTTGTGAAAAATGGCGTCTGGCAAGCGATAAGCAGGGTTCCGGTAATACGGCTAATATTGGTTCGATAACAGCCATTGATGATATTCTGGCCGGGAATGGGGTCTTTGCCCGGCTCGGCGAACAATGGTTCGATGAGTATTGGATGAATTATAGTATTACAACCTGGATGAAAAAGGGCAAAGCCGTACCGATTCGCTCGATCGAAGATTTCCTGGACTTCAAGAGTGGCGATAAAAACCTGATTGTACCCATTAAAACCAAGAAAAAGGTGAATGAAAAATAATTAGTATGTCTATGATTGTACCACCTATAAAAAGTCAGGGGATTAAGACCAAACTCGTTCCCTGGATTCAATTACTGGTTCCAGCCGTCGACGGCCGGTGGATCGAACCGTTTTTCGGTACGGGCGTGGTTGCTTTCAATTCCGGTTTCTCTCAGGCTTTACTCAATGACATTAATCCGCATATCATCCGGTTTTATCAGGCTGTTAAAAACCGGGAAATTACCCCTGAATCGGTTCGTGAGTATCTTGAGCGGGAAAGTAAAATACTGGCTAAGGCTGATGATCGGGGCTATTCCCATTATCGGTTCGTAAAAGATCGCTTTAACGAACAGTTTGCTCCACTGGATTTCCTGTTTCTGTCCCGGGCTGGATTCAACGGGATGATGCGCTTTAATAAAAAAGGAGAGTGGAATATCCCCTTTTGCCAGAAACCGGAACGTTTCTCTAAATCATATATCACCAAAATTGTGAATCAGGTCAATAAAGTAGCCTGTTTGATTCAGACGGAGTGGATTTTTACAACAGAATCATTCGAGCAGACGATCCTGAAAGCCGGGCCGGATGACATTATTTACTGCGATCCGCCCTATATCGGCCGGTATGTGGATTATTACAGCGGCTGGACGGAAGCCGACGAACTGCGCCTGTTCGGACTGCTTTCCGAAACGCCAGCCAAATTCATCCTCTCAACCTGGCATCACAACGATTATCGTGATAATCAGTTCATCAGTTCGCTGTGGTCGAAGTTCAATATAGTCACACGCGATCACTTCTATCACGGCGGCGGTAAGATCGAGAACCGGAAGTCAATCGTCGAAGCTTTAGTCTTCAACTTCGAGGCCAATATCGAGAAACATAACGCCTATGTCCAGCCGAAAGCCGAACAGATGGCATTATTCGAAAAGAGGGCGGAGTATATAGAGAAGAAATTGAAGTATGGGAAAGTAGAATAAAGTCCCAATAATTTAACTTTTAATCCACAGGTCTTTATTCCCAGAATGAGTAAAAAGATAAATAAGTATATCAGTATTAATATACCCCAAGGTAAGCATATTCCGACTACAGAGGATTATTTTTCCAATTTAAATCCATTGGGAATTAAGGACGATTGTAGGATAAATCAAATTGGTTGTATTACACCTGATAATGAAGATATTTTATGTATAGTTGCAAATGACGATACTCAATTTAGTCTATTACCAGGACCGGAATTTTCACCTCGTCTATATCGCGGGCAGCCGCGTTTTTATGAAAAATGCACTTCTTCGTTATTTAGAGCACCAATAACTCAAATCAAATATCTAACAGCCCTGCTTAAAAAATATGAGTTTTATAAATTAATGGCTGATCATCCAATAATTAGTTATCTAAATCAATGGTTCATAGATGGTAAACAGTACAAGATAAATATGGAAGGAATATCTGGACATTACGAATTTAAAACTCCGATGCTTGATGTTACTCGATCAAAGGATATCGCAATGTTTTTCGCATTATGCGAAAGGAATAAGGGCCAAAAATATGAACCAATAATGGATGAAAACCGTGAAGTAGTATTGTACACAATTGATATAAGTACTTTATTGATAGGTAGCAATTCTGACCTAAATATAGTAGGATTTCAAGCATTGCCGCGACCTGATGTTCAGAAAGCGTTTACCATTATTGTAGGAAAGGATGACAATTTTAATAATTATCCTTATGTTAACTGCGAAAAGTTCAAAGTAAATCGCGAACAATCAAAGAAGTATTTTGAGATGTTTGAAGAAGGAAAAATACTTTTCCCAAGTGATCTTGTTGATATTAAAGCGATAGAAATTCAAAGATCGCTGGAGATTGATAGAGAAGTATTAGAAGTTTGTTTTGAAAAACACTGGATTCCAAAGATTTGGCCGAATCTTTATGAACTATGCATTTTTCTTAATAAGCACCGATATAGAATTGTTGATAAAAACTTGAAATTTTCTGAGGAGGAGAAATATAGAATAATTAAACAATGGAATGAGTCTAATACTCTTTCTACTGATCGCGTGAAATGTCGACTGGTTTCGCCACCAAGATAATAAATAATTTAGATAAGTCAGGTTCTCAGATATTGCAAGTAACTATATTGTCAGGTCTGAGAACCTGGCAGAACTGATACAAAACCTTCTGAAGGTTTATTAATAAATTTTATGTTGATTGTAATCTCTCGTACAACCTTCAGAAGGTTGTACAGGCTCAGATTATGTTAATAGCAGTTCCTTGAACTCGTCGTACGCGCTGGAGATGGCGCGGGAGAGGATGGGACGCTCCAGGAATTTTTCCAATCGCTCGGGAATGGCAACCGGCTTACCAATGACCGGTTCGACTATTTCGCCGAACTTGGCCGGGTGAGCGGTTTCTAAGAAAATGCCGGTCTCGGTTTCCGGGTGGCGGGCGAGATAGGTATTAATTCCATTATAGCTGACGGCGCCGTGCGGGTCGAGTATGTAACCGGTACTATCATATATGGCGGCGATCGCGGCGCGGGTCTCGGCATCGCTGAAATATTCGCCGGCCAGGTCGGCCCGCATATTTTCGACTGAATCATCATAGAGCGCCAGCATGCGGGCGAAGTTGCTGGGATTGCCGACGTCCATGGCGTTGGAGATGGTTTGGATAGAGGCGCGCGGTGTGAACTCGCCGCTTTTCAGGTAATCGGGAACGACGTGGTTGATATTGGTGGCCGCAATGAAGCGCGCAACCGGCAAACCCATTTTCTTAGCCATTAGTCCGGCGGTCAGGTTGCCGAAGTTACCGCTGGGCACACAAACCGCGATGTTTTTATGGCGGAAATCCGGGACTTGGCGGATGGCATTGAAATAGTAAAAAGTCTGCGGAATCAGGCGGGCAATATTAATCGAATTAGCCGAACTGACCGTCATTGCTTTTTGAATGTCCGGGTCGACTAAGGCGGCTTTAACAAGGCGCTGGCAGTCGTCGAAAGTGCCGTTAACTTTCAATGCCCGGACGTTCTCGCTAATAGTCGCGATCTGCTTTTCCTGGATCAGGCTGATTTTCCCGGCCGGGTAAAGCACGATGACATTGATACCCGGCACCTGATAGAAACCGTTGGCCACGGCGCTTCCGGTATCGCCGGAAGTCGCGACCAGAATATTAAGAGGCCGGTCATTGCCGCGGATGAAATAAGCCATCAGGCGCGACATGAAGCGCGCGCCGACGTCTTTGAAAGCCAGGGTCGGACCGTGAAAGAGTTCGAGTGTTTTGATTTTATCAGTAATGTCAACCAGCGGCGTTTCGAAATTAACGGCGTCGTCAATAATTTCACGCAGGATGTTCAGCGGAACATCTTCGCCCAGCATAGTATTGGCAATTTCAAAAGAGAGCGCCTGAAAAGTCATGTCCGGTAAATCCCGAAAGAAATTTTTCGGAATTTGCGGCAGCGATTCCGGCATATAAAGGCCGTGGTCGGCGGGCATACCGTTTAGGACTGCTTCTTTTAAAGAAACAGTATGGCGGCGATTGGCGGTACTATAATAACGCAAAAATTTATCCTTCCCGGGCGATAATTTCCGGGCCTTTGGTATTGATGAGGGAGACGTAAACCTGGTTGCCGATACCGTGCGTATTCATGACAGCCGACATGGCCCGGGCAACCTGGGCTGCGGTGGCCTGAGATGAAGAAAGCGCGAACACCGACGACCCGGAACCGGAAATGCTGCATCCGAGCGCGCTATTATCGAGCGCGGCCTGTTTCATCTCATAGAAATGCGGAATTAATCCGGCGCGCTGTGGTTCGATGACCACGTCCTGCAGAGCGCGGCCGATTAAGGCCAGGTCGTTACGGTAAAGACCAGCGACCAGAGCGGCGGTATTGGCCCATTGCCGAACGGCGTCTTTCAGCGGTACGTTGGGTGACAGAATATTGCGGGCGTCGGCGGTACGCACCTCGACTTTCGGATGAATAATCGTGCAGTACAGGTTTTCCGGAACCGGTAATTCCACGATGTCCGGCGCACGATTTTCCGCCGAATCACGAATAAGAACAAAACCGCCGAAAAGAGCCGGAGCGACATTATCGGCATGCGCCGCGCCGCAGGCTAATTTTTCCGACTGCATGGCGATGCCGAGCAATTCGGCTTTCGTGAGCTGGTTATCGAAAAGGGCGTTGATGGCAAAAAGCACAGCCACCGCGCTGGCGGCGCTGGAACCCAGGCCGCTGCTGAGCGGCATCTTTTTATGCAGTTCGATGTCGACGCCAAAATTCGCCTGGATGGTTTCGAGATAGCGGATAGCCGCGAATCCGGCCGTGTTTTTGGCAGCGGATTTCGGCAGCAGACCGCCATCGCCGGTAATGGTGGTAATTTCGACGCCGGGCTGGTGGTGCAGAGTAACTTTTGCGACGTCGCCCGGTTCGTGGACGGCGAAACCGAAAACGTCGAATCCGCAGGCAACATTGGCCACAGTGGCAGGCGCGAAAACGGTAACGGACTTCATCAGAAACTCTTACTTTTCATTACGGCGTTGGCAACTTTGAAAATGTCGGCCATAACCCCGGCGGCGGTTACTTCGGCTCCGGCTCCGGCGCCTTTGATGACTAACGGATTTTCGGAATAGCGGGCGGTCGTGAAAGCGATGATATTGTCAGCGCCACTCAATGAATAGAAGGGATGCGCCGGGCCGACTTTCTCCATCTTCAGAATAGTTTTTTCGTTCTCATAAATCGCGATATAACGTAAGACTTTGCCTTCAGCCTGTGCCGTTTGCAGCATTTTATCGAAGTAAACATTGGATTGATCGAGTTCCTCGAAGAAGGTTTCAATTGAAGGTGCACTGAAGCAATTTTCCGGCAAAATCGGCTCGATTTGAATGTCGGAAAGTTCGGCGGGAAGGCCGATTTCACGAACGAGGATCAGGGCTTTGCGGGCGAAATCGAGTCCGCTAAGGTCGTCGCGCGGGTCGGGCTCGGTAAAGCCTTTGGCCTTGGCTTCCCGTACGATGTCGCTAAACCTGCGGCCCGGCCTGAAATTGTTCAGGATATAACTGATCGTGCCGGACAAAATGGCTTCGATACGGATAATCCGGTCACCGGAATTTATCATATCACGCAGCGTGCTGATAATCGGCAGGGCGGCCCCGGCGTTGGTTTCATACAGGAAATGAACGTGCTTGCTCTTGGCCAGGTCGCGGAATTTGACGTACTGCGCATACGAACTGGTATTGCCGATTTTATTGGCCGTGACGACGGAAGTCCGCCCGGCGAGCAAATGTTCGTAATGGGCGGCGACTTCGGTGCTGGCCGTACAATCCACGAATATATTGTTGTCTAAGTTCAGTTTTTTTATTTCGGCCAAGAGCGCCGGCAGATCGTTTTTTACGGTGGAATTGTTCAAGGCATTGTGCCAGTCGTTCAAATCGATGCCGTCCTTTTCGATCAACATTTTGCGGCTATTGGCCAACCCAACGACTCGCAAATCAAGGGCGTGACTTGCGAGCAAAT
>Ga0172371_10005445_pt1 | contig 18848 bp, 30 predicted proteins | sample Lak12m_FD_114543 | JGI IMG/M metagenome (GOLD analysis project Ga0172371, IMG submission 114543) | Freshwater microbial communities from Kabuno Bay, South-Kivu, Congo - kab_022012_12m | ecosystem: Environmental > Aquatic > Freshwater > Lake | place: Democratic Republic of the Congo: South-Kivu...
AAAAGTCACAGATTGTCATTCCGAACGAAGGTGAGGAATCTTATACCCCATTGATTATAAAAGATTTCTCGTTTCACTCGAAATGACAAATTGTCCTGTTTTGGGACTTTTGCAAGAGCCTCAGAAGATTAGTAGGCATTAGGTAATTGGTAGGCGATGCTGGTTTCGAACCAGCGACCTCTTCCGTGTGAAGGTATTTCCTATATTCTCTATACTTACCAGTCTTTACCTAAGTTATTAAAAACAAAAAGGTTTTGAAAATTTCAGGTAACTGGTTTACCAGCTTTTACCTGTATCATTAGCACAAAATTAGCACAGAAACGAAAATAAAACAAGTTATCAAAGGCCATGGGCAACCCGGGGCCTTCATGCTTTCTGAGATGCCCTGTAATGAGTTTATCAGGAGAGGGATAACTGGAAAAACGAGGCCTTTATGTATCAAAAGGGGTGTGACAGGGCAAAAAGGGCTTATCAGGCTTCGCCAGATGCCCCAGGTTGAGCTTAAAAGAGGTAAGACGATAATAAGTATCGTCTTTATTTTTTCTTTTCGTATTTTTTAAGCAGGTCATGGATTGCTTCTTCCATGAGCACATTAACTGCGCTATCTTTTTTTATATTTCTTCAATAGCAATTCTATAGCCTCTTCCAATAAAAAATAGAGGGGTTTTTTTAAATCAACAGATAAGTACTTTAATTGTTTAATACTCTCGGGAGCTATCCGCGTTGAGAATACCTCTCTTTGTATTCCTTCTTTTTTTGGCCTTACCATAATCCCTCCAGCTAACTTTTGATATCAAAATATTATCATATTTTAGTAAGAATGTAAAAAATAATACTTGACAACTTTATTAATTTAATGTAAGAATGTAAGAAAAGGAAATCATATCAAAAAGGAGGAGGTGAAAAAAGGTTTTAGTCAGCGGAAGGGAAAGAAGTATAAACCTTATCAATCAAAAGGAAAGGAGAAAGAGACATGGCATATGAACTCGATTTAATGGACTGGCCTAATAATCCTGTCTCCGAAAAAATAAGGGACACCTTTTACCCGATTAAGACCATAACAGTTTCGGTGCCAGATAGCCCTGTGGCTTCCGGCTATATGCTCTGGATCAGATATGACGCCGGGATGGACATAAGAAGACCCCCATATGGATATGCAAGGGGTAAAGGTAAGTGGATGGTCCAGAGCGGCAGATTCGTATATCTTTCTTCCCGGCCATGTTGCGCCGGAGGAGCTACAGCAGTGGATTAGCGAGATAGGCTGGCGTATTGGCGCTGGGTATATGTATCGCTGGTTTTTCAGCCCCGGCGATGCACACAAGCATTTATGGGGCATGATGCGCTATTCCATCGCCGGGATGGATACAGCATTAGGCGATACCGCGCCCGATCTTGCGGAGGAAGCCGAAAGATACGGGGTGTGGTCGTGGGAAATCAACTGCGCGTGGCGAAAAGGCGAAGCGCACTCGAAAATATTTTTCCCAAAATGGCGGGAAGCCGATCCTACATTACTGGAGGATGGTACACGCGAGGGAGCGTTTCCGGGCTGGGATGGAGATCACCCGTGGTTACGAGCCACGGAGCCAAACACGGGGTGTGAGTCACAGTATTATTTTTGCAAGCCCCCAAAATACAACAAGCAGAAAGACGTGTTGGTAAAGGGGCTAAGGAAGTGACGGTGACGCATGGGAAGACGAAGAGAAGCTATCGAAGCGTTATGGGGAAATGGAAATTATGATTTTAGTCAAGATGAAGTTTTTCTTTTTGGCTGTAATTTGCTACTGGATGGTATCACGGATGACCTTGAGGAAGCAGAAAAGGCAGCTGAGGCCATACAGTACGGAGGCAAAAAAGAGGCTTCTGTGCAAACGTTATTAAAAAAGGGGGGAAAAGATGTCAAAGACAGTAAAGACCGAAGAAAAGAATGAAGATGAAGAATTACAGGAAATTATAAAAAAACATAGATTAAAAAACATTGGCTTTATGGTCTGTGGTGAACTTCAAAGTATGGGAGATCATCTTTCAAGAGATCACAACACAAGCGCCAGGATCGGCATTTTAATTGAGGGGTGTCTGGAACGACTTTCCCTTGCGAGAACTACTATACGTTTCGCACAGGAAAATGAAGGCAAATTTGATGAGTATGAGATTGCCGGAATTGAGACTGCGGTAAATGAATGTTATGCAATGCTTACTGCAGCGATGGCATTTGAAGACCGGAGACCCTTAAATGCAGATGAAGTAATAAAACCAATGGGAAAGTTAAATGAAAAAGTGGAAGAAATACAAAAGAACAAAATTAGATAAGGAGAAGGGGTACGAGTTATGCCCTAAATGCAAGAAGGATACTCTTTCTCATCTTATTGAGGGTGGTGAGATCATTGCTGAAAAGTGTAACAAGGGTTGTTACATACATTATTTTGATAAATAAAAAAGGGGGGGGGGCGTAATATGGCAAAGGTTAAAAGCATAACTGAAAAACCAGCAGAGGAGGCGTTAAGAAAACTTGCAAGGACCATGAATCAGGAAATAAAAAATAAATTAGTAGACGCCTACTATATTTCAGCGCAGCTTGGCTTCAGTATCGAAACTATCCGCAAATGGGTGCAGAATAAGACTATCCCTCATCACCGTTTTGGAAAACGGTGTGTAAGGTTTAATCCTATAGAAGTTGAGAAATGGCTGAAAACAAAACATGTTGAGGCAAGAGAAGGGGGTGGCCGGTGGGCATGACCTATCATTGCACCGATTGCGGATCAGAGTTCATCTCAGAACGCTCAGTACCCTGTTTACAATGCGGAAGCCCTAACACATGCCCTGTAGAAGAAAACACAACGGAGGGCCTCTCAGCCTCTCACGCAGAGGAGACGCAGGAAGTGATAAGGGATATCCTCACAGAGTTATGCGTGGAGGCATACGAAAGCCCTTATATGGGGATTGAATGGGAAGAAGCTATTGACAGAGCTTTTGAGAAATTAGAGCCTTATTTTAAAGAAGGGGCTACAAATACTTCAGGTAAGGAAGGATAAACCGAGGGGCCTCGGGCCTCTCAAGGAAAGGAGATAAGTAAATGAAGACAGAAGACATTGATACGGCATTTGGGAATCTCATTAGCTCGTATGCTTTTTTATGTGATGGTCTTAGTGATGAGGAAATTGAAAAGGCTCTCAGATCACATGCAAAAAAATGGGGAGGCTGTATCTCTTGCCGATACTCTATCGCACATCCTGAAACAAGAGAAAGAAAAGGCAATATCTGGAATCAGAGGACATGCCAGGTTGGTCTATCACAGGATGGTTGCGATATGTACCGGCCTTTCCCGGAGACAGAAAGTAAAGGAGAAAAAGAAAATGACAAGAAAATGGATTAAGAAAGGAAATTTCGGAAGTGGCAGTTATCATGGTGATTTCCACTGCGAGAACCCTGATTGCCCGAAGTTTGATGGTATGGATGAAGACAGCAGGAAGTTTTCTCCAAGAGCCGGCTGGTATTCCCTGTGGGTGGCGGATGCGTTCGAGAACGTTCATAGCCAGATCAATGGCTATTGTTCGAAAAAATGTTTACTGGCGACGGAGGGAGGTAAATAAGAAAATGATACTATCCTATTGTAATCAATTATCAGGAGACGGCAAGCGCAAAAGAGTAAATGCATGCATTACTACTGATCACAGCGCATCAAGTTACGGACAGCCTGTCATTGTCTTAGAAGACGGAGAGGCTCTTGACCTGACATCATGGGTTTTCTGTAAGTATCAAGTTGTCAGCGCATCAGAAAAAGAACGAGAGATGCTTGCCCGTATGGGCTTTTAAGTTAATATGGCTTTACCAGATGCCCCAGGATGAGCTTAAGGAAGGCAAGACATATAAGTGTATAGGCTGGGAAAGGTAATTTGAGATATGAGGCCCTGGGGAAACCTGGGGCTTTTTTTTGAAAGAAACTTCTTGACGGAATAATGGTTATTGGTATAAAATACCTTGCTGATGAAGGCTGAATTAATAGAGCATTCAAAGGTTATTGATGAATTAGGCAATACCATTGAAATAACATTGTGGCGACTTCCCAAACCTACAAAAGACAGGCCACATGGATATAAATATTCTCTGGTTTACATTGTGGAAGACAAGCGAATAATAGGTTATGACAATGCAGAAGGCAAAGGAGATCATAGACATATCAGAGGAACTGAGAAGCCTTATAAGTTTGGTGATGTATGGAAATTGACAGAGGACTTTTATAACGACATAGAAAAATTCAAGAGAGGTGAGCTATGAAGATAAAGAAGATAAAAATAGGCATCAAGGATGTAAAGGTTGCCTTAAAAGAATTTGGAGAGAGGGCAGAGGCTATAGAGCGAGGGGAAAAAGTCAAGAAAGAGACCGGTGTTTACTTTACCAGTTTTAAGGCATTCAGGAAAGTATTGACACCTAAAAGACTGGAGCTATTACACATTATCAAGACGAAAAAACCATCTTCAATCAATGAGCTTGCAAGGATGGCGAAGAGGGATGTTAAGAACGTTGCAGACGATGTGAAATATCTGGAACAGATAGGATTGATAGAGAAGGAAGAAACAGACCGGAGGATAAAACCAGTCATACGCTATGACAGGATAGCTCTGGAAATAGCTGTTTAAAATTTTCAGGGGATAGGCACGATCGGCCGACAAGGTGAGAACTCTCACTCACCTATACACAGTAAACCATTTACAATTATCCATAACCTATATGTTATAATAGTTCTGTGGATTGGATAGTTGAATACTACAGGAACAGCAAGGGCAAAGAACCTGTAGCAGAGTTTATTGATACACTTTCAAATGAAACGCAGGCTAAGGTATTCAGGACTATGAAATTGTTAAAGGATTATGGTGTTTTACTCAAAGAACCTTACACAAAACATATAAGAGGCAAAATAAGGGAATTGAGAATTAGAGATAGTGAAGGAGCTATCAGGATTTTTTATTTCACATTCATAGGAAGGCGGATCGTCCTGTTACATGGATTTATTAAAAAAACAGAGAAAACGCCTTTAAGACAGATAGAGATTGCAGAAAAGAGAATGAACGATTTTATTGATAGACAAAGGGGGCAACCATGAGAAAGACAGCAAAGGGATATACCAGAGGCAGGACATTAGAAGAACATATTGCAAAGCATATGAAAGACCCTGAATTTAAGAAGGCATGGCATGAGCTTGATCCTGAATTTGAGCTTCTGGAGAGTATGATTAAGGCAAGGGAAAAGATGGGATTTACTCAGACAGAGCTTGCTAAAAGAATAGGGACTAAACAGCCTGCTTTATCCAGATTGGAACGAGGGGGATTCGGGAAGGCAACGGTTGAGACACTAAAGAAGCTTGCTAAGGCTTTAGATGCCAGGCTGGTTATAAAACTTCAGACTAAATAAGGTATTCAGGGATAGCCTCTGACTAGCTATCAGAGGTGAAAGGCAGGTTCTCTCGCCTGCCTTCTCTGAATTAAAAGAGAGAACCATAAGAGAGGTGGTAGATGGGAAGGAAAAAGAAAAAACTGGATTCCGAGAGACTATTTACAGAGCCGTGGTGTCCTTTGTTTGGTAACCTACCAGAAGATTATCTACCTCATTCAATGATAAGTCGTTGTGTGATGATCATTTACTTAGCACGATTAAACTGGGGTATATTCAATGATTGGGAAGATAATTCTTATCCTACAAAAACATTGCTAACTGCATGGGCAATTTTTAAAAACATTCCGAGGATAACATATGAAGCACGCTATCCAGGATATGAAGAACCGGATAATCCATTTATTGACAAATTATTTGCTGTCATCAATTACAAAACTGAAGGGGTACTGGAAGAGGTAAGTCACGAAAAAATCTTCTCCTTGCTTGCAATAGACTTTGCATGGGATGTTATAGAAGATATTTTACAAAAAGGCATCCCTGAAAATGATGAAACGGTATTGAGAAGAGTATTATATGCAAGTAATCTTCTTTCAAGGGCCGATTCATATAAAGATGCATTTATCTATAATTCTCAAATAGAAGATACAGAAACAAGAGCACAAAAATTAAAAGAAGATATTCGTAAGAGACCTAAAATACTCGGCCAAAAAGGTGGGAAGGCAAAAGGAAATAGTGAAATTTATAAATTAAAAAATGCTGACTGGGAGAGTAGGGCATCAAAACATAGTGTCGAAAAATTAGGCAAGTCCAGAGTCGCTGAACTAATTAAAAGGGATATTAAAAAAGAAATTAATGCCCTCGTAAAAGAAATTGAGAAGAACTTTGAGCAGGGCCTTGATACAGAAGATATGGAGGAAGAGCTAAAAAAATTAAGGAGATTTGACCTTTCAAAAGATTACATCAGCCGAAAAATATAAATTCCAAAATACCTCATTTTTTTTGGACAATACCAGCTAAATTCCGATGACTTATCCCTGTAGTACCTATAAAATTAATTAAATAGTTAAATAGTATTTTAACAAGAGGATGCATGGAAAAGATTCTGAGTTTGATGGATATTAATTTAACCGCTTTTTTATCTCTCCACGGAATTGATCCCACGTTAGAAAATCGAAGTGGCAAAATTGTTTTCTTGTTTAATGCATCTGATGATCTCTACAGGTTAATAAACGATTTTAATTCGAATCGAATGGTGCCCGTCGGGGACTTTGTCACCAGGCTTAAGACTCTGCGTGGGAAGATGCTTGCGGCAAGAGAGGGAAATGGAAATGGGAATATTAAGCACGAAAATTACCATTGTAAATAGTCCATCGCCTGCGAAAATAACCCAGGGATTGCGATCTTCAATTTTTGCGCTCAAAGGAAGTCAGAAATGAATAAGAGGGAAGTCTTAGACAAAATTCCCTCAACTAAAGATCTTGATCGCTGCCCTTGTCTTTCAAAAACTTTCCGCTTATGGTTTTCGTTTCGAGATTTTTATGGGGATGGGTATTTTTCGCCTATTTTTCGTCCTATAATTTGTCCTCTCTGCGGTAAAAAACTCGAAAATGGGCAATGATGGTTGGATCTGTTTACATCGCAAGGCATTATCTAATGGCTGGCTCAGGAATCACAAACTGTGGGTATTCTGGTGTTACTGCCTGCTTAAGGCTTCTCATAAGGAAAATAAGGTCATGATTGGGACTCAACAAGTCACGTTACAACCAGGTCAATTCGTTTTCGGCAGGAAGACGGCATCGAAGGAAACGGGCCTGAGCGAGCAATCTATTAGAACGTATGTTCACAATTTGTATACATGGGGAAATTTAACCATCAAATCAACCAACAAATATAGCCTGATAACCGTTGTAAATTGGGAACTTTACCAAAGTAAGGAAACAAAAATAACCAGCAAACTAACCAGTAACCAACCAGCAACTAACCACATACAACAATGTAACAATGTAACAAGTAATAAATCTATTCGGTTGTCTGAATATTTAGCTTCTCTCATTCTTAAAAACAATCCCTCCCATAAAGGATTATTTGATGGCAAATATAAACAGACCATTAAAAGATGGGTCATTGATATAGACCGGATGATTAGACTTGATAAAAGGCCGGTTGACGAGGTCGAGAAAGTCATTCGCTGGTGTCAAGCCGATCAATTTTGGTGCAGTATCATTTTATCAGGAAGGAAATTACGGGAAAAGTATGATCAACTGTTAATTCAAATGCAAACCCGGAACCAATCAGAGAAAAAGGGGGGACGACTTGCTGACCAATACCCGACTCTCTGATCTATATTCCGATCCTGGCAGCGAAGAGCAGATTTTACAGGCTCTTTTTCTTGAACCAGAATTAATTTACCAAACAGATTTACGGATAACGGATTTTACCAATGCCGAGTATCGCGCAATCTATGGCGGGATGCTCAAATTATATGCTGATGGTGTAGTTTTTGATATAAAGGCCCTACAGGACGCTGACCCTGAAATCTCCGGAGTTACACTTTTAAAAATCATCCAAAATGCCTTTACGGCTGCCAATATTCACTATCACACACGGATCGTTAAATCAAAAACCTTTAATCGAAAATGCAGAGAAATAGTTCACCGACTTCAAAATCAGCTCGGGGAAGACAATTTTATGAGCGAGGCCGAGAAAGCGATCATGGAACTTTATGAATCGCAGCGAAGTCAACGATATTATTCTGTCCCGGAAATACTATCGAACATCCAGACTAACATCAACGAGGCGAAGAAGCTTGCTCAATATGGGATTCCTACGGGATTCAATAAACTTAATGACGCAGTCGTGGGAATGTGTCAGAAACATTTATGGATGTTGGGCGGCTATACCAGTCATGGAAAGTCAACCCTATTGTCTCGGTTCATTAAAGATATTTGCTCTGCCGGCCGTGGTGTGCTTGTCTTTTCCGTCGAGGATTCAAAAGAGGATAAGCTAATCAGATTGCTTGCCACACAAACCGGAATCCCTATCAGGACTATTGTGCGTGGCCACGGCAACGAAGCAAAGCTCAATTTTGCCCGCTCTGTAATTGAATCATTCGACCTGTACATCTATGACGACATTTATTCTCTCGAAGAAATGGATTTGAAGATCAGGAAACACAAATTACAGGGGGGGGTGGATGTCGTGGCTATTGACTTTATTCAAAATATAATCACGAAAGGCGAGAATATCTATGACCGCATGAGTAAAGTAGCGATTATCCTTCAGAAGCTTGCCAAGAAGCATAGCGTATGTATTCTTGCTCTCAGTCAGATATCCTCGGACGAAAAAGGCAAGATCAGCCTCAGAGGGGCTCAGGAATTAGCCAGCGCTGCCGATATAGTACTCTGGATTGACCGGAAACCGGAAGAAAGGCGTTTCGACTTAATCATCAGGAAAAACAGGCCATTTGGCAAGACGGGAAAAATACCAATGGCTTTTAATGAGACTTGGACTGGGATTGAGGAGACCTGATTTTTGGAAATAAGGAGGTCGTGAAATGGTAAGAATCAAAAAGAACTTTATGAATCTGGAAGGGGCCTGGTTTGATTTCACGACCCGTCAGGGTGTTATCGTTAAGTTAAAAATCAGGCCGCTGTCATATGGCCTCGGGGAGTTATTACGGATCCGATATACTCGGCTGGCAGACCTCCTTAAAAAAAACCAGCGTGAAATACAGGATGCCGAGCTTGCTCATCAGCTGGCAATCATAGAGCTGCAAGAGAAATCATTCGAGATATCAAAGGCCGAGGCAGGCGGAAAGCGTATTGCATTGAAAGAGCAGGAGCTTGCAAATTTACGCCAGATTTGAAGGGGGTATGAGTAAGGGGATCAAGGGTTATCTCCGAGAAATTAAGACAAATTTTGAATGGGGGGGTGGAAATTGAAATCATGGAAAGACTACATAATTGCCTCTTTTCCGGCAAAGCCACTGTCGAGAGACAGCGGATCACCTCCGGGCTTGCTCATAGGTGATATGAAGCAAGGAAGCCCCTCCCTGTCTTTTGTCTGTCGCCGCAGCCAAAGGGCAACACGGGGCTATTCATTAAAAGGGTTAAAAAAATGATAAAGAGTAATTTTTTGTTTGACACCATCTGGGGCATAAGCGAGGGCGAATTGATGGAAGCTATCACTTTGTACCAGTCGCTTCAAAACGGTAAAGCGGATATAAATCTACTGGGTTTTAAGACGGAGTTATTTTGCGGAAAACCGATTTTTGAGGAAAGATACCGGGATGTGCAAGTTATCAGCATCGACGGCAAAGTGGTTTTCTATCAAGACCCTTTCCTAATCATGATAAGCAGTACCTCTGTATTCAAAGTTCTGGAGATTTTAGCCGACGCCCTCAAAATGGAGGTGGTAAAGGAAATCGTTTTGGAAATCAATAGTCCGGGAGGGAGCTTATCACCTGCTTTGATGTTAGCTGATTTTATTTTTGCTTGCAGGAATATTAAACCAATTATTGCTATCGTCAACAACGAATGTCTTAGCGCTGGGTATCTTATAGGAGCTTCTTGCAACAAAATCTACATTGCGTCTCCTGCTACACGAGTAGGTTCAATCGGGACCGTTGCAATGGTTTCCACGCAACCCGACCAAATCAAAAAGGATTATGACGTCCTCACCGTAGTAGTCGGAAAATTTAAAGACGTAAACTCTCCACAAAAAGAAATCAGGGAGTATAAAGAGGCGTCCTTAAACCATGCGTATGAGATTACAATTGAGGCCATATCTCGATATAGAAATCTACCCCCAGCGGAATTGATAAACACCGAAGGGAGAATTTTTAATGGAGATGAGGCTATCAGGCTTGGATTAATCGACGGCTATTTTGATCTCAAGGAGTGGGTTTTGAATAAAAGAATTATACCAAAATGACTATTAAGAATGCCTTCTTTGAGGGCAAAGGCATTTAGAAAAAAAAAGGGGGGTAACATGGTAAGTCGTGAAGAAATTTTGGGAAGGCTGGTTGAGAAAGAAGAAGACAAGGAGAGGGCAAAAATCAAAAAGCAGCGGTTTGCGGTCTATGAAAACATAAAAAAGGTCAAAGAGGACCAACTGAGAATCCTTATTCCTTTGCGTGAAGAAATTGTCGCAGCCGAAAAAAAAGCCAAGCAAAAATACCAAGAGCTTCAAAATGCACAAAACAAAGTAAACGGTTTGCGATCTAAACTGGTTGCGGAATCAACAAGGTTAACTCACACGATTCAGGAAGGGAAGATATTCCTTCGTAGCACAGCGCCTGAAAATCTCACAGAAAAAATTCGATTATTGCGAAACGAATTTGACAGGTTATTAACTGTTGATGTTTCTGTAGTTGAGCCAGGTGTTTTTGAAGTCAGGGATATGATCAAGCAAGTCAGAGACAAGATTAAACAAGTGGAATACGAAATTTTAAATCCAGTGGAAGAAGATGCTTAAATTTTCTCGGTCTTTTTTTAAAAGGTACTTGCTGGCCCAGGGCGTTTATAGTCGCAGAGCAGTGCAAGATTTGTTTAGTTTCAAAAAATTTTTTGCACTTTGTAACAACAAGGGGGATGTATGAACCAAGTAAACCGGAGTAAACTGGCAAAGGTGTTAGGAGTAAGCCTCACTACCCTTGATAACTGGGTTCGGAATGGCTGTCCTCACACGAAACAGGGTAAAAGCGTTCTTTTCAATCCTGATGATGTCCAGAAATGGTTATCAGAGCAGAAGAGTGGCAGTGTTAGAGAGGACATCCTGATCCAGAAGCTTAAGTATCAAACAGCCAGGGCAAGAAGAGAAGAGCTTGAAGTGCTTGAACTCGAAAAAAAGCTTATACCCCTTGATAAACTCCACAATGACCTTACTTTCATTTTTCTTAGGATTAAAATAGCTCTTTTGCAATGGGAAAAGCGTTTGCCTCCATTGCTCGAGGGCAAGGATCGCAGGTCGATGCTCAAAATTATACATGGCGAAACAGTAGACATACTCAATAATTTTGCGAGGGGGAAAAATTTATTATGCAAGAAAAAATGATTATGTTTGGGAATACCTTCAATAATGACCCAATTAAAACAATATCTCAGGATTGATGAGGTCGCAAAGATATTAAAAATGAGCAATGGAACTATCAGAAATTATATTGCAGAAGGCAGGATTAAGGCTGTTTTTCTCAATCCGGGGCGAAAAGGGATAAGGATAATTGCTGAATCGGTTTCAGAGTATCAAAAGGAATTAGAGGAGAGAGAAAATGAAATGTAAGCATTGTAAGCAGGAAATCAAAATTAAGGCATTTTCAGGGCTTAGGAATTTCTGTTCTCATGAGTGTCAAAAAGCTCATAGAAGGGCTTATATGGCTGGTTTGATGAAGAAAAAGAGGGCTGTTAGCAATAGCGGTGGCTATATAGATATGGATTCCTCAAATGTTAGCATTACAAACCCTTGTAAAAAGCCAATCTGCAAAGGCAAAAATAGAGGTCTCGGACTTTCTGAAGATAACTTTCAAAGTTATGGGGGTAAGGAGTGGTACGAATTCGCTAAAAGGCTCTGCTGTAATTTTGCGGTCAGAAGTAAAGAGGGGTTTTGTATAAGCTTTGCAGAGCCGATAAAAATGTTTAAGGCGAAATGTTGCGACTGTAAACTCGGCAAAGTTTTGTATAGAGGGGTAGGAAATAAGAACACAGGATATTGAGGAAGTTATCAGAGAGGCATTAAACAAGCATGCGAAAGGCAGGCTTGAATATGGAGAAATTGATCTATCTTCAGACAAAAGGGATTTTATTAGAGAGGCGGAGGCAGAGCTTCTCGATTGTATCAATTATTGTGTCTTTCAGATACTCAAACTGAGGAGACTAAAGGCGTGAAGGCAGAGCTATCATTACCACCAGAGCTTGTTGACTTGATAGCTGATAAGGTTATCGAGAAGCTAAAGCCTATTATTGTCGGTAATGGCAAGCATGAGGCAGGCGACAAACTGTTTAATGTTAAACAACTTGCCGATTATATAGGTATGTCAACACAATGGATTTATAACAATAAAAGTAAGCTCCCTCACATGAATATCAACAATAAACCTCTCTTCCGGAAATCAGAGATTGACACATGGCTGGAATCATTCAGAGTAAAGCAAAAGAATGAAACAATAAGTTTCTTTTCCATAAAAGAGAATGAATCATTACAGGCATTTAAGAAGCAAAAAAGGCAAGCGGTAACTTCCCTATAAGGATAGTTATTATATTTTTAAAGCTTTGATTATCAATAAGTTAGTGGCCATTGTGCTAAAGATTGTGCTAATTAAAATTATCTTTTGACAAGAGAACAACGTGCATATATTATGATTAACATGAAAGCATGGACTCCGGAAGAGATTAAGGATTTCAGGAAAAGATTAAATCTTTATCAAAAGGATTTTGCCTTGTTGTTAGGTGTCTCCATGCGTTACATAATCTATCTTGAAAAGGGGGTGAGAGTACCAAGTAAGACATTAAGACTTCTTTTAGGCTGCATTGAAAGAGAGGCAAAAGGAAAACGAAAAAGGAAGGGAGGTTAAAGATTGGCAACGGGGATTTTTAAACGTGGTAGTGTCTGGTGGATACGTTATACAGGGTTAGACGGCAGGCAGAAGAGAGAATCTTCACACAGCAATAAATTTAGTGATGCTCAATCACTGCTTGTTGACAGACAACAGGCCATTGGTAAAGGTGAGGAACCCGAGATAAAGAAAATTCCTAATTACACATTCCGGGAACTTGCAGAAAAATACCAGACATGGATTAAAGGAAGGCAGAACTCAGCAAAGACAAAAGGTTATATCATTGGTCAATTGTTATCGGTCTTTGGAGATACTCAACTCAAACGCTTTAACACTGCAATGGTAGATCAATTACAGACAGACCTTATAAAAAAAGAATATAGACCTTCCAGTAATAATAAAGTCCTGAATATTCTCAAGCACATGTTCAAAAAAGCGGTTGAATGGGAAATGGTTGACGAAGGGGTACTAAAACGCATCCGTAAGGTAAAACTGTTAAGAGATGATGGAAAGCGTTTAAGATATCTTTCTAAAGAGGAGTGCCAGACCCTTACCAATGTCTGTGATTCTCATTTAAAGCCTATTGTAATAACTGCGCTAAATACTGGCATGAGACGGGGTGAAATATTAGGTTTAAAATGGGATGAACATGTTGACCTCAGACATGGATTCATCCTGTTAAACAAGACAAAGAACGGAGAGAGAAGAGAAATACCTATTAATGACACTCTTAGATTTACTTTGCAAGCCATTACAAGACGCTTAGATATTCCATATGTATTTTATGATTCAGTCACGGGGAAACCATACCAGGACGTTAAGAGAAGCTTCAAGACTGCATTAAAAAAATCTGGTATAAAGGATTTCCACTTCCACGACCTGAGACACACCTTTGCATCACATCTTGTTATGGCAGGAGTAGACATTACAACGGTGTCCAGACTTTTAGGACATAAGAGCTTGACCATGACGCTCAGGTATTCACACCTTGCACCTTCTCATATGAAAAATGCTGTCAATATCCTAGATAACGCACTCAATGAAAAAACGATTAGCACAAAATTAGCACAATTTAGCACGGTTTAATGGATGAGGGTAATGGTGAGAACTGGTAAGTTATTGATTTCCTTAATAATGAATGGTAGGCGATGCTGGTTTCGAACCAGCGACCTCTTCCGTGTGAAGGAAGCGCTCTCCCCCTGAGCTAATCGCCCAACCGATGAAATATTGTAGCAAATGGCATGAACTTCTGACCAGCTAATTACTATCTATATTTTAGTAACTTCTCAAAAAGTTCGGGTAATGATCAAAAAATGCTGTACAAAGAAGGGGGGCGTGTGCTATAAGCATGATGCATGAGGTTACCAAAGATAGAGATTCCCAAAATTCCCTCAGAAGAAAAGAGTCCCATCGTTTCTCAATTATTGGGAATCATCGAGCAACAATCAGTACTCCTCCAACGATTGGTCGAGGAGAATCAGCTCCTCAGGGATGAGATCGCCCGTTTGAAAAACCAAATCAACTTTATGGAGATACTCCGGGCAGGGCAGATGGATTATGTGATCAATGAAGAGGCCATGGAATATATGGACCAACAACGCCTTCCCAAATCCTTACTTTCTATGTTAGAGGAGCAGGTGCTGCGTTCCCACAAACTGTTAATTCAGTGATGCCTATCTTTTCAGCGACTTCATTTTGAAACAGTCCAAGGGCAAAGCGATTCTTTTTTATATGTTTACTATTGTTTTTGAGGCTAATGGATACTATTTTGGTGGTATAATAGGCCGTGCAGTATCAGTTATATTTATTTGGGTATGTAATATAAAACGGGAGGGCTTTAGGTGTTAAGGTTGAGATTTCATGGCAGGGGTGGTCAGGGTGCAAGGGTTGCAAGCAGAATAGCCGGGACCGCCGCTTTTTTTGAAGGATACTATGTGCAGGATTTCCCGTTATACGGCGCCGCAAGGAGGGGAGCGCCTATAACTGCCTTCATGCGGGTATCTGAAGAATCCATCATGGAAAGAGGTGTAATATCCGAGCCGGATATCGTGATAATTATGGATGAAACACTTGTGTACGATGCTCTTGCGAGGCCATTGTCCGGGCTCAAGAAGGGTGGTATTGTTTTTATAAATACAACTCATAGTCCGGCAGAAGCAGAGAATAAGTACAAAGTTGCTGCACAGGTCATAACATTAGATATAACAAGGATTAGTCTTGATATGATTGGAAGGGCTGTCCTCAGTACACTTGCAGGAGGTGTTGCCTCAAGGATTGTTGGTCTTAGTGAGGATTCTTTAAAAAGGGCTGTTGAAAAGGAGATATCCGAGATCTTAATAGAGAGAGGACTCATTTTAAAAAACGTAGAAGCAGCATTATATTGTTATAATGCTATTCAGCCCTTAGAAATAAAAACCACCGAGGTTATTTGGGAAGGAAGCCCGGTCATTTCTATGCCTTTCGAGAATGCTTTAATCTCCAGCCCTGCCATAAATACTTCTGGCAATACTCCTTTGCGAAAGACCGGCAACTGGCGGATATTCAAACCTGTCTGGGATTACGATAAATGCACAAGGTGTATGACCTGTGTTACAAGTTGTCCCGATGGTTGCATTGCTATAGATGAGGAAGGCTTACCGTACACGGATTATGATAACTGCAAAGGTTGTATGGTATGTGTTGAAGAATGCCCCGCAAAAGCCATAGAGAGGGAGCGCGAGGTTCATGCGTGGTAGTGCGGAATGACGGACTTATGAATTTGATTGAAAGGTGAAAGAGTGAAAAAAGAGATGCTCACAGGAAATGCCTCGGCTGCCTGGGGTGTAAGGTTGGCAGAGGTTGATTATGTTCCTTCCTACCCTATAACTCCACAGACTGAGATTATCGAGACATTAGCAAAATGGATATACGATGGGGTTATGGATGCAAAGTTTGTTACCCTGGACTCAGAGCATTCCATGATTACAGCAGCAGGCGCGGCTTCAGCGGCAGGGGCTAGGGTCTTTACAGCAACCTCGAGTCAGGGGCTCATGTATGGCTTTGAGATGCTTTATACAGTCACAGGATGGAGAGTGCCTTTGGTAATGGTTAATGTCTCGAGGGGGTTGTCTTCACCCATTACCCTGGAGCCGGACCATAACGATATCCTTGCAGCCAGAGATTCGGGATTTTTACAAGTACACTGTGAGACCTGTCAGGAGGTTCTGGATTCAATTCTGATAGCATACAGATTGGCAGAGAGCGAGCAGGTGCTCTTGCCAGCTATAGTGAATATGGATGGATTTTATCTCTCATTTACAAGGGAGCCTGTTGAGGTGCCGGATTTAGAGGATGTCAGAAGTTTTCTGCCAGTTTATGAACCAGGACATGCCTTTTTTAAGGCGAGTCAACCCATGGCCCAGGGAGTGGCAGCCCTTGGCGGGCCAGTGTATTCTTATTTTAAATACCAGATGCACCTGGCCAGCATGAGGGCACTGGAGGTTTACAAAGAAATCTCTCTGGAATTTGGAAAAATATTCGGTCGAAAACACGATACTGTTGAAGGCTATATGCTGGATGATGCCGAATACGTACTCGTTATGACCAACTCCTTTTCAACCTCAGGGAAGGCTGCTGTAAAAAGGGCTCGAGAAAAAGGGATAAAGGCAGGACTTTTGAGATTGAGACTTTTAAGACCATTCCCAGAGCCAGATATAAGGGATGCGATGAGAGGAAGGAAGGCGATAGCTGTTATAGACCAGAATATCTGTATAGGCAAAGGCGGCATCCTGCATTCGGAGCTTGCCAGTTGTCTTTACAATGAGGAGCAGAAACCTCTTTTACTGTCCTTCATCGGCGGACTCGGAGGGAAAAACATAAGTCCCGGGGAATTTGATTTTATCTTTGGCAGTATGATCAAGGCTGTTGATACAGGAGAGTTCACAACACTAAAACTCTTATACACAGAGGCGGAATGGGAGCAAATAGAAAAATTGAAGAAAATAGCAGGAAAGGGCTAGAAATATGGAAGCGCCCTTAAAATCTATCAAAGAACTCTCCCCTGAAGAGAACCTCCTTCCAGGTACTCCTTTATGTGCAGGTTGCGGAGGACTTCTTGCTTTAAGACATTGTCTGAAATCACTGGGGAAAAAGACCGTCATCGTGAATGCTGCCAGTTGTTTCACCCTTCTTTCCGTATATCCATTTACACCCTTTAAAAACTCCTGGCTTTATACAGCAATGGCCTGCGCGCCTGCAGGAGCGCAGGGGGTAAGGGATGCCCTGGATATTCTGATAAGAAAGGGAAGGCTTGCCCCTGAGGAGGATCTGAAGGTTGTTGTACTGACAGGCGATGGTGCTGCATACGATATGGGCCTTTCATCCACATCCGGTGCCATACACCGCAACCTGGATTTCTATTATATTTGCTATGACAATGAGGCATATGGGAATACAGGTTTTCAGTGGTCAGGCGCAACGCCTTATGCGTCAAAGACCGGGACAACTCCGTCAGGAAAGATAAATAAAACAGGTTCGGCTCTTCAGAAAAAAGACCTCTTTGAGATATGGAGGAGCCATAAACCTCCCTATCTTGCCACCATCTCGCTTGCCCATCCCGTTGATCTGGCCAACAAATTTAAAAAGGCAGAAAAATTCAAAGGCCCCAAACTATTTATAACTCTTTCCCCCTGTCCCCCTGGATGGGGTGTAGACCCTTCTCTTTCTATCAGGCTCGCAAAGTTAGCAGTTAATACAGGTATCTGGCCCTTAAAGGAGGCAGTTTGTGGTGATGTAATACACACAGTAGTTCCCAGGAAATTTAAGCCTGCTGAAGAATACCTCAAGGAACAGAGAAGATTCAGCCATCTCTTTAAACCGGAAAGGCAGGAAGAGGCTATAAAGAAGATACAGGAGATGGTGGACAATTATTGGAAAATTTATCTGCCAATCTTAAAAAGAGAATCAGTATAGACATTATAAATTTTATAAGGTAGAGGCTCTTGCAAAAGTCTCAAATGGGCACCCTCCCCAACCCCTCCCATCAAGGGAGGGGCTTATTTATCAACCCTCTCCCCTGGTGGGAGAGGGCAAGGGTGAGGGGGTAATAGACTTTTGCAAGAGCCTCAGTAGATTTAACTCAATGATAGGTAAGCCACTGGTTTGACCTTGCAGGATTAATTGGACCTTCATAATAAGTTTGAAATTGACCGAAAAAAAAAGATTGAATCTGCAGTCTGTTCCCCCCCTTTGGCAAAGGGGGGCGAGGGGGGATTTTTCAGAAAGGAAATTATCCATAAAATCTCCCCTAACCCCTCTTTACCAAAGAGGGGGTTTTACTAATGGCTTTAAGCATCAGAAGTTAATATCTGCAAGGAGGTTAGTTCTAATTGGCCGTCTTTGAGACGGCTCACAACCGTCAAGCCTCCCTCTTTGAGGTAGCGTTATGACTTCAATCAAAATCGATATGTTAAGCTGACACCAACCATATGGAGGTATGAAGCATACCTACCAGCGGGGCTTGTGGCAACATTTACTGTATTCCTATCTTGCAACTTCTGATAACTATATGCCAGATCAACTTTAAATTTCTTCTGTTTTATAGTTGTTCCAATGCAAAAAAGGTGGGTATTGGCATCCGGGATAGATGGTTCGAATGTTTTATCTGGTATGGGGTTTCCTCCATATAAGTAGCCAGCAAGAAATGCAATCGAGTCATTTAGCTGATATTTGGCACCAAAGCTTACAGAGTAAGTATCTTTCCAGTCTTTTGGCGTAACAGATGTTTTACTACGAGCAACTGGCATATCAAAGTTTATCTTTAATTGGTCATAGGAAGACCATCCTTCCCATCTCATAGCAAATTCAAAGGTAAGAGGATCAAAGCCTTTATAATATATTCCTACGTGGACCTGTTGAGGAAGTGTGAGGTCTG
>Ga0172371_10005446_pt1 | contig 18848 bp, 13 predicted proteins | sample Lak12m_FD_114543 | JGI IMG/M metagenome (GOLD analysis project Ga0172371, IMG submission 114543) | Freshwater microbial communities from Kabuno Bay, South-Kivu, Congo - kab_022012_12m | ecosystem: Environmental > Aquatic > Freshwater > Lake | place: Democratic Republic of the Congo: South-Kivu...
CATCCGCCTGGCCAAGATGAACCTGGCGGTGCACGGCCTGGAAGGCGACATCCAGAAATCGATCACCTACTACGAAGACCCGCACGAGCTGCTGCGCAAGGCCGACTTCGTCATGGCCAATCCGCCCTTCAACGTGGACGAGATTGACGCCGACAAGGTCAAGAGCGATCCGCGCCTGCCCTTCGGCCTGCCCGGCGTCAACAAGAAAGGCAAGGTAAGTAATGGCAACTACGTCTGGATCAGCTACTTCTACAGCTACCTGAACGAACAGGGGCGGGCCGGGTTCGTCATGTCCTCCCAGGCCTCCAGCGCCGGGAGGGACGAGGCCAAGGTGCGCCAGAAGCTGGTGGAGACCGGCGATGTGGATGTCATGGTCGCCATCCGCTCCAATTTCTTCTACACCCGCACCGTCCCCTGCGAGCTCTGGTTCCTCAACCGCGCCAAGCCGGAAGCGCACCGCGACAAGGTGCTGATGATCGACGCGCGCAACATCTATCGCAAGGTGACGCGCAAGATTTTCGACTTTTCCCCCGAGCAGGAGCAGAACCTGCTGGCCATCGTCTGGCTCTACCGGGGCGAGACTGGACGTTATCTCGACCTGGTGGCAGGCTACTGCCAGCGCATGCTGGCCGAGGGCGCGGCCTGTTTCACGATGGAAGATGACGAGGGCAAAACGGTCGAGCCGCTGCCCGATTTCATCGGTGCGCTGGCGACCCTGCGCAGCAATATCGAACCCTTCCTCAAAACCCTGGTCAAGGACGCGCCCCACATTGAATCGCTGAAGGAACTGGATGACGCCATCCCGCTGTTCAAGGCGGATGTGGAGACGTTCCGGCAGGACGTCAGCGAACAGCAGGCGGCCTGGGGGCAACAGAAGACCACCAACGGCGAGTTGAAGAAAGCCGTGGACCGCCTCGCAAACCTGGCCGAGACCAGCCGCGATCTGGTCAAGCAGACCGACCTGCTCTACAAGCTCGCCTGCCGCCTGATCGAAACCTGCGAGAACGAATGCGCCGCCCGCGACAGCGACGCCTGGGCGGGTCGTGACATCACCCGCGCCCGCAAGGCTGCCGACGAGGCCCGCGCCCTGGCCGTGGAGCAGCTCAAGCAGGTGCGCTACTTCTGGAAACAGGCCCACTGGCTCACCGAACGCTTTCCCGAGGCGATACTTTGCGATGTGGAAGGGCTGGTCAAGCTGGTGGATCGGGCCGAGATCGCGGCAAATGACTGGAGCCTCACCCCCGGCCGTTATGTCGGTGTTGCACCCGAAGAAGAGGACGAGGATTTCGATTTCGAGGAGGCCCTGCGCGACATCCATGTGGAGCTGGAGGACCTGAACTGTGAGGCGGTGCAACTGGCGGCGACGATCAAGAGGAATTTCGAGGAGTTGGGGGTATGAGCGGATGCACGGTCGTAATATCCGATCTTGGCCGGGTCGTAACCGGCAAGACTCCCAGCACGAAGAATGCTGCTTTTTTTGATGGAGAATATCAGTTCGTAACGCCGTCGGATTTGGACTGGAAAACTTACTACTGCAATACAACCGAGAGAACTGTCACGGGTGATGCGAGAAAGTCTCACCTGAATCAGTTTATTCCAGGTAATGCAGTTATGGTGACTTGCATAGGCAACACCATCGGAAAATGTGGCCTGTCAGCCTCCGATTGCCTGACGAACCAGCAAATCAACGCCATCATCCCCAATGAGGGCATTGATCCGAAGTTTGTCTATTACCTTCTTGTCCATAACACCGAATCAATCAGGGGAGTCGGGCTTGGTGGCGGCTCAGCCACGCCTATTCTCAACAAGACGTCTTTTTCCAAGATCAAATTACGTGTTCCTCCTCAACATCAATGGGGCAGCATTGCAAGCACTCTCTCCGCCTACGACGACCTGATCGAGAACAACCGGCGGCGGATTCAGTTGCTGGAGCAGGCGGCGCGACTGCTCTACAAGGAATGGTTCGTCCACCTCCGCTTCCCCGGCCACGAACACACCCAAATCATCGACGGCGTGCCGGAGGGGTGGGAGAAGAAAACCGCCTTTGAGGTTATGGATGTTCTTAGTGGAGGTACGCCCAAGACAACGAATCCGTCTTATTGGGATGGGGATATTCCATTCTTCACCCCAAAGGACGCGACTGATTTTGCCTATGCGTATGACACTGAAAAATCAATCACCGAGGCTGGACTAAAGAACTGCAACAGCAACCTTTACCCTAAGGATACCGTTTTCATCACCGCCCGAGGGACGGTTGGTAAGATCAACCTTGCACAACACGCCATGGCAATGAACCAATCCTGTTATGCGCTTGTTGCTCATCCGCCGTTGAACCAGCAGTTTCTCTATTTCGCCCTGGTTGACGGAGTGGAGCAATTCCGTAGCCGTGCTGTCGGTGCGGTTTTCGATGCGATCGTTCGCGATACATTCAAGCTGATCCCTTTTATCGTGCCAGACGAAAAGCTGATTACAGCTTTTATGGAGCACGTAGCCCCAGTGCTTGCTCAGATAGACAACCTCTCTGGGCAGGTTCGAAGCCTACGAAAAGCCCGCGACCTCCTCCTGCCCAAACTGATGAACGGCGAGGTGGCGGTATGATCGCCGTTGGGGCAGAGTGCTATCACCATGGAACCTCGCCGAGCACCGGAATGGGCCGGTCGTGGAACGCGGAAGAACTCGGTGCGGCGATCAATGGCCAGGTTTCGGCGCTGGTCTTCGATGACCAGGGCAAGGCTGACATCGAAGAACTGCTGGCCGGAGTCGCGGAGACCTCTTTCGAGCAGGATCAGCTCGCCCGAGCATTGGCCGCTCCCGATGATGTCGAGGACTGGCGGCTTGGCGAGGCCATTGCCGAGGCCTACCTGAGCGAACATAGGAACTGTCTGTTTCCCTGGCCGGACGGCCGGGACGAGCGCAAGAGCGGTTCGAGTCTGCCAGGTGCCGATCTGGTGGGTGTTCAACAGGATGAACAGGGCGACCGCTTTGTCTTCGGAGAGGTCAAGACGTCCGGGGAAGCCAAGTACCCGCCCGGCGCCGTTTATGGGCGGACCGGGCTGAAGCAGCAATTGGAAGACCTGCGGGACAAGGTGGGCATTCGTAACGACCTGTTCAAGTACCTGGGTCATCGCGCCAAGAATGCAACCTGGCGGGACCGTTTCAAAACCGCCAGCAAGCGGTATCTCAACAATACGTCGGACGTTCAGCTTTTCGGCGTGCTGGTGCGCGATGTCGAGCCGAACGTGGACGACGTGCGCGTGCGGGTTGAGAAGCTTGGCAATGGCTGCCCGGCAGGCACGCAGATCGAACTGCTTGCCCTGTATTTGCCAATCGGCGCAATCGGCAACCTGGCGGCACAGGCCTTAGCAGTGCAGGCGGGAGGTGGCGCATGACCATTACCGCTACAGCACTACAAAATCTTCAGTCCCATTGGGCGCTCAGCGCGATCCCAGAAGCTGATCGTATACGTGCGGCCGAAGTGGTCAATGAGCGGCTGGTTCGGCAGGCGGTTGGCCGTCAGATCACTTTTGCCTTTGCCGAAGATGAAGCCGACGATGGAATGTTAGACCGCGTCGCCCTGGCCTATGAAATGGCCGCGATCGAGGGCTTGGACGCCCTGAGCCGCCCCGATGGCGGTGATAATGGTCTGCGGGGGCAAACTGCGGCTGCCTCGCATCACGCCTTCGACATTCGTCGTCTGGCTCCCATACCGGAAAACACGGAAGAGCGTATTTTCCATGTGCTGCAACTGGCTGCCGTTGCCTATTGCGGTGACCGCTGGTCGGACCTGCGGCGCTGGTTCACGGAAAACAGAGCCGCGATTGCGGTGCCGTCGGTGGCGGATGCGCCGTGGGACAGACGGTTGCTCTACCGTTTGTTCGAATGCTGGGTGCGCCTGTTTCGCAAGGATGGCTGGGATGATCTGGACCGTATCCGTGAAATCATTGCCGGGCTGCGGGAAGATCAGAGGACGCACGAAAAAGCACGTCTGAGCAGTGGTTCCGCAGTGGAGGACCGAGCCATCGCCCTGCGGCTGATCGGTCTCTATCACTGGGCGAAAGCGACGGAAATTCTCGCTGAATACATGTTGCAAGGGCAATCCCGTACCGTATTCGGCGATCTTGACAAGCATTTTGAATCCGGCATCAAGGCCGCAATCGCATCGGGCGATGCCCGGCATGAGATGATCCTGCGCTGGCTGCATGCCGCTGGCCGGATCATGGTCACCAACTCCCTGTGGTGGGGCACACGAACCGTCAACTCCCGCGTCTCGGCTTTCGTCAAGGCGCTGACCAAACGGGAGCACCAGGCGATGTTCGAACTGTTGCCGCCACAACGGGCCGCCCTGCTTGAACAGGGGCTTCTCGATCAGGCCAAGACCGCGATCGTGATCGACATGCCGACCTCCGGCGGCAAGACATTACTGGCGCAGTTCCGGATTCTTCAGGCGCTCAACCAGTTCGACGCGGATGGCGGCTGGGTCGCCTATGTCGCGCCGACCAGAGCGTTGACCGCGCAGATCACCCGACGGCTGCGTCGTGACTTCGAGCCGATCGGACTGCGGGTTGAGCAGCTCAGCGGGGCGATTGAGGTCGATTCTTTCGAGGAGGAACTTCTTACCGAGCAGGAAAAGCCTTTCGATGTGCTGGTTGCGACACCGGAAAAGCTTTCGCTGGTCATCCGCAACAAGAACGTGCCGCGCCCGCTGGCGCTGGTGGTGATGGACGAAGCGCACAATCTCGAAACGGAGGCCCGAGGGCTGCGGATCGAATTCCTTCTCGCCACCATCAAGCGTGATTGCCCTCAAGCCAATTTCCTGTTGTTGATGCCCTATGTCGAGAGCAGCGAGACTGTAGCGCAGTGGCTTGCTCAAGACGTCAACGCAGGGAAGGCAATCAGTTTTAGCACCACCGCTTGGAAGCCGAACGAACGGATTGTCGGGCTTTACCGTGCGGTCGCGGATGACAGCGAACGTGCCGGATGGCGGCTGGAGTATGAAACTCTGACCGTCACCGAGAGGGCCATGAAGTTGCGCGGCACGCATCGTGCGGGTGATTGCAAGCCGATCGCGGTGCCGAAGAGCAAGGTGCTGGCCAGCGGGCAGCAAACGGGATTCGGCTTGCAGACCGGTGCCATGGCGGCCGTCATGTCTGCACGGGGCACCAGTATTGCCGTCGCCAACAACATCAACACGGTCTGGAACATGGCTCGCCATGCGGCTGGCAGTGTTTCGAAGTTCGATGTCATTCCCGACGACGTGCGACTGGTCCAGGATTTTCTCAAGACGGAAGTCAGCCAGGGCTTCGAGTTGATAGCAATGCTCAATCATGGGGTTGGCGTTCATCACGCGGGTTTGTCGGATGAAATCCGGACGCTTATGGAGTGGCTCGCGGAGTCCGGCCATCTGCGCGTTTTGTGCGCGACATCGACCATCGCCCAGGGTATCAATTTCCCGGTATCCTCAATCTTCCTGGCCTCCCGCTTTGTCCCGCAGGGACGGCAATCGGTTGAAATGTCTCCCCGGGAATTCTGGAACCTCGCTGGCCGAGCCGGACGAATCGGGCATGACAGCGTTGGTGTTGTCGGCCTTGCGGAGGGCAAGGATCGAGACGCGATAATTGATTTTATCCGTCGCAATACCGGCGCTCTCGCCTCCCGCTTGGTTGCACTCCTTGATGATCTGGCCGCCCAAGGCCAGCTCAACAATCTCGATGCCGTTCTTTGGCAGGATCAGTGGGAGGATTTCCGCTGTTATGTCGCCCATCTCTGGGCGGAAAAGAAAAATCTCGACGCGGTGCTGGCGGAATCCGAACAACTTCTTCGACAGACCTATGGCTACACGACCCTGCGCAATGACCCCGCCCAACGGGACAAAGCCGATGCTTTACTGAATGCCACGAAAAACTATGCCCGCAAACTGGCTGATATGCCGGGAGCAGCGGAGCTGGCTGATTTGACCGGCTTTTCGCCTGAAGGGGTGCAAAAGGCGATGAGTGGGATACGGAATCTCGAAGAACAGCTGAGACCCGATGACTGGGCTCCGGAAAGCTTGTTTGGAGATGCAGGCCGCATGGCTGATCTGTTCGGGGTCATGCTCAAGGTCCCCCAACTAAAACAGCAGCTGGAAGAAATCGGTGGTGATGGATTCGACCACGCCCATTTGTCCAACATCACCCGCGACTGGGTGAATGGCGTTCGGCTGGAAGACATAGCGAAAACGTATTTTGCACAAAATAACGAGCGCTCGGATACCGAGGCGTTTACCGATGCCTGCAAGGCGATTTATCGCGCCATTGTCAATAACGGCACCTGGGGGGTGTCGGCTTTGAGCCGTGTATCGGGGATGGATTTTGAAAGGATGACCGAGGCCGAGCGCCGTCGAATCAACGCTCTGCCTGCCATGATTTATCACGGCGTCCGGACGGAAGATGCGGTGTTGATGCGGATGAACTCCGCTCCTCGAAGTGTGGCTGAAAAGCTTGGTTTGCTCTATCGCGATGCCTTTGACTGTGACGACGGACGATATTCTGTCGGGAAAGCGCGTATTTTCCTGAAAAACATGTCCCCCAGAGATTGGAGCCGCGCAAGGCCGGAACAGGTCCCCTTAAGTGGAGCCGGTTACAAGAAAGTATGGGAGATTCTTGCCGGGGAGGGTTCTTAAGGTGGCGGTTAAAATTCACTACACCGAAAATACTTTGATCCAGATGGCGACCACCGATACTGCTTCAGCGGAGGGAGAAAGCAGGTGCAGCTGAACAACCTCCTCGCCCAAATCGCCCTCGGCGAAGACTCCACTCGCCAGTTCAAGGCGGACGTGAAAAACGCCGACTCCCTGGCCTCGGAAATGGCGGCTTTTGCCAACACCAATGGCGGTACCATCTTTATCGGCGTGGCCGACGACGGTTCGACGCCGGGGCTGTCACAGCAGGATGTGGCCCGCATCAATCAGCTCATCAGCAATGGTGCCAGCCAACTGGTGCGCAGCCCGCTGGCGGTGCAGACCGAGAACGTGGCCCTGGAAAACGGCCGCATTGTCATCGTGCTGACTGTGCCCAAGGGGATCGACAAACCCTATTTCGACAAGAACGGGGTGATCTGGCTCAAGGCCGGGGCCGACAAGCGGCGGGTGAATTCCAAGGAAGAACTGCGCCGCCTGTTCCAATTCACCAACCAGTTCCATGCCGACGAGCTGCCCACCAAGGCGGGCATCGATAAGCTGGACAAGCTGCGTTTCCGCGATTTTTTGCGGGATGTCTACAAGCAGGAGTATCCCGATTCCCCCGCCGAGTTGACCCGGCTGTTGCAGAACATGAACCTGGCCACCGACGACGGGAACTTGAACCTGGCTGGGGTGCTGCTCTTTGCCGAGCAGCCGGAGTGGATCGTGCCGCAGTTCGTGGTCAAGGCGATCCGCTACCCCGGCAACAAGATCCACGCCACCGATTACCTCGACACCGAGGATTTTTCCGGACCGCTGCCCAAACTCTTTGAGGGGGCGCTGGCCTTTGTCATGCGCAATCTGCACAAGGTGCAGGCCGGGCGCGGGGTGAACGCTCCAGGTCTGCCCGAGATCCCCGAAGCGGTGTTCGAGGAGCTGCTGGTCAACGCCCTGGTGCACCGTGACTATCTGGTCAGCGCCCCGATCCGCCTTTTTATCTTTGACAACCGTATCGAGATCATCAGTCCCGGCCACCTGCCCAATAATCTGACGGTGGAGAAGATCCGGGCCGGAAACTCCAATATCCGCAATCCGATTCTGGTTTCCTATGTCGCCAAGGGGCTGTTGCCCTACCACGGCCTGGGTTCGGGCATCAAGCGGGCGCTGGAGAAATGGCCGACCATCGACTTTAGCGACGACCACGACGGTTGCCTGTTCACCGCCACGGTTCACCGAAAAGCGGTGGAAGAGCTGGAATTGGTGAACATTGCACCAGAAGGTTCACTGAAAAGTTCACCGAAAACCGAAGATCAGATCCTTGAGTTGATGCGGAGTGACGCTTCGATTACGACCGAACAGTTGGGGGGCGTCTTGGGTATCACAAAACGGGCGGTGCTAAAGCAGGTTGAGAAACTCAAGGAACAAGGGCGACTGAGACGGGTTGGCCCTGCCAAAGGCGGCCATTGGGAGGTAATTGAATGACCCCCAGTGCCTACACCGAAGACACCCTCGTTCAGCAGACCACCGCCGAGTACCTGGAGCAGGAGCTCGGCTGGGAGTCGGTGTACGCCTACAACAACGAGGATTTCGGGCCGGATAGCCTGCTGGGCCGGGAATCGGACCGTGTGGTGGTGTTGTCCCGCACCCTGCGGGCCAAGATCGAAGAGTTGAATCCCGGGTTGCCTGCCACGGCCTATGAAGACGCCCTCCGCCAGATCGTCACGGTCTCCGCCTCGCAGACCATGGCCGCCACCAACCGCGAGAAGTACGAACTGATCAAGGACGGGGTGCAGGTCACCTTCCGCAATGCCAAGGGCGAACGGGTGCGCCAGCGGCTGCGGGTGTTCGACTTTGATGTTCCCGAGAACAATCATTTCCTCTGCGTGCGGGAGCTGTGGGTGCGCGGCGATCTGTACCGCCGCCGGGCGGACATTGTTGGCTTCGTCAACGGCCTGCCGCTGCTGTTCATGGAGCTGAAGAACGTCAGCAAGGATATCCGCGCCGCCTACGAGCAGAATTTTCTGGACTACAAGGATACCGTTCCGCACCTGTTTCATCACAATGCCATGGTGGTGCTGGCCAACGGGGTGGATGCCAAACTCGGCTCGCTCACCAGCCGGTTCGAACATTTTCACGAGTGGAAACGGTTGGCCGAGAATCAGCCAGGCGTGGTGGCCATGGAAACGCTGCTCAAGGGGGTATGCGCGAAAGCCAATTTCCTGGACCTGGTGGAGAACTTCATCGTTTTCGACGACTCGGCCGGGGAATCGCGGAAGATTCTGGCCCGCAACCACCAGTTCCTCGGCGTCAACCGGGCCATCGAGGCGGTCCGCGATCGCAATCTCAGGAACGGCAAGCTGGGGGTGTTCTGGCATACCCAGGGTTCGGGTAAGAGCTATTCCATGGTGCTCTTCACGCGCAAGGTTCATCGCAAACTGGGCGGCAACTTCACCTTTCTGATCCTCACCGACCGCGACGACCTGGACACGCAGATCTACAAGACCTTTGCCGGGTGCGGCGTGGTGGACAACGACCGCGACCCGTGCCGGGCAGCGAGCGGCGAGCATCTCGCGCAGCTGCTGGCTCAACACAAGTCGCATGTCTTCTCGCTGATCCAGAAATTCAACCAGACCGTGATCGAAGGTGAGGCCTACTCCCGACGCGATGACCTCATCGTCATTACCGACGAGGCCCACCGCACCCAGTACGGCACCCTGGCGCTCAACATGCGCAATGCCCTGCCGAACGCCAGTTATATCGGCTTCACCGGCACACCACTCTTTAAGGACGATGAGATTACCCGGCGGGTGTTCGGCGATTATGTCTCCACCTACGATTTCCAGCGGGCCGTGGAGGACAAGGCCACGGTGCCGCTTTATTACGACGCGCGTGGCGACAAGCTCGGCGTGGCGGTCGGCGATCTGAACGAGCGGATCGCCGAGAAGCTTGAGGAACTGGAGACGGGCAATATCGATGTGGAGCAGCGCCTGGAGCAGGAGCTCAAGCGCGATTATCACATCATCACGGCCGGGAAACGCCTCGACCAGGTGGCCCGCGATTTTGTGCAGCACTACTCTTTGGGTTGGGAAACCGGCAAGGCGATGCTGGTCTGCATCGATAAGATCACCTGCGTCCGCATGCACAAGCTGGTCGAGTTCTACTGGAACGAGAGAATCGGCGAGTTGGAAGCGCAGTTGCCCCAGGCCACGGATGAGCAGGACGAGCAGTACCGGCGACGTCAGATCGAGTGGATGCGGCAGACGCAGATGGCGGTGGTGGTCAGCGAGGAACAGGGCGAGGTCGAGAAGTTCCGCAAGTGGGAGTTGGATATCACCCCGCACCGCCGCCTGATCAAGGAGGGCATCGACCTGCCCGAGGCGATGCGGAAACAGCCGCAGTTCCAGAACATGCAGCGGCTGTCGCTGGACGATGCGTTCAAGGCCGAGGAGCACCCGTTTCGCGTTGCCATCGTCTGTGCCATGTGGTTGACCGGCTTTGATGTCCCCAGCCTCTCCACCCTGTACCTGGACAAACCGCTCAAGGCGCACACGTTGATGCAGGCCATCGCCCGGGCGAACCGGGTCAACGAGGGCAAGAACAACGGGATGATCGTCGATTACTGCGGCATCCTGAAAAACCTGCGCAAGGCGCTGGCAACCTTTGCCGGAACGGGTGATGACGGACGCGGTGACAACGGCGGCGAGACCGAACCGGCCAAACCGGATGAGGAACTGCTGGCCGATCTTCGTGAAGCGATTGCCTTTGTCCGATCCTTCTTGGAAGAGCGAAGCGCGTCCTTGGATGGAATTATCGGGCAGACCGGATTTGCCCGAAATGCGGCGATTCTCGCAGCCAAGGAGGCGGCGAACGAAAACGACGAGACGAGAAAACGCTTCGAGGTGATGTGCCGGGCGGTGTTTTCGAAATTCAAGGCCTGCATCACCATCGAAGGCGTCAATGATTGCCGGAGCGACTTCGACGCGATCAACATCGTCTATAAAAGCCTGCAACAGGACCGCGAGCAGGCGGACATCACAGATATCATCCGCCAGTTGCATCAGGTGGTCGATGAGGCGATTGAAACACAAACTCAACCGGCTGTTGCTGAAGAGTCGCCACCATACGATATCAGCAAGATCGACTTCGACCGGTTGCGCCGGGAGTTCGAACGCAGCCCGGCCAAGCGCACCACCGTGCAGAATCTGAAAACCGCCATCGAACAACGCCTCCGGCGCCTGCTCCAGCAGAATCCCCTGCGGACCGATTTCCAAAGGCATTACGAGGAGATCGTCGCCGAGTACAACCGCGAAAAGGATCGGGTGACCATTGAGAAGACCTTTGAAGCGCTTCTGCAGATCATCAACGAGATGGACGATGAGGAGAGCCGTGCCGTGCGTGAAGGGCTCGATGAGGAAAGTCTCGCGGTGTTCGACCTGCTTAGGAAGCCGGACCTGACGTCCGGTGACATCAAACGCATCAAGGCGGTCGCCGTTGACCTTCTGGAAACGCTCAAGGCGGAAAAACTGCGGATCAATCACTGGCGCGACAAAGAATCCACCCGGGACGCGGTCCGACTGACGATTCAGGATTATCTCTGGAGCGAGCAAACCGGGTTGCCGGAAACCTATTCAGAGGAGGACGTGCGGGACAAGACAGAGGCGGTTTTCGTGCATGTGTTCCGGGCGTACCCAACGGTGCCGTCACCCTACTACGCCGGCATGGCGTCGTAGAGAGTAACGAAGGACGATATGAGCTTTAACCCGAACTTCACCATCACCAACCGCATGACCCAGGCGATTCGCGCGCAAAGAAGAGGTACCCAGGGATGAACAAGGCCAAGAACTCAAAGGGGCGAGGGAAAAAGGAGCTTTCCCTAGTTCGTTCCTCTGCCGCCGAATATCTGACCTTTGTCGCGGCTGGGGGTGGATCGGAAGCCAGCGTGGAAATGCGCTACGAGGACGAAAACATCTGGCTGACCCAGAAGATGATGGCGACCCTCTACGATGTCTCGGTGCCCGCCATCAACCAGCACCTGAAACGCATTTTTGCCGACAACGAACTGACGAGGGAGGCAACTGTTAAGCAATACTTAATAGTTCAAACCGAGGGCAGCCGGGAAGTTCGGCGCGAGGTCGAACACTACAACCTCCAGGCCATCATCGCCGTCGGTTTTAAGATCGAAAACGAGCGGGCGGTGCAGTTTCGCAAATGGGCCAACCAGATCGTCAAGGATTACACCATCCAGGGCTGGACCATGGATGTGGAACGCCTCAAACGCGGCGGTAACCTGACCGATGAGTTCTTTGAGCGCCAGCTGGAAAAGATCCGGGAGATCCGGCTTTCCGAGCGCAAGTTCTACCAAAAGATCACCGATATCTACGCCACCGCGCTCGATTACGACCCCACCGCCACGGCCACCAAGCGGTTTTTCGCCGCCGTGCAGAACAAGATGCACTACGCCATCCACGGCCAGACAGCGGCGGAGGTCATTGTCGACCGAGCCGATCACCGCAAGGGAAACATGGGCCTGACCCATTGGGAAGGCGCACCCCACGGGAAAATCCATCGATACGATGTCGCCATCGCCAAGAACTATCTCTCCGAGTTCGAGCTGGCCCAGATGCAGCGCATCGTCTCCGCCTATCTCGATATGGCCGAACTTCAGGCCATGCGCAAAATCCCTATGACCATGGAAGACTGGGAAAAAAGGTTGGCGGGCTTCCTGAGACTCTGGGACCGGGAGATTCTGCAGGACGCGGGAAAGGTATCGGCCGAGCTGGCCAAAACCCATGCCGAAAGCGAATTCGAAAAATACCGCATCGTGCAGGACCGGTTGTTTGAAAGCGATTTCGACCGCATGGTGAAGCAGATCGAATCCACCGGAGAGGAAAAACCGGAGGAAGAATAAGGCGGCCACTTGGGGGCTGACTTGAGGTGTGACTTGGGGGGGGGACTTGCGACAAACTCGCGACACGGCTTGCGACATGCCTTGGCTCACCGATCAAGTACCGACCAAGTAACCGATCAAGTAGGTTCGCGGCTCCATCTCCAGCAGAAACCGCCAAACCGGCACCACCTGAATGGTGCCGAAGCCCACATGGATGGTTTCATCGGTGCGCCAGGTGACGATGGTCCCCTCCGCCACTGCCAGCTCGACCATGGCCTCTGAGAGGGCGCGCACTTCGCTTTGCTTGACACTGGGGTTGGCAAGCGAGGCGCAGACCTGAACCAGCAAGACGGCTCGTTCTTGTCCCGGCCCTGACGGCAGCAGCGCGACAAGGTCCACTTCCCGGCCCGTCTTGGTCTTGTAGTAGAAGATCTCCGGCGTTACCCGGCGCAGCGCGGTGAACACCAGGTTCTCCAGCAGGCAGTCGCGGTTGGTAAGGATGCCGGAGCTGACCGAGGCCACCAGGGCGTGGTCAATGCAATAAACCTTACGGGGATTGACGCTGATCCGGGTCGGTGAGCTGGAAAAGATGTTCACGCTAAACAGCAACCCGGCATCGCTCGAACGCGACGAGCCAATCCACCACCGAGCTTTTGCGCACCCGGTGGCCGAGGGATTTCAGGTGGTCGGTCAGGTGGCTGACGGCATAGAAGAAGCCGGTGTTGTCCACCAGCCAGTGGGCCAGATCGATCACCGCCCGAGGGTGGGAGATGTTGTGTTGGCCGATGATGCTGGCAAGGGTGGTCTTGCCACTACCCCTGACGCCGGTGACCACCGAGACCTTGCCCGGCAAACTGCCGATGGCGACACGCCGGGGCAGTAGCGCGCTCGGCGGTTCAAGATACTGGTATTCGTGGATGATTCGTTTCAGGCATTCGATCATGACATGACCCAGTGCTCCCTGTTCGTTTTGGCAACCGGTGTCATTCATGCTTGGCGTGCCGGAAAAAGCAAGTAGTTTGTCGAAACGGCAGGCGTTCCTATTCGATTCCGTTTTCGGGAACCGAACCGCCGTCCGAAATCCTTTCTGGAAGCAATCCGGCTTTGCGGAAAACAAACGCGGATGTTACATAGGAGGAAGCTCTGTTTACGCCGCTTCCCGCTCGTACCAGGCGACGATGCCGCCAAGCCGCTCCTCCCGCTTGATGGGACCTTTTGATGTGCACCGGAAATCAGCGGAGATGACGTTGTTGCCGGTACCCTGGTGGGGCCGTTGGGTGTGGTAGTAATCGAGCCAGACGCGGTTGATGTGGGCCAGCTGGCCAAGGCCGAAGCAGACGAAGTGGTTCAGGCACTGATGCTTGCAGGTGCCGATGAAGGATTCGCAAAAGGCGTTGGCCTGCGGCGCTTTCGGTGGAATACGGATGCAGCGCAACCCGGCCCGGTTCCAGAAGGCATCGAACTGGCGGGTGAACTTGGTGTCGCGGTCGTGGATCAGGAATCTGGCCTCGATGCCGTGGTCGTCGAGCCACATGGTCACATTCCGCGCCTGCTGCATCACCCAGGCCTCGTCGGGATGAAAGGTCGGCTGGCTCAGGTAGACCCGGCGGCTGCCGAGATGCAGGAAAACCAGCACATAGGCGTCGAACCTGCCGCGCAGGGTATAGACCGGCTTGGTGAAGAAGTCGCAGGCCACCAGTGATTCCATGTGGGCGCTGACGAACTTCGACCAGGGAATGTTGGGCTTGCTCTTGGTCTTCTCGGGCGGCGGCTGGCAATCGGAGCGCTTGAGGATGTCGCGGATGGTGGTGAGTCCCACGGAAATGCCGAGTTTCTTGAGCTCACCGAAGATGCGCTTGTAGCCCCAGGAGAGATTCTCGGTGGCCATGCGCAGGATCAACGCAACGATATCCTCGGCGGTGCCGGGACGGCCAACCGGTTTCGAACTGCGTGTCTTGGCCCTCGGACTCAGCCAGCGCCGGTAGGTCTGTGGCTGGACCACCAGCATGACGTAGGCGACGTCGTGGTTGATCTCGTTTCCCAGCCGCAAGAGCTCGGCCCGCTCCTCTGGGGTGGGAACAATGCGCTGGTCGTCGATCCGGTCGCGCAGCATTTTGATCTGGAACATAAGCAGCTGTATCCCGACGTCGTATTTCGGTAGAAACCGATGCGCCAGAAAGGTGAAAATAACGAACAAAAGATTGAATTTCATGCCCAACCCACGATACTGCATAGGATGCATATCCTGTTGATTTCAATAGTGTTTAAACGGTGCATATGTTTCCGCACCCCTAGGAAGTCCCCGGTTTCGGCCTCCCAGCAAACCAAGCCGAAAAGAGGCCGACAATCCATGCCACGGATCGGGTGAAAATACAACGAAACGATGTCGTTGCGGGGCAAGAAGACGGGGAAGTTGGAGGGCGATTTCCGGTGTCCGGGTGAACTGCAAACCCGTTACCCTCGTCCGGGGCAAGGAAATCGGGGGAGAAAAACACTTCCTTTGACATGAACCGCCGCCGGATGTCGGCGAGCATTATTTCTGATGTTACATCAATAACTTACTGGGCAGGTCGAGGGTGGAGACTGTTTTGCGCCAGGTCGACGCACCCTCCAGTTTTTTTGTGCCCAATGTTATCCGGTAAACATTCAGATGTCTGGCAGTTACCAGACAGAGGCGGGGAAAATGATGCGCTATGCCACCGTCCCTGCATTTGCGGAATCTTTTCCATGATGGCGCCTCCACTCTGGTGTATGAATGAACAGAGTTTTCGCGTTTATATTTTCCAGCCTGCCTCGCATTGGATTCCGGCAGTGAGAAATGGCAGGAACCAAAATAAAAATGGATAATGCTCATAGCATGCGGGTAAACGATTTCTGGCCATCGTGGCTTATTCTGCCGGCGCTGGTTTTTTTCTATAAGCCCCTTGCCCGTCTTTTCCCGAGGATGGATAAAGACGCCTATGTGCGCCGGGTGGTGGCGGCGGGTAATCGGTTCTTTAAGCGCCGTTTCGCCGGGGTGCCCTATGGCGAGAGAATGCTTTTTCTGCCCTACTGCCTGAGGGCCTCAGCCTGCCCGACCATCATCACCCCGGAGCAGGGGCTGCTCTGCCCGGACGATTGCCCGGTTTCCTGCGATTTAGGCCGGATGCGAAGGCTGGCCCTTGCGCTTGGCTATCTTGACGCGGCGGTGGTGGTGAGCGGCAGGCTGCATAAAAAGGAGGGGGTCCTCCGGAGCCGTGACTTCCTGGTGCGGCAGATCAACCGTCGCCGGCCCCGGGCGGTGCTCGGCTGTCTCTGCCCCAGGGATCTGCGGGAGAAATATCTTCGCCCTGGCAATGTCTCGCCCGGCGGGTCGCTGGGCGGGCACGGCCTCAAGGTGATCCCCCAGGTCTGCCTGCTCGCGGCGAGCAACTGCCGGCAAAGCGCGGTAAACTGGCAGGAACTTGAAGAGCTCATCCGTTTGGCCGCCTGAGGAGGGAAAGGCATGGAACTCTACGCGCTCAAGCCCTGGCTTTACTGGAGCGGGGTGGCCCTGTTTATTACCGCCGAGCAGTTCATCGCCTACCGGCGGCCCACGGTGAGCCGTCTCAAACGCTGGCGCACCAATGTCCCCCTCTCGCTCGTCAATGGGGTGATCTACCATCTTATTTACACCGGGGCCATCATCGCCCTGATCCAAGCCGGCGAGGCGCAGGGGACCGGCCTTCTCAACAGCCGGGCCCTGCCGGGTTGGCTCAAGATCACGGCCGGGGTGCTGATCCTTGATTTTTTCATCTATCTCTGGCACCTGCTCACCCATGTCGTCCCTTTCCTTTGGCGTTTCCACCGGGTGCACCACAGCGATCTCAACATGGATGTGACCACGGCCAATCGCTTTCACCTGGGCGAGTTTCTTTTCACCGGTCTGATCAGGATGGCGGTGGTGTACACCTTCGGTATCGGGCTTACCGCCTATGTGCTTTTTGAGGTGCTGGTGAACCTGGCCGTGCAGTTTCACCACAGCAGCATCCGGGTGCCGGTCTGGCTGGAGCGGGCCTGGGCGATTCTCTTCGTGCCGCCGTTTCTGCACCGCATCCACCATTCGATACGGATCAAAAGGGAACGGGATTCCAATTACGGGGTGATCTTTTCTGTTTGGGACCGGATGCTCGGCACCCTGACCACCGAGGTGAACCAGGAAAAAATCGTCATCGGCATCGGCTCGCACCGGGATTTTGGCAGGCTTGGCTTCTGGGATCTGCTTAGAATGCCCTTTACCCGCAACAGCCCGTGAAAACGCAAAGGAGAATAACGATGAACTGGAAGAGCCTGTTTTCTCCCACCAGAGATTTGCGCCCAGACGAGGCCCGGGAGTTCATGGCCTCGCGCAAGTCAGGCGAGTATCAGCTTGTGGATGTGCGCCAGCCCCGGGAGTACGAGGCCGGTCATCTGGCCGGCGCCAGGCTGATCCCGGTGAAGGAGCTACCCGATCACCTGGCAAGCCTTGTCAGGGACAAGCCGGTCCTGGTTTATTGCGCCGTCGGCGGCCGGAGCAAGGCGGCGGCCCAGTACCTGGCCGGCCGGGATTTTGTCGCGGTTTACAACCTGAGCGGGGGAATCAAGGCCTGGCAGGGCCGGCAGGCCTTGGGCCAGGTGGAGGCCGGCCTTGAGCTTTTCGCTCCGGCCGGGGACTACGAAGACGCTTTCAGCCTGGCTTTTGCCATGGAGGATGGCCTGGGGAAACTGTATCTGGCCCTGGCGGAGAAGAGCGGGTCGGGCGAGGCCGGCCTGCTTTACCGCAAACTGGCCGGTTTTGAGGAGGGGCACAAGGCCCGTCTGCTGGCCGGATACCGGAAAGCCCATGGGGATGAAGAAACCTTGCCGGCCCGGCCCGAAGCCGAGGTCATGGAAGGCGGGGTTGGGGTGGCGGAAGCGCTTGCCGGGCTTGGCCCGGTTCCGGAAGAACCGGAGATGATCCTCGATCTGGCCATGGGGCTCGAAACCCAGGCCCTCGATTTCTACGGCCGTTTGGCGCAAAAAAGCGAGCAGGCCGAGGCGCGGGAATTTTTCCTCGCGTTGGCCGACGAAGAAAAGGGGCATCTGGCCCTTCTCGCCCGGATCATGGACGACAAGCGGCAAAGCTTGACCAAGTGATGGTTCGCGAGCAAGCTCGCTCCTACAGCGGGTTGTTATTCAGGAGCACCCAGCCGCACCAGCGTTCGCTCCGGTTTCGTTCGAGCAGGGTCAGCCCCTTTTCCGGCAGGGCCGCGAGCAGCTCTTCCTCCATGCCTGGGATGAAGCCGGAGATCAAGTAAAGCCTGGCCCGCCAGAACTCGGGCCGGGCAAAAAGTTCGAGCATCAACCCCTTGTAGAGGTTGGCCATTACCAGATCCACCCCGGTGTCCGGACATCCCTGTCTGAGATCGCATTCCCGCACTGTTACCCGGTTTTCCACCCCGTTGCCCAGGCAATTGGTTTTCGCCACTTCGCAGGCCAGTGGGTTGTGGTCGCAGGCGGTGATTTGCCCGATCCCCAGCCGGGCCGCGGCGATGGCGAGCAGCCCGGTGCCGCAGCCCAGGTCCAGGGCGGTGTTCAGGATGATCTCCGGACTGGCCGCGTATTTGACCAGGGCTTCCAGGCAGAGGCGAGTGGAGGGGTGAAAACCGCTGCCGAAGATGACGCTCGGGTCAAGGCGGATATCGGCCGCCCCCTCTTCCCAGACCGGGGCCACCGTGAGCCCGCCCACCGTGAAGGGGCCTATCTCCCGGCCCGCCTCCCAGTCGGCGTAATCGAGGTCTGCCTCGTAGATGAGCCTGGCCCCGCTCATGGCGCAAAGCTCCTCAATTAGCCTCTCCTTGGGCCGGTGGAAAAAAAGGATCGCGGTTCCGTCCTCGATCCAGGTCCCGATGAGATCAGGGTCTTCGATCGCCGGCAGATCGTGCAGGTCGAGGTGATAGGTGTAAAGACGCTGGTAACGGGTATAGGGAGGACGGAGCATGGGAGGACCCGGAGTGTTTTGGGAAGATCTCAGCTTTCTTGGTTACGATTTGTTGTGTGATTGCAAACAATTACACCATGAGGGTATAAGTTTCGTTTGAGCAGACGAGCTGCTCAACTCAGCTTTATACTTGATGATCGTGAATGATTCGTCATGCCGGACTTGATCCGGCATCCAGAAACTTAGGGATTCGTCGAGTTTCGGGGCTGGATTCCGGCTTCCGCCGGAATGAGTGCGCCCGCGATGGCGCTGTATCAGCACGGTGTAAATCCGTGTCAGGGTAAGCCAAGGCCCTGTAGCCAAAGGTAACTGCATTCGTCGTGAGGCGG
>Ga0172371_10005451_pt1 | contig 18832 bp, 6 predicted proteins | sample Lak12m_FD_114543 | JGI IMG/M metagenome (GOLD analysis project Ga0172371, IMG submission 114543) | Freshwater microbial communities from Kabuno Bay, South-Kivu, Congo - kab_022012_12m | ecosystem: Environmental > Aquatic > Freshwater > Lake | place: Democratic Republic of the Congo: South-Kivu...
CCCGCCACAATCACTCGATGGTTGTACTCGGTTCCCCCCTTCCTCACGTCCGTCGCTCCCCCGCCGCCACCCCCGTAGTACCCTCCGTCCCCTCCGCCGTTCCAACCGCCGGAGCTCGAAACCACTCCCTTCCCGCCTACGTACAAATAGAGCGTGTCGCCCGCGTTGACCGTAAGCTCCCCCTTGGAGTATCCGCCCAGCCCGCCGTCGTCCTGCGTGCCGCCTCCGCTGCACACCGAGCCCCCTCCCTGCGCCCCCCACACCTCCAACGTCACCTTCGTCACACACTGCGGCACCACCCACGGCTGCGACCCGCCCGTGTACGAGAACGCCGCAGACCCGTGCAGGTTCGGGCACGCAGCGCACGCTCCTCCCTGGCACACCTTGCCCCCACCACAGTCCGTCCCGTCCTGCACCGCGACATGCGTGCACCCGCTCTGCGGGCTGCACCCGTCCGTCGTGCACGGGTTCGAATCGTCACACTCGTCGCTGCTGTCCGCGTGAGCGCAGCCGGTCTCCGGAACGCACTCGTCGTCCGTACACGCGTTCGAATCGTCGCACTGATCCGCAATGTCCGCATGCGTACAGCCACTCTGCGGATTGCACCCATCCGCAGTGCACATGTTCGCATCGTCGCAGTCGGTCTGCCCGCCAGGTACGCACTGACCCGCGGCGCACTCGTCGCCGGTCGTGCACGGGTTCGCATCCTCGCACGGCGCAACATTCGGCTCAAACTCGCAGCCTGCCACCGGATCGCAGGAGTCGTCGGTGCATCCGTTCCCGTCGTTGCACTGCAAAACTCCGGTCCCCTGGCACGTCCCAGCGGCGCACACGTCCACGATCGTGCACGCATTCCCATCATTGCAGGGCGCCGTATTCACGAGGTGCACGCATCCCACGTCGATCGCACACGTGTCGTCCGTGCATGGGTTCGCATCGTCGCACGAGAGCGACTCCTTCCCCTTGCACTTGCCCTGATCGCAAACGTCCCCGGTCGTACACGCGTTCGAGTCGTCGCACTGCGTCTGGTTCGCTGTATGCGCGCACCCGCTCTTCGGATCGCACGCATCGTCCGTGCAGGAATTCATGTCGTCGCACGAAAGCACCCCGGCCTTCTTGCACACCCCGAACCAACAGTGGTCCCCCAGCGTGCAGACGTCCCCGTCGTCGCACGGCGCCTCGTTCAACGACACCACGCACCCCACCTTGTGGTCGCAGTGCGTGTCCGTGCATACGTCCGCATCACCGCAGTCCAGGGCGCCCGTGCCGACGCACTTGCCCGACTGGCAGTGGTCCCCGGTAGTGCACATGTCGTTGTCGTCGCAGGCCGCGACGTTCGACGTGTGCGCACAAAGCCCCTGCGCGGTGCATGCGTCGTCCGTACAAGGATTCAAGTCGTCGCAGGAAAGCTGTGCTCCGGACACGCACACAGCTTTCTGACAGTAGTCGTTTATCGTACACGGATTTCCATCCGAACAGCCCCCTTCGACCGGGACGTGCCCGCAACCGCTCTGGGGCTGGCAGAAGTCGCCGGTGCACGGATTCCCGTCGTCGCAGCCCAACGCTCCGGTCCCCTTGCAGAAACCATCGACGCACCAGTCCAACTCCGTGCAGGCGTTCCCATCGTCGCACTCACCAACCGTCGGCTCGTGCGTGCATCCAACGGCCGGGTCGCACCCGTCCAGCGTGCAAGGGTTGCCATCGTCGCATTCGAGCTGCTGTCCGCCCACGCACTTCCCATCCCCGCACGTGTCCCCTATCGTGCACGCGTCTCCGTCGTTGCACGGCACGACGTTTGCCTCGTGAGAGCACCCGGCAACGGGGTCGCACGCATCGTCCGTGCACACATTTCCATCGTTGCAGTTCGCAGCGGGACCGCCGGTGCACCCACCTTCTGCGCAAGCGTCGTTCACAGTACACGCATCCCCGTCGTTGCACGCAATGCCGTCCGGAAGCGGCGCAAAGCCGCACTTCCCGTTGTCAGGATTGCACTCCGCGCCAAGGCACGGCGCGTCCAGACTCGACGGCGCGGGACACTCGACAACGCTTCCGGGCACGACGGCACACTTGAACGGAAGCTCCTCAACATTGCAGTACAGCGTCCCGTTGCAAGCGTCCCCGTCGTCCAGCAACTTACAGTCTTCGTCCTTCTCGCAGTCGCAGGAGACCTCCACTCCGGCGCATGCAGCTTCAGAGCACTGGTCCGCCACGGAGCAAGGGTCTCCATCGTCGCACTTGTCGCCGTTTGCCGTGTTCACGCACCCGCCCGTGTCATCACAGGAATCGTCCGTGCACGGGTTCTTGTCGTCGCAGTCCACCAGCGTTCCCGTGCACACCCCGGTGATGCACAGGTCCGCCACGGTACACGGGTTCCCATCCTTGCACTCGCCGCCGTCGACCGCAGCATTCTGGCAGCCGTCAGGGCCAAGGCAAAGGTCCGTCGTGCATTCGTTCCCATCGTCGCAAAGACCGACGTACTGCCCTTGCACAAAGACCGCCTCGTCCACGTCCCCGTCGCAGTTGTCGTCGATCCCGTTGCACTCCTCCTTCGCCGGGACCTGAGCGTTGCACGGAGCAAGCCCGCCCTCCAGGCAGACGCGCACGCCTTCGCAAGCACCGAACTCGTTGGCCGCAGCGCACGTCGTAAACAGCGCACGCTCGATCGACCTCGTCGTGCACGGGCACGAACCGGTGTCCGCCACGCACTGCGTAATCGGAGTTCCTCCGATTGTCTCGGCCTGCTCGCACGAGAACCCCCATGGGCAATCGTCGTCAGCCGCACACATCCCGCCGCAGAAGTTGCCCTCCTCCCCATACTTCAGGCACACGTCCTCGCTTCCATCCTGCTTGCAGTCCGCGTTCGAGACGCACGGTTTGCACAGGTTCGCATGCTTCGACACACACAGGAAGACAACATCCCGCGATGAGCCCTCGACTTGCAGGCACTCGAACCCAACCGGACACTCTTCCTCGCACGCGGCTGTGCAGATTCCCTCGCCCATGTTCTCCACACAGAAGCCGGACTGGCACTGCTCCCCGGAAGCGCAAGGCTCTCCAAAGCACCCGGAACCGGGAGCACACGACGGCTGCGTGAAGTCGAAGCTCTCCTCGGCACGAACCTCAGGGAGGACGGCAATCTCCTCCCCCAACTCCTCGACCGCCTCTTCCTGCACAGAGGATTCCTTGCCAACATCTTCCGCAACGTCGACGGCGTCAACCGTGATTGTCCCCGTCCCTCCAGTGCCCGAGCAGCCAACCGTGAGCCAGGCAGCGACGAGGAGAACACTACACACAATCGCATTGACCGAAGCGGCCAGCGCCCTATCGCCGGATGATCGACGTTCAAGGAAGCCGTGTGTGGTTCGAGAAGCGGGCTGCAACATGGACACCTCCAGGAGTCCCAAAGACTCCGACGACCGCAAGACCCGGGCGCAGAACGCATCCTAGCAATCCGAGGGCGAGCGCGCAATGGCGAGCGCAGCCCGCGGCAACTGACTCCACGCGACGCATACCCAGCAACGGTGCCGACGTTGCGGGACGGGGAAGTTTCCAATAAGCTCGCAACAGCAGATGGGAGGAGAAGATGCGGGTAGGCTTCAAGCGGTTGGTCGTCGTGGCATGCTTGATGTGCGGAGGGGGGTGCGGCGGGGACGGTGGGCAAGGCAAGGGAGACAGCATCCTTCACCCACTCCAGGATGGCAGTGCCGAGTGCCAGGATGGGTGCGTCGGGGTTCAGGATGAGCTGGGCAGTGCCGAGTGCCAGGATGGATGCGTCGGGGCTCTGGATGAGCTGGGCAGTGCCGAGTCCGGTGGGGAGTGCCTTGGGGTTCAGGATGAGCTGGGCGATGCCGAGTGCGGGGGGGAGTGTCTTGGGGTTCAGGATGGGCTGGGCAGTGCCGAGTGCGGGGATGGGGTGCTGCCGGATTGGGTGAGCAGCCCGGTGCCGGGGAGGTTCGACGTGGCAGTGGCAAGCGCCAATGGGGACGAGCTCACTATCCAGGTGAGCGCTCTCAGCGGGGAGGCATTCCGGCTGAGGTACGTGCACGAACCCGCCAACGACTTCTCGTACGCGGTGCTGCCGGCCAAGGGGGAGCCCGGCGCATTGTGCGGAGACACTGGTGGCGACGGCGGAGGTGCAGGCGACACCGGAGGCGGAGGAGAACCGAGTGGCGACGGCGACGGCGGAAGTGGGGATGGGGGGGAAACCTCCGACGGGGATTGCGGAGAAGGAGGAGTCCCGGCTCTGACGTTTGGCGGGGACGGGGACTCGTTCAAGGTTTGCACAGGCCCTCTTTCATTAATGATCAATAAGGAAGGGGGCCGGGTGGCACTGCTCGACGGTACGGGCACAGTGCTGTTCGAGGAGCCCGTGGACGGCGGCTACACGCGGGAGACGGTGGAGGTGGAAGGCGCGGACGTGCAGATGGTTAAGCTCACCCGCACCGCACCAAGCGGTGAGCGCTACTTCGGCTTCGGCGAGAAGACCGGCAAGCTGGACAAGCGCGGCAGGGTCCTCCAACTCTGGAACAGCGACCACCCCGCGTACGCGGTGACCCAGGACCCGCTCTACCAATCGATCCCGTTTTTCATCTCGTTCTCCAACGGCGCCGCATTCGGCCAGCTCGTGGACAACTCGTACCGCATGGTCCTGGACATGGCCGCGACCAAACCGGACCGCTACACGATTGCCGCACAGGGCGGCGAGATGGACGTCTACCTGCTTGCCGGTCCCGCGATCTCCAAGGTAATCGAACGCTACACGGGGCTTACCGGCAGAATGCCGCTTCCCCCAAGGTGGGCCCTCGGATACCACCAGTGCCGCTGGAGCTACTTCCCGGATTCCAAGGTCAAGGAGATTTGCGACCAGTTCCGCAAGCGGCAGATCCCCGCGGACGGAATCTGGCTCGACATAGATTACATGGACGGCTACAGATCGTGGACCTGGAGCCCGCAGCACTTCCCTGACCCGAGCGGACTCACGGCCGCGCTGGACGCGATCGGATTCAAGGTGACCGCGATCATCGATCCCGCACTCAAGGTCGATCCGGAATGGGACCTGTACAAGGAAGGAGCCGCGGGCAAACACTTCCTGGAAGCCGAAGAGGGGAAACCGTTTGTCGGCGTGGTCTGGCCGGGGCCGGCAGCGTTCCCTGACTTCACACGGCCGGAGACCCGTGCCTGGTGGGGCGGGCTGGTGCACGCGCTGACCGACCACGGAGTGCGCGGCGTCTGGCTGGACATGAACGAGCCGGCGAGCTTCGTCGCGACCGACGGCAACACGGTCCCCGGCTGGGTCCCGGCCGCAGGCGATGGAGTGCCCACGACCATGTCGGAGATCCACAACGTCTACGCCCTCGAGGAATGCAGGGCCACAAGGGAAGGGCTCCTTGCGGAGGTCCCGGGGAAGCGCCCGTTCCTGCTGACACGAGCCGGGTTCGCGGGCATCCAACGGTATTCCGCAGTCTGGACCGGGGACGCCGCAAGCAAGATGGAATCGCTCAAGGACACCCTGCCCATGCTGCTTGGGCTGGGCCTGTCGGGCGTGCCGTTCGTCGGAAGCGACGTTGGCGGCTGGAGCGGCGGAGCGACGCCGGAGCTCTTCGCCCGCTGGATCGAGACCGGCGCAATCTCCCCCTTCTTCCGCGCACACGTGCAAACCGGTGCGATCGATCAGGAGCCCTGGGCCTTCGGCGCTGAGGTCGAAGATATCTCCAGGCTGACCATCGGTTTCAGATACAGGCTGCTGCCCTACCTGTATTCGCTCTTCCGCGAAGCGGAGCTCTCCGGCGCGCCGGTGCTGCGCCCGCTGGTGTACGAGTTCCAGGACGATCCCGGGTCGGTGGACGTGTCCTACCAGGCGATGCTCGGTCCGCACCTGATGTTTGCTCCAGTGCTCGACTCCGGAGTCAAGGAAATGGAAGTCTACTTTCCCCCCGGCAAGTGGACCGAGCTGCACTCCGGCGCGCTGTACGAAGGCCCGGCCACGAAGACAGTCAGCCTCTCGCTCCAGGCCCTTCCCGTCTTCCTGCGCCAGGGGGGAGTAGTGCCGATGTCCCAATTCCTCCAGTACAGCGACCAGGCGCCCGTGGACCCGCTCTACGTCGAGGCGTTCGCCGGTGTCGAGGAAGGCACCTTCAGGCTACATGAGGACGATGGCGACTCGCACGACTACCTTGCAGGCGAGTACTCCCAGCGGACCTACGCTTCGGTGCTGACCGCAACGGGCGCAAAGGTCACGGCGAAACAGACCGGCGGCTCTTGGACTCCGCCGCAGAGGACGATCGTCGTGCACCTGCGCCGTGTGGACCACGCGGTGCAGGCGGTGGTGCTGGACGGGACCGCGCTTCCCGAGGTGGGGGAGATTGCGGAGGTGGTCGCCGGAGCTTGGACCCCCTCCCCCGGCGAAGCCGGGGACTCCCCCGCCGCTGGCGGGGGAGGGGACTCCGGGGCGGGGGGCGGGGCCGGGGACGGAGGGACGGGCGGGGCCGGAGGGGAGGGGGGAGTCGGGGGCGGGGCCGGGGACGGAGGGACGGGCGGGGACGGAGGGGAGGGGGGGGTCGGGGGGGTGGGGTGGTGGCGGGACGCGAACGACCTGTTGGTTTGGGTGGTGTTTCCGGATCCGGGAGAGTTCGATCTGGCGATCACCTTCGACCCCGCGATCACGGAAGAAGCACCGGTGGTCGTGGTGCCCGTGGAAGTGACCGTGCCGGGGGACACGCCTCCTGGTTCGATCGTGCACATTGCCACGTCGGCTTCAGGCTGGAAGCAGCAGGCGCTCACCGCGGGCCCGGGGAACACCTGGACGGGCGAAGTGCCGGTGCCCCGCGGCCAGTGGTTCGAGTACAAGTACACCCGCGGCGACTGGCCCACGGTCGAGAAATGGGCCGGTTGCCTGGAAGCGGACAACCGCTACGCATTCGGGAAGGCCCATCCGGTCAAGGTCGACGAGGTCGAAGCATGGGCCGATACGTGCGGGGGAGAGTAGGGGGCACATCCGCAGGCCCTGGGGCTGCGCCCCAGGCTGCAAAACGGCGGGCCTTCAGCCCGCGGAGGAATTGGGTGATCGCGGGAAGGCGCAAAACGGCGGGCCTTCAGCCCGCGGAGGAATTGGGTGACCCGGAAGCCGCGATATGTTAGCATTGATGAACCTGGTAGGAAGCGCGGGCGGGGGCCCGGCGGAGGCGAAGATGGAGATCGGCAGACGATCGATGCATGGGACCAGATCCGTTGCGGTGCCGATTCTTCTGGCGTGCCTCCTGTGGGCGGGGATCGCTGAGGCCGGCGCGAACTGTACCCCCGATTCAGGGTTCGAGTGGTGCTACCAGGAGTCTGCCTGGTCGCCCGCGTTCTGCAAGATCCAGGTGGACACGAACTACAATACCGCCTGGGTGAATGGCTACAACGTCGCGCCCAAGAACTATATCGTGCGATTTAGCTGCTCCGGAACTACGTACTACGGCCCCGGGGCGTGGAGCTGTTCCTCCGGCGGCTGCAGCGCGGAGAACATTGGCGGCGGGGTGACAACGAAGTCGGTGGCGGGATACTACACCTCGAACGCCCAGGTGCAGCGGGTTTCGTGCCACGACAACAAGTCCGGCTGGTGGTGCTATGCCGGGTACGACTCGTGGAGCACCGGTGCTCACGTGGTCGAGTGCTACAACAACTCGCACTGCGGAGCGTGCCAGTCGTGCTCCACCAGCGGCGCACCGTCCAACTGGAAGTGCGTGACCAATTCAGAAGTCTGCGACGGCGTCGATAACGACTGTGACGGCTCGACCGACGAAGGGTTCAACGTCGGCGCACCGTGCACCGTCGGCGTCGGCCAGTGCACCAACTCCGGTGCGTACGTCTGCAAGTCCGACAAGACCGGCACCAGGTGCTCGGTCGATCCGTTGCCGCCGACCGCGGAGAAATGCGACGGCCTGGACAACGATTGCGATGCAGCAGCAGACGAGGGCTTCAGCCTCGGAGCGCAGTGCAGCGTCGGTGTCGGGGAATGCGTGAGCTCGGGCGTTTACGTGTGCAAGCCCGATGGTTCCGGAAACAAGTGCTCGGTGGACCCCCTTCCCTCCTCGCCCGAGACGTGCGACGCGAAGGACAACGACTGCGACGCGGCGGTCGACGAAACCTGGCCGGAGCTGACCACCGCGTGCTCCGTGGGCGTCGGCGAATGTACAAATGCTGGAGTCTTCGTATGCAAGGCGGACAAGAGCGGCACGAGGTGCTCGGTCGAGCCCCTGGCGCCTGTGGCCGAGAAGTGCGATGCGAAGGACAACGACTGCGATGCTGCCTCGGACGAGGACTGGCCGGAGCTAACCACCGCTTGCTCTGTGGGGATCGGCGAGTGCACCAACGCAGGGGTCTTCGTGTGCAAGGCGGACAAGAGCGGCACGAGGTGCTCGGTCGAGCCCCTGGCGCCTGTGGCCGAGAAGTGCGATTCGAAAGACAATGACTGCGACGCCGCATCGGACGAGGACTGGCCGGAGCTTCTTGAACCGTGCATCGTCGGCATAGGCGAATGCACGAACAAGGGAGTCTTCGTGTGCAAGGCCGACACGTCGGGCAGCAAGTGCTCCGTGGACCCGTTCGCTCCGACGGTGGAGAAGTGCGACGCGAAGGACAACGACTGCGACGGTGCAAAGGACCAGCCCTTCGACCTCGGCTTCGCTTGCGTGTCCGGCATCGGCAAGTGCGCCGCTTCGGGAGAAAGGGTCTGCCTGGACGACGGCTCCGGCACGCACTGTTCGTCGGTCGCGGGTGCACCGGTAGAGGAATCCTGCGACGGACAGGACAACGACTGCGACGGGGCGACGGACGAGGACTGGCCGTTGCTGGGTGGGCCCTGCCTCGTCGGCGTGGGAGAGTGTCGCCAGGAATCCGAGTGGACTTGCAGCGTGTCGGGCAAGGGCTACGACTGCCCGGTCGAGGCGCTTCCGGAATCGGTGGAGACTTGCGACGGCCTCGACAACGATTGCGACGGTGTCGTGGACAACGGATTCGCTGCGTCCGATCCCTGCATGGTGGACGCGGGGTCCGCCGCGATCGGACACGCTCCGACCGGGGACCTGGACCAGGACGGCCAGGTGACCGCGGTGGATCTACAATGCTTGGTGCTGATCTTCAAGGGCGCCGTTCTGGGCAAGAACGCAGGAAGCGACCTGTGCACCGACGACTGGGACTGCAAAGACGAAGTCGGGCCCGGTTGGAAGTGCCTGCTCGGCCCGAAGGCTGTTTTCTCCTGCTACCCACCGTGCCTGCACGGGCTGGTTTCGCTGATGGTCTCCCAGGACGTCACGTGCGACGATCCCAAGGCGAACACTCCCCAGTGCCTCGGCAAGGTGCAGAAGCGGATCGCGGACATGAACTGCGACGGCGACCTCACCGCCGTAGACTTCAACTTCCTGGTAGCCGCACTCCTCGAGAAGCTGGGGGGCGCAGGCAGCGCAGACGTCGATGCGGACGGCCAGATCAACGACTGCGACCCGGACAACGACGGCGACGGTCTGCCCAACGGTCTGGACTGCTCGCCGCTTGAAGCGGGCGTGTCCGGCTGCGACGACTCGAACCCGTGCACCGTGGACCAATGCGGTCCGGGGCTGACGTGCCTGCACGAGTCCGCGGGCACGTGCAGCCCAGACCCGTTCCTCGTCGGAGTCTCGCTTCCGAAGGGCGCCGGCGTGCGGCCGGTCGCTGCAACGCTTGCCGATGGGACAGCTACGGTGGCTTGGCTGGCCGCCGGCGACACCGGCGGGGCGCAGCTATTCGTCCGCGGCTACGACGATACGGCGTCGGCAGCGTACGACCCAACGCAAGTCAGCGCAGCGGTCGCAGGAGCGGAAGGGACTGCGCTGGCAGCCCTGTCGGATGGACGCTTCGTTACCGCATGGGCTGAGCCTGGGGAGATCCGGGCTCGCCTGGTCGCAGGATCGGGTGCGCCGTCGGGCGACAGCTTCCAGGTCAGCGTCAACGCGGTCTTGGTTCCGCTGGAACCGGCAGCGGCCGGGCTTGCGGACGGGAGTTTCCTCATAGCGTGGACGGCCGGGACCCAGGCCGGAAACCGGCTTGTGTTCTTGCAGCGATTCACCGCGGATGGCGGCAAGCTGGACGAAGAGACTGCGTTGGCGTTTGCGGCGGGGGAGCAGGCGGAGCCGGCACTTGCCGCACTTCCTGGCGGGGGTTTTGTCGGGGTGTTTACGGGCGCCGCGCCGCAGGACGAGGACTCCGGAGTCTTCTGCCGGGTTTTCGGTGCGTCGGGGGCTGCGCTTGGAAGCGCATTGCTGGTCAACGAAGCGACCGCCGGTCTGCAGCATTCGCCGGCAGTAGCAGCGCTTGCCGATGGCCGCTTCGTTGTGGCATGGGAAAGCGACCCGGGCGACGGTGGTCCCACGCTGGTGTTGATGCGCCGGTTCGATGCAGACGGCGCAGCGTCTGACGGAGAAGCGTTCGTGAGCGAGGACTTCTCGCTTGATCAAGGTGCGCCCGCGGTAGGCTCGACTGGCTCCGGCGGCTTTGCAGTCGCGTGGCACGCTGGCAACCTGAGCATCTTCCCCGGGTTCGGAATTTACGCCAGGGCATTCGATGCAATGGGCGCTCCGTTTGGACCGGAGACGACGCTTACCGACGATTTCGTGGAGGAGCCGTCCCTCCCGGCAGTTGCGGCGTTCCCGCACGGCGGGTTCATCGTCTTCTGGTACTCGGCGTTCCCTGCGACCGGCGAGCCCGCGATGTACGGCAAGCTGATGTCCGCAGACGCGGGCGCACCCTGATCAGTAGGGCTCTGCCCTGAGCCGGTCGACGAGCATGTGGCCGCAGTTCCCGTTTGCTGCCTTGTTGCCCAACGTCACCTTGTCCACACCGGTGGCGTCGCCCTGGAAAAGCAGCACTGACGAGCCGGCGCTTCCGTTGTGGTTGACCGACTTGGTCGCGACGTCGTTGCTGCCCACCTTGATGTGGTAGAGCGCATCTGGAGCAGGGTTCCATGCAGCGCAACCGGAAGGTGCGGGCAGCCCCCACGGATTGGGGATGTCCGCCCAGATCTTGTAGTTGCCGGACAACGACTTCGGGAAAGCCCACTGGACGTATGCAGTCTGGGATGACGATCGCGTGTACATGACCACGATCCCGTTGTAGCCTGCGGACTGGTAACGGGTGAAGCACGTAAGTCCCGAGCAGCCGGCTTCGTTGAACGCGGTAAAACCGTTTTCGGTGATGCATCCCTGGCAGTACGATTTGCACCCGGACACGTAGTTGCTTCCAGTGCACCCGTCGATCGTGTAGCTGGGGCAGGAGCAGTCGTTGCCCGCACACGTGCAGTTGCCGCAGGACTCCTTCTTCGAACCGTAGTTGTTCTTGCAGTCCATCCAGTAGACGTCGTTGCCGACACAATTGTAGGTGTACTGGGCGTTGTAGACGCACGAGCCGTTCGAGCAGGAGCAATTCGCGCACTCCTCCTTCTTGTCCTCGAGCTGGCCGCAGCTACTCTGGTAATAGACGTCGCCCGAGCTGCACGTCGTGGACGCGTGGCTCTGGCAGCAGCTTCCGTTCACGCAAGGGAAACCGCCGGGGCAGACCGCACCGTCGTCCTTGGTGCCGTTGCAGTTGTCGTCGTCGTTGTCGCACTGCTCCTGCGCTCCGGGCTTGACGTTGAAGTCCCAATCCGCGCAGTCGCCCTTCTGGGTCGTGGTGTAGCCGTTGGACGGGCTGCAGAGGCACTGCGACTGGGCGTTGTTGGACGCGTATCCGTCCGAGTCTCCGTCATAGTAATAGGTAGAGCAACCCTGCGCACCCTGCTCGTCGGTCTGGCCGTTGCAGTTGTTGTCGGTCCAGTCGCCGCAGAACTCGACGCCCGGGAATACGATCTGCTTGCAGTATGGTGCCCCGCCCTGGCATGCGAGCGACCCGTTCTGGCAAGGCCCATTTGCGCCCGGGACGTTGCATGGGTTGCCGACTTCGGCAGGATTGTTGTCCACCTGGCCGTTGCAGTCGTTGTCCTTGCCGTCGCACGACTCCGACGTGCTGAACACGACCTGTTGACACTGGAGCTTTCCCCCCTGGCACTGGACGATTCCGTCCTTGCACAAGCCTTGCAGGCCGGGCAGCACGCACGGTGCGCCGCCTTCGGGGTTTCCGTCGTCCGCGACCCCGTTGCAGTTGTTGTCCTTGGCGTCGCATGTCTCGGGAGCGGACTGCACGAGCTGCTTGCAGTACAACCCATCGGGGCCGCACAGCATCTGCCCGTTGGCGCACTCGCCCTGCGCACCCGGGACCGCGCACGCCTCGCCTGCGCCGGGCACGGTTTCGTCCGACTTGCCGTTGCAGTCGTTGTCCAGGCCGTCGCAGATTTCGTCGGCCGGCACGTAGTCGGACAGGCATTCCACTTTGCCGGCCACGCACTTCGACATCCCCTTGGCGCATTCTCCCAGCTTCCCGGGGACCACACACGCAAGGCCGGATTCCGGCTCCCCGTCGTCCGCGGTGCTGTCGCAGTCGTCGTCAAGTCCGTTGCACTTCTCCTGGAGTTCTCCTGGAGCGACGTCCGGGATGCACTCGATCTGGCCGAGCTTGCACTCGGTCGTACCGTCGATGCAGAGCCCCGGAAGCCCGGTCGGGCAAGGCTGGTCCGCGTCCGCAGGCTTGTCGTCAGCCACGCCGTTGCAGTCGCTGTCCACGCCGTCGCAGAGCTCGGACGTCGTCACGTACAGCGACACGCACACGATCTCCGCGTTCAAGCATTGCAGTGTGCCGTCCACGCAAGGCCCCAGCGTACCGGGCACAGCGCAGGGCAGCCCGGCTTGCGGCACGTTGTTGTCCACGATGCCGTCGCAGTCGTTGTCCACTCCGTCGCATTCCTCGATGAATGTGCCGGGAAGGACGTCGGGCACACAGGAAAGTATCCCCTGGCCGCAAGAAAACGTACCGTTGGCGCACGGTGCGGCCATGCCCGTGTTGCAAACCTGCCCGACCCCGTTGGCGTCCTCGTCCACTTCGCCGTCGCAGTCGTTGTCCACGCCGTCGCAAGTCTCGACCGGGGAGGTCTTCATGCACTCGCAGCCGGTCCCGGGGTCGAGGTCCACGTCCACGAACGGAGCGTCGCAGCCGCCGATTGCGCACAACCCCTGGATGCATGCATACGGTTTGACCGCGGGCCAGCCGAGGGCCTCGCAGTCCGTGTCGCAGTCTCCGCAGTGGTTCACGTCCACGAGCGCGTCGAAACACGCGTTCCCGCACAGCAGCAGGCTCGGCTGAAGCGGGTCGCAGATGCACACCCCCTTCTGGCAAAGCATTGGCGGCTTGCAGTCCGAGAACGGCTCTTCGTCCCCCGCTCCGTCACAGTCGTTGTCCATCCCATCGCACTTCTCCAGCACGGAAGTCTTCTGGCATTCGCAGCCCGGCTGCTCGGGGTAGGTATCCACCCAGTTGGGTAGGCATGGTCCGGGAGTGCACTCGCCCTGGACGCAGGTGGCGGAGAAGACCCCGGGGAAGAACTCGGGTGTGCACGGGATGAAGCAGTCGCCACAATGGTCCTTGCTGGTCAGCACGTCTGCGCAAACACCTCCGCAGGCCTTCTTACCGGCAGGGCACTCGCACGCACCCTGCTTGCAGATCATCCCAAGCGGGCAAGGAGCGTCCAGGGGCAGCTCGTCCGTCTCCTTGTCGCAGTCGTCGTCGAAGCCGTTGCACTCCTCCGGCAGGACCGTGAACTCGCAGCCGTTGTCTGGCTCCTCGTCGCAGTCCTTGAAGCCCGCTGCGCATTGGAGCGGAGTGCACTTCCCGCCGGAGCACCCGTGCACAAGCGTCCCAGGCAGAGAGCACCCCTTGCCGCAACCGCCGCAGTTCTCCGGGCTGGTTTCGAAGAAGATATCGGGCTTGCATACCCCGTCGCAAGCGCTGCAGCCCTCGGGGCATACGCACTGTGCTTCGATGCACTGGCCCTGGCATTCCCCCGTTCCGCCGCACAGCGACGCCCCCTCGTCTATCTGTCCGTTGCAGTCGTTGTCTTTTCCGTCGCAGGTTTCGGCAGCGACAGGGCACTCGCACCCGGTCTCGAACGTGTCGTCTCCGTCAGCCCAGCCGTTGTCGCAGCCTGTGATCTTGCACAGGCCCAGGTCGCAGACCGCGACCTTGACGTTGAGCCCGGTGCAAGGTGCGTCGCACTTGCCGCAGTGGAGCTGGCTGGTCTGAGTGTTGACGCACTGACCGCCGCACTCCGACCACCCTTCGGGGCACACGCACGCACAGGAATCGCCGGTGCAGAGGCAGAGCCGACCCCCGTCGCACGCGGGCGGGTTCTCGTCGATCATGCCGTCGCAGTCGTTGTCGGCTGCGTCGCACGTTTCGGCCGCAGGCACCGGAGCCAGGCAGACGGGCTCTTCGCCCGCTTCCTTGCACACCCGCTTGCCGCCGCACGTCCCGTTCTCGTTGGTGACAGTGCATACGGTCTCCGCTCCTTCGTCCACGGACTTCTTGGAGCAGGAGCAAGACAGGTCGGTTCGCACGCACTGGTTGGCGCCGGATTCCATGGTGCTGCACTCGAATCCCGCGGGGCAGTCCTCGGGGTCCTCGCATTGCGCGCCGCAGAAGAAGCCGGCTTCCTTTCCATACTCGACGCACTGTCCGCCCCAGCATACCTCGCTGTCCTTGCACGGCCTGCAGAGCTGAACAAAAGGATCCACGCACAGGAACACCGGGTCGATGCCGACCCCGACAACCTGGCCGCAAACAAATCCAGGAGGGCAAGTCTCGACGCACACTTCGCTGCACTGCTTCCCCTTCTGCGTCTCTATGCAGTAGGCGGACTGGCACTCCTCGTTGGACGTGCAGGGGCAGCCGAACGGCGCGGGCTTCTCCGAACAGTCGGGGCCCCATTGGTCGAGCTGCTCCACGACCTCCGGGAAGAGCAGCTCGAAGCCGTCCATGCTCCACGTATCGACATCGCCTTCCCGGTCGTCGGGATTGCCGATCCGCACGTCCACGGTCTCGCCCGGAACCTCGCTGCCCACCCCGAGATCCACCCCGTCCTTCCCGTCAAGCTCCACGATCCCCGCACCGCTTCCGCACGCCGCAAGCCAGATTGCCAAACAGAATGCTGCGAGTTCTCTCATCTCCCGCACCCTCCCGGGCGCACCGCCCGAAGAACAGTTCGTCACGTGAGTATACCGCTAAGCGAAACTACATGCCACGTCCTGCGCGCGACTCCCACGGGTGCCACGCGATCGCCCAGAAGAGGACCGCGTCGCCGAACAGGAACCCGGACACGTAGCCTTCCCGGATCGGGATCATATTGCCCAGGAGCGGGGTCTTGCTCACCCGGGGCCGGTCTGTCTGGCAGCCGGAAGAAGCCGGCGTCCCAGCCGGCTCTGCAGTGGCACACAGGAGGTTGCGAATTCCCTCCCGCACGCTCCCTACCTGGGCAAGAAGGCGCGCTCTCCGGTACTCGTCTCCTGCCACGACAGCGGCGCCGATGCCCATAGCGGAAGCCGCTGATCCGATGCCAAGCAGCACGGGCCCCGAATCCGCGTCCACGAAACCGGCCCCTCCCCCCGGCCATTCTGCAAACCCCGCGGCCACGAAACGCTCAAGCCAGAAGTGCTCCACGTATCGTGTGTAAAGCGTCTTGGCTCGGTCACGATCGAACAACCCCAGATACATGATCCGCAACGACAAGTCGCACCCGCGCGGGCGGACCAGGTACCGCTCCGCCCCATCCGCGGACTTGCTCTCCTCGGCGTACGGAAGCCCCGTCCCGGGCCCATCCGCGGACTTGCTCACCACGCTGTACGGAAGCCCTGTTCGAGGCTCCGTCCCCAGTTTCTCAATCCACTCGAAATGTGCGGACAGCAGCGCATCCGTCCCCGCCTCCGTCCCCGCCAGTTTCTCAATCCACTCGAAATGTGCGGACAGCAGCGCCTCCGTCCCCGCCTCCGTCCCCGTCTTTCCCCGTAGCCGGTCGTGAATAGCGATCGACGCCAGGCACGGGATCGTGTCGAACGGCCAGGAGTAGGACGGAAACGAGGCCAGCGGCGCCCCCCCGCTTTCCTCCAACCCCTTCCTGATCAACCAGCTCAGATGCCGCAACAACTTCCCATGCTTGCCCCCGTCATCCTGAGCGCAGCGAATGACCTCTCCCATGCCTTGGCAACGATCGACGCCCCCGTCATCCTGAGCGCAGCGAAGGACCTCTCCCATGCCTTGGCGTCCACCCTCGGCCCACGAACTGTCGCGTATCCATTCCTCGGCCGCCAGCGCCATGTTGAGCTGACACAGGTAGGTGGCGTGCCGTGCGTAGGAGCGAAGCTCGTAGAGGCTCCCGTTGGGTGGCCGCACCTTGTGCACCACGCTCTCTATCGCCAGGTCCACGAGTGCGTTCACCTTCTTTGCCGCTTCGTCAGGCTGCACGCGGCCGGCAGAGACGAGCCCAGCATACGCGAGTGAGGGAAAGACATAAGGAAACAGGTCTCCCTCGGGGAATCCGCTGCACTCCGCCTTCGCTCTGCGGGCATACTGTGCGGGGTCCACCAGTAACTTGTCGAACTCGGCCAGCAGCTCGTCTGCAAGCCCGTCAGCGGTCTGGAGCGGCGTGGAGCGGGCGGCTTCGCTATTCAACTCGGCCGCGAGCCATGCAGCGGGTCGCATTGCTGCCTCCCCGCTTGAGGAAAGGACGAACGCTGCAGCGATCAGAGGCGCCAAAGCGGCCACCATCAGGGCCCCTCCATTTCGACCAGATTCTGGCACTTCCCGCTCCAATTGGGAAGCAACGTGAGTGATCGCCAGTAGGCGCCACCCTTGCCTGTGACTGATCTTGCCCCGAAGTCGTTTGCGTCCGGGTTGCCGCGAGTGCAGCGCATTCTTAGTTTTCCCGGTTAGCGCGGGGCGGCAAGATGCTTCCTGCGGGTTCGGAGAGTTCAAATCGAAGTGGAGGCGACCATGAGTGGATTCCGGGGTGAGTTGCGCCTTGCGGCGCTGGGGTTTGCTGCGGTAGTGGTGTTGGCTGCCGCGTGCGACGATGACGAAACGAAGGAGTACTACGACACGATCCAGGACGTAAGCGGAGATGCTCCGGGTGACGCGGTCGGCGAGGTACCGACCGGGGATGTGCCGGCAGAGGATGTGCCGGTGGAAGATGTTCCGCCGGGGGATGTTCCTGTAGAGGACGTGCCGATCGAGGAACTCCCGCCTGCGGACGCACCGGTCGAGGATGTGCCTGTCGAGGACTTGCCGCCGGTGGACGTTCCGGTGGAGGACGTACCGCCAGAGGATGTGCCGGTGGAAGACGTGCCGCCGGTGGATGTGCCGCCTGACGTACCTCCGGCGACATTCGATCTCTCGTTCAGCGGAAGTGGATTTGCGCCGCACAACGGGCAGACGCTGGGGGTAGCGATCGTTTCGCTGGCTGACGGGTCGGTGATCGCTACGGACTCTGTGACGGTAGCGGACGGAGCGTTTTCGTTCGAGTGGCTGGGTCTGCTGGACGAGGGTGCGAGCTACTTCGTCGACTACTATGCTGACTTTGACGGGAGCGGGGCCTGCGATGCGCCTCCCACCGATCACGTCTGGAGAGAGTCCATAGACGTCGTGGCCGCGGACGTGGACCTTGCGGTGACGCACAACACCAACTTCGCACCGGAAGCTTGCGACAGCTTCTGATCACTTTTTCTGACCACATTTCCGCCTTCTCTCGATAATATGGGTGCCGAGCAACCAACCAACGAGAGGAGACGCAGATGAAGACAAAGAGAGCGAGGGTGTCGTGTGCGGCAGTGATGCTGGCAGCGTGGATGTGCGCGTGCAGCGAGGAGGGTGCGGTCAACAGTGGGAACATTCTGTCGGCCCCTGATGCGATCGTGGTGACCGCCAAGCATAGCATTTGCGTTGGCGTAGAGGGGTTCCATCTTGCGAGCAAGCTCCCCTTCCTTGGCCTTGTCTACGATGGGGAATTCAGGGAGGTACTGGCGGACGTGTTCCAGTGCGTGGTCGATGCGGATGACTGCGACGAGGTGTACGAGTGCATCGGTTTTCTTCCGGACGAGAAGTGCGATCCTGAGAAAGCCACCTCCAGATGCATCAGCGAAACGGAGCTGGTCGAGTGCCAGCGGGTCGCAGATGGGACGGGCAGGGCCCAGGTCGTAAGGTGTGATTTCGGACCGCCCGGCCACGTTCCCGGGTACTGCATTGCCGACGAAGATGGCGGGGACGCGCACTGCGGAACGGGAACGTGCGACCCGGTGAAGGTACCGGAATACTGGTGCGAGGGACAAGTACTGGTGAGATGCGATGACCGCGTTACAGTGGCCCAGGACTGCGCAGCAATGGGACGGAAGTGCATCGAAGGGGAAGATGGATACGCGGGCTGCGGGACCGGTGCACCCTGCAAGCACGGGTCACGCTGCGAGGGTGACACCCTGGTGCTGTGCAGCCAACTCCTGGGGGTCGAGATGAACAGAATCGACTGCGGCGAGCTGGGCGGAGCCTACTCCTGCGTCGAGAAGCTGGATGACGACGGAACCATCGTCGGTTGCGACATCCCCCTCGACGACCAGGAGTGCGAGAGGGACACAAGCTACTGCAGCGGCACGGTCGCACAAGTCTGCGCTGCCGGCGTGATGGAGGAATTCGACTGCGCGAGCTTCGAAAACGCATGGTGCGAGGCTATCCCGTCGAACGACCCAGACGACCAGCAGGCCCTCGCCCATGCGACCTGCACGGCCCACTAAGCGTCCGTCATTAAATTACCCCATTGACCCGTGTCAGGAACGAGATCATGATGTGGGGCATGAATGCGCGAGAGAAAGCCGCCGCCGAGGCGAAGATTCGAGAGCGTTATGAGAAACTGAAC